>Ga0209476_10000146_pt1 | contig 47785 bp, 49 predicted proteins | sample KloWWTrecipitate_FD_187179 | JGI IMG/M metagenome (GOLD analysis project Ga0209476, IMG submission 187179) | Active sludge microbial communities from Klosterneuburg, Austria, studying microevolution and ecology of nitrifiers - Klosterneuburg... | ecosystem: Engineered > WWTP > Aerobic digester... | reverse complement strand
CTGGTCTCGGATCGATGTCGTCACCCTGAATCCCGAACGTGAGCCGGCCGTCATCGCCGCCGCTCTCGTGTTGGATACACCGCAGTTGGTTGCATGACTCAGGCGACAAGTACCTTGACGCGCGCCGCTGGATGACAGGAGCGCTCGCTTCAGCTCCAGCAGCGCCGGCAGCGAGACGCGCGGCTCACCGAGCACCATAGGTGCGCAAGCGGCGGCATCGAGCATCCACGCGGCCACCACGATGACGTTTCCGGCAGACGCCTCGACGTGAACGACAGCTCCGTTCGCACGTTGCTCGCTGTAGAACCGCCGTACCGTCCGTCCATACAGCGGATGCCACCGATACTGCACGACGACTTCTTGACCGATATGGGCAGAATGTCTGAGGACTCGCGGTGTCGAGAAAGAACTGGCTGTTCGCCGGCTCCGAGCGCGGTGGCGACGCCGCAGCCGTTGCCTTCAGCCTGATCGAGACCGCGCGTCTGAACGACGTCGAGCCGTACGCTTACCTGTGCGATGTGCTCGCGCGCATCAACCGGCATCGCGTCGATCGGCTCGCCGAGCTGCTGCCGTTCCACTGGAAAGCCTCGCGCTGAGTTGCGCCATGCGCGGCCACATGGTCGCGCCATTGCCGATCGAAATGATGACCGCATCGGCCTTGACGATGCGTGCGATCTCCGCCTTCGTCAATGAACGGGGATTCCCGGACGCGTACCTTCAAGCAGCAGATTGATCATTTCGTGCACGCAGCGCTACAACGTCGATGCCACGCCATTTGAATAGGTCGCTAAAGCCGATTTGATCCTGCAGAAGATTGAGCGTTTTGCGAGCAGTATTTGTGCGACAGGTTCCTAGCTGATGTCATCTGGGCTCTTGCGCATAAACCGCCGAATTGCTCTGGTGTCCTTATAACGATAAGTCCTGTACTGATGCCAGTGGCCTATGCTGTGTCGTTACTGCTCAAGTCACTGAAAACACTGGATGCCGGCGAATCTTCGTTATTCCATACAACCTACAAATAACGAACCCCATGGCGGATGGGCGGTGCCTACACGTTGGATCTACAACTGCGTGGGCATCACCATGGCAACAACTCCGCGGGTTTCGTATACCGCATTGAGCGACCGGCTTCGCGGGTCCGCTCCGCTTACCCAAGCTCTGAGGAACCGATTGTCGGCCCTGAATCAGCTCATGCGTCTGAATCGCAGAGCTCCGAGCGATTGTGTCTATGCCGACCTGTTCACGAACCTCAGCCAGACGCTGGACAAGATAGCGTCAGACGCTGCCCTGAGCGAAACAAGGCGACGGGACCTCCGGAGCCACGCGCGATGGTTGTCACAGCAATTTGCGGCGCAAAGTCCCAAGCGCGCAACCCACCCCGCGCCGCGACCGGAAAGCAAGTTCACGAGAGCGCTCAGCGACGCGTTCGAAGCTAGTGGGCTTACGAAATCTCAGGTCGCCGAAAGGGCCCAATTGTCGCTCGTCACGTTCAGCGATTGGTTGCGAGGGCGACAGCCCCGGGCGGAGACCATTGGCAGGATTGCTTTAGTAGAGTCGAGCCTGGGAATCTCCGCCGGTTCACTCTCTCGACACGTTCGTATTCCAGGCCACATGGGCGGTCTCGACCCCTGCTATGCGTATCGCAAGCAAGTTCATGAGCGCCAGCAATCGCATTACCGGGCACGCTGTGAGAACCTATCGCCGCAGCTAGTTTGCGAATGGGAAGATTTCCTTAGAACCCGCACTCGCGGGCCGATTCACCCTAGCCTGCCTAGGTCTGGATGGAGCGTAAAGGCTCCTGACAAGACGCGAGTCAAAGCAAACGTTCTCAACAGCCTTGACGGCCAGGTATCGCCTGCAGCGGATGTAATCTCGCGCCACCTCTTGGGGATGATAGGTTGGCTGTGCCTCCCCCAAGCGGCTGGAGGCAGAGGCTACGCCGTTCAAGACATCAAAACCCTCGCTTGGCTGTGCGTGCCGCAAGTCGTCGACGGCTATCTCATATTCATTAGCGAGCGCGCTGGAAAAGTGAACAACTCGCCGGTGAACTTCGCCGGCTTTGTAGCCTCCATGTGCGCTCTCGAGTATGGGTACTTCCGTCTGCATCCGGAGCTGCTGTCCCAGCTACCACCATCCTTATTCCCACCCTACTCGGCGCCCGAAAAACTCATCGAGGCGACGCTCACGCTCGCGCAGGGATGGCGGGTCAGGTACGAGGGGAGAAGTCGCGACCCGAAGCTTGCGCTCCGGTCCTTCACTGACCCGGAGGGAAACATCCTGAAACCCCTTTGGAGAGGAATCCAAAGCCTGGACGAGGCTGCGACGCGGCTTCCGACCTATTCCCCGCTTCGCGCGACGAAGAAGCGTGATGCCCTTCTTATCGCATTGCTGCTGTCGGTCCCCCTCCGGGCGGAGACATGGGCGACGATTCAAGTTGGCAGCTTCCAAGACGACGTACTGTATCCGGGTCCCGAGGGATACCGTCTACGCGTCACGAACGTCAAGAACCGCCGAGTCCAAGATGGGCAAAACATAGATGTGAGGCTCCCCGAATTTCTTGCAGAAAGAATCGACGAATATCTCACACACCACAGAAACATCCTTATTCGAAACGGTAAGACCAGCCGGTTCCTATTTGTGAATCAAAAGAACCCTGAAATGCCATGGGCGACCATCAACAGCCACGTCATCAACGTAACGCGCAGGCACGTTCCGTCATGCCCCGGTATCGGGACGCATGCTTTTCGCCACTCTGTAGCGACGGAGTATCTGCGACGACATCGAGGCGAGCACGCTACAGTGGCCAGACTTCTCATGGTCGACCTGCAGACGGTACTGACGCACTACGACCAAAATCCGGATGACTATGCTTTCGACCTGCACGCAGCCGACCTCGACGCCGTGCGCGAGTCGTTGGTAGCTTAAGGGCGTCACGCACATGGACGCTGCGGCTTGGAGACTGGGTTCGAGGCTTCCTACATAAAGGGCTCGGGAGCGCACGCTCACCATATCCGCCCACTCGGCGAAGACCGCAGGCGCATAGACACGCTGCCCTACTGGCGCGAGGTTATGCACCGGCGCATAAATTCGATATCCGTTTTCCGCAATGGCGGCAGCCGCGAGGCTGCCGAACTGGTGAACGCCGAAGACTTGGGTACCGGGCGCTTCCTGGTCCGGGAGATCGTCTTAGACGATGTTGGGTGACCTGTTGGGGCGCAAAAACCAATCGAAACTATGTGAACGAGCAACGGGTGCTAGTCGTGCTGATCACTGTTATGCGCCGGAGCATAAGCGCCAGCCATCAGCGCGCAGATTGGCACCTTGGGGGTTCAAGCCTGCAACCGTAAATCCGCGAAGGCTTGAGGCGGAGAGAAAGCGTCCGATTTGCGTCGCATCACCCGGTGGCCGCGGCTCGTAGTACTCGTTGCCGCTGAAAAACTGCCAGACCGCGTTCTCGGTCCAGCGCTCGACCAGTTCCCCGTCGCTCAGGTTGAACGCGTGCTTTAGGTACAGCAGCGACGCCATCAGGCGGATCGACAAGCGCGGCCTTCCTGCCGCACTCACCCCGCGCCGACGAGTCGCGCGCTCGCGCCGAAGAGGCCGACCTCACCCAACGATTGCGCCTGTGCGGTCCTTGTGCGGCGTGCCGATGGTGCGTCGGGGCGCCGCGATGTCCAGTAACTTGCATAGTCGAAGATGCGCCGTATCCAGACTACTACGCGTGGTACTTCTCCACTGAGGGCGGCCAGTCCTACGTGTCCAAGGACGCCGGTGTGTTTTATGCGTTGGCTGTGCGCCCCGGCGATGTGGCCGCCGCAGTGCCGGAGCCACAGCCTTTGGCGCTGGCACTGCTCGGGTTGGCCGCGCTGTGGGTGGCGAGGCGTCGGCGGCCAGGTTGACGCTTCGGCGCTTCGAAGGCTTCGATCCTTTTCGGGGGTGTGGGGGCTTGCCCCCTACCGGGGACGTTTACCGTCTAAGTTGTCGCGAAGGAGGAACTGGAACATGTGGTCGTATCACCATCACGTCCGCATCGACTTCAACCGACTGGGCAAACCGACCGAATCAGAAACGTTGAGACGTCCAACGGTTCGCTGCGCGACAAATGTCTCACCGAGCACTGGTCCATGAAGCGACTCCCTGATTTTCTCGCCCCCCGCCCGCACTTGCCAAATTGCGGTATTCCGCTGCCACTCTGTTGTCGGGGACGCGCGCGAGGCAAGTCCTCGACGGTCTGGCGCGCGGCTTGGGGCCGGTAGTCACGACATAGTTCCTTCGCAAGTTGATAAGACGATAAGACCAGGAGGTGCCATGAACAAGCTCATCCGCATTCTATCTGTATTGGCAATCACTCTCACTTGTGCGCCTGCCTCGGCGCACCTGTATGGGGTATGGCAGTTCGGCTGGATTGTGGACAACGATGGCTCCGTGGATCTCTATGCGGTAAGCGCTCAAGGTCTCAGCGAGGCGGACGATTATTTGGGAAATCAACTGTGTTTCGAGGTCGTCTGCACTAACTTCGATAACGTGGAAGCCCTTGAGGGATGCACAGGAGCAAGAGGCGTCACGGGCACCTGCAGCCCCATTTGGAATGCACTGGGATTGGATGGCGTTAACTTTGGTGGTGACCACTCTACCGGGATCTATGGCAAGTACGCCAAGACTAGTTTCTCCGCTGTGGATGCAGGGTTACAACACGGTAGCAATTACCGAAATCTGTGGAGCTGGAGTGTTGACGGAGAATGGTTCGTCAACTCGGCGGTCCAAACGTATGGCGTTGTCGACTTCGTCGCCGAACCTCCAACTGGCGTGCCGGAACCGGGCAGCCTCGCCCTGTTGGCGGGCGGATTGCTGGGTGCCAGCGGCATCGCACGGTATCAGACGGGTCGGCGCGGACTTAGGCAGGCTTGAGCACCGGATGACGGCATCTCAAGCGATTTCATGACCGCCGAAAGGTAACTGAGGGAGCTGTCCAAGAAAGCCAAGCGATTCAGGGCTCCCGTTGTAGTGCTTGCCGGAAGCAAAAACGGGGTACGGAAGGACCGACGCGCATTGCAGCAATTGACTTGCAGAACCAAACAGGTCCGAGCAGCTCGGCAAACGTAGCCATCGGTGGAGCCCGACGCAATCGAGCATCGCGACGAGGTTCGTTCGCATCGGGCCGCTGAACGCTGCCGCTCGCCTGGCTTTGGCGAGCATTTCGTCGACCGACGCGCCCGCGCGGAGTTGCCGAGCGGCTTCGGCGAGCGCGTTGTGCGCTTGTAGCTTTCCCGGCGTGATGCCGACGACCACCACCCGTGCCGCGGATTTCACGTACTCGAATGGCGCGTAATAGATAGCGAGATTGCCGTGAGAGGCGAAGAGGAGTTCCGGGTTCTGGCAGTCCCCGGCGCACGAACGGATTGCCTGGAGGTAGCGCGATACGGGCCGTGTGTTCGTAGCCGTCCGCTCAGCGCCGTCTTGACTTAGAGAGCGTTGAAGTGGCGAGCGGCAGATTGATCTCGTCGGTGAAGCGGTTGTCGTTCCTCGCGATCTCGATGGCGGTATCCAGGCGCGCAAGCAACTGCAGCAGCGTCTCATGGGGCTGTCGCCGAAGCATGGCAAGCGTTCTGGCGCCATCGTGTGCGACCGCAGAGCAATCGATCGGTTGGATGCGTCCGACCATGATCTGACCGCCTTCGTCGATCAGTTGCGCGATGTTCGCGAGCGGCGGCGCTGGGGCCGTCGCCGGCTTGTCCGCTACGCCGCCTGGCGCAGCTCGGCGAGGCTGTCGAGTTCGACGTTCCACGGCAGCAGCTCGTCGATGCGGTTGATCGGGTGATCGGCGATGCGCGCAAGAACCGTTCGCAGATAGCCCTCGGGATCGATTCCGTTGAGCTTGGCGGTGCCGAGCAGACTGTAGATCGCCGCCGCCCGTTCTCCGCCGGCATCCGAGCCCGCAAACAGATAGTTCTTGCGACCGAGCGCCACGTCGCGCAACGCACGTTCAGCGGCGTTGTTGTCGATCTCGATGCGCCCGTCGCCGACGTACCGGGTCAGCACCGCCCAGCGCGTGAGCGCATAGCGGATTGCCGTTGCCAGTTCGCTCTTGGTGGAGATGGTCGTCAAGCTCGCCTGCATCCACTGGTGCAGGTCCTCGAGCAACGGTCCGGCACGCGCCTGGCGTACGGTTTCTCTCGCGTTGGGGAGCCGCCCGCGGATCTCCCGTTCGATCTCGTACAGCACGCCGATTCTCGCGAGCGCCTGCGCGGCGATCGGCGAGGCCGTGGCCTGATGCAGGTCGTAGAACTTGCGACGAACGTGCGCCTTATGTGGGGCTCCGCATAAGGCGCATTATCTGGAGTACGGTCTTATCCCGAGTGACGTGATGCAGGGCCAACGTGGGCGCGGCCGATCGAAGATCAGGACTCCGCATAAGATTCGGCCGTTCACAGGGACTGCAGAAACGCGAGCAAGTCCGCCTTCGGCTTCCACGGTCTGGCATTCGCCGGTTCGATGCCGGCTTTCTTCCAGAACGCCTGCATCGCTTCGCGCTTCATCTGCAGGTTGGTCGTGATGTAACGCCCCGTCGTGGCGATGCTCGCGTGGCCGAGGTAGTCGCGGATCACCGTGACGTCGGTTCCGGACTGAAGCAGCGCTACGGCGCAACTGTGCCGCAGGACGTGCGGCGTGATGTGCTTCCGTGTCAGCGCAGGGAGAGCGCGGGCCGCTGCGGCGGCGTGCTTGGTGAGGATGTAAGCGATGCCGTCGCGGGTCAGAGACTGTCCATGCCTGTTGACGAACACGCATTGCTGGTCGCTGGCATGTACGATTCCGCGAAGGCGGTGCAACGCTGTGGCCGTTTCCGGCCACAGCGGCAGGTGCCGCTCCTTCTTGCCCTTGCCATGCAGGCGAACCTGTCTCGGCGCTATCAATTGCAGGTCGTCCCATCGAAGCCCCGCGGCCTCGGCGACTCGGGCACCGCAGTTGTAGAGGAACAGCAGCAGGGTGTAATCGCGCCATCCCTCGTGCGTACGCTTGTTCGGCGCGTCGATGATCAGGCGGACATCCTGCGCTTCGAGGTATGTAGCCGGGCGCTGGCGCGCCTTCTTCGCTGGGATGGCCAGCACTCGAATGTACTGCTGCGAGTGCGCGAGGTCATTGCGCAGCAGGTGCTTGAAGAAGCCGCGGATGGCAGCGCGGCGGCAATTGCGCGTCGCCGCCGAGTTCGACCGCTCGATCTCGATGTGATCGAGGAAGCGCGTCACTGCATCGACGTCCAGATCGCTCAGCTGCAGGCAGGCAACGCTTCGGCGGCGCTGCTCGGCGACGAACCTGAGCAGCAACGTCAGCGCATCGCGGTAGGTGCGGATCGTATGAACGCTGGCACCGCGTTGCCGCGGCAGGTACTCGGTGAAGTACGACTGCACCTGAGCGAACAACTCGCGCGACGACGAGCGGTTCATGGCATGCGGCGCTTGCTGCGCGAACGCTGCTCGAAGCGCTGGCTCGCCAACTCCAGCAGTTGCGGCGTGGCCTTGAGGTAGACCTCCGTGCCGAGCACGTTCTGGTGTCCGAGATACGCCGACAACCACGGCAGCTTCGCATGGACGTCTTCGCCCTCGACCGCCCAGGCTGTGAGCCGATGGACCGCGAAGGCATGACGCAACTCGTAGGGCCGCGCACCCGAGCGACCGCGTGGCGGCTTCAGCCCAAGGCCACGCAGCAGGCGCCGCAGCGCATCCGAGGCGGCACGCAAGGTGAGTGCTGATCCGTCGCGACGGACGAACAGCGCCGGTGAAGCACCGACATCGCTGGCAACCAGGACCTCCTCGCGGCGACGCAGGTACTGCCGCAGTTCGGCGACGAGATCGTCGCGGATCGCCAGGATGCGCGAGCGTCCCTTGCTTCGCCGGATCGTCAAGGCGGCTCGGCGCAGATCGACGTCCTCCATGCGCAGTCGCACAGCCTCGCCTAATCTCATCCCGGTGCAGTACGAGACCAGGGTGAGCGCGCGCAGCATCGCTCCCCAGATGCTGCGTCCTTCGTGACGCGTGGCGGCCTCCAGAACGGCGAGCACCTCCTGGCGACTGAAGATGTAGGGAACGAATACCGACTCCTTGACGGGCGCCACCGCGTGCTCGGGCACGAAGGCGCGCGGATCGCTGCGGCGTCGGAACAAGCACAGCTGACGCACAACGCCGAACTCGTTGCCTACGGTGACGGCCTTGCGGCCCTCGATGCGCGTCACCCAACGCGTGACTGCGTGTTCCAACGACACCGGCTGCTCGCCATACCGTTCGCGCACGAAGCACACGAAGTTGTTCAGCACGAACTCCGCACGCCGGTAGCCCATCCCCATGGCGCGCTTGAACGCGAGGAACTGCGCGGCGTCGCGCGCCAGTGCCGCGGCCGTGACCCTCGCACTCACCGCGGCACCGGCAGCGACACCTCGCGCAGCGACTGCGTGGCGATGCGCACATAAGCCGACACCGATTCCGGATCGCGATGCCCCAGCAGATCCGACAGCATCCGGGCCTGGGTGCCGATATCGATCTGCCGCGCGGCGTTCGAGTGCCGCAAGACGTGGCTACCCAGATACGATGCCTGGATGCCGGCAGCCTTCGCATGCTTGACGAGGATGTGCCGAACCGCCGAGGAAGCCGTCAGGGCGGTGAACGGCAGCTTCATGCGGACGAACACATGCCGGGTCGGCGTGTGCGGCGGTCGCCCGTGCCGCAGGTAGCGAGCCAGCACCTTGGCCACCGGTGCAAGCAGCGGCAGGACGAAGTTCACGCCCGTCTTCGGGCGCGACATCTGCAGCGTGCCGGCGTTCCAGTCGATGTCCTGCAGCTGCATGTGGATCACCTCGCCGGCGCCGAGGCCATAGGTGCTCATCATCAAGAGCATCGCGTGATCGCGCAGCCCTCTGGCCGTGTTCGTGTCGATGGCACGCAGCAGTCGTTGAACGTCCTCCCACGGCAAGGCGCGCCGCGGTCGTTCGAACCGCGGCTGCACTGGCGAGATCACCGCGTCGGCCAACTCGACATGCAAGCGGCCGCTGACGAGGAGAAACCGAGCAAAAGATCTGACCGTGCTGGCGATATCGGCCGTCGTCGAACGAGCGTAGCGCCGCGCGCACCCGACCAGGAATGCGTCGATGTCGGGCAAGCGCAGCTGGCGCCACGATTTACCGCCAGCGGCCAGGTATGTGAGCAGCTTGCCGACGTGGTCGAGCTTCTTGCGGATCGTGACTTCCGGGTTGCCTCGATGTTGACAGAGGTGGCTCGCGTAGTCCTGCAGCAATGCCGTGGCTGGTGGCGGGCGAGATACAACGGGCCTCCAAGGCGGCACCGGCAACCCCACAACCTCATAGACCCGGCGCAGGGCGCGCACCGACGACCTCGCAAGCCCGAGGTAGGCAGTGTCGATTCTGCGCGCGTTCGCGTACCAGGTCAGGAAGCGGTTCGCTCCCTCGTGCGTGAGCTGTGCGGCCTCGTCCAGACCCAGTTCGCGACAGTAGTGGCGCAGGCGGATGATCCAGCGCAGGTAGTGCTGTGCCGTGCCCGCGCTGATTGAGCGATCCCCTCGCCACACGCGCAGGACGTCCTGGGTGGTGGGCGCGCCTGCTGGTCTCGGCGCGTTGTGAGATCGGGTGACCATGTGGACGACGACGAGGTGCGCTGATCAGGGTAGATCGCTCGCACTTGCGCGTCAGTCCCCATCTCGTGTTGGTCGCCTTCGCCGGCACGGGCGTCTACCCGTCGAGCTCTCCATCCCAATGGCGCTGGAATCCGTGCCAGCGCGTGTGCATCGAGGCCATGCCGCAGGCGCTCGAGAAAGCCCGGACCAACGGCGACGATTACATCGGTCCCGTTGACCCACAACGCTCGAAGAGCCTCCCGAACGGGGACGAGCCGACGCCGTAACCGCCGAACTGCAGCCGGCAGCGACAACGCCGGATCGCACACATTGGCCGCTGCGGCCTCGATGCTCGGTGCGTGCGCTGCCCAGACGACCGCCTCCTCGACCTCGGCAAGCGAACCCGGCAAGCGTGCTGCAAGGAAGTCAGGCAACAAGCTGAAGGTGCGGTGCGCCTGCGGGCAGTACCAGCGAGCCACGCGAACGCCGCGAGGCCTGACGCGTGCGTAGCTGCCGTGACGCGCAAAGCCGCAGCCGCCGAGAGCGTGCGACGGGCACCTCGATATCGTCGCCGTCTTCCACTCGCGGCCCGCGACGTACGCCTCCACGCCGGAACTCGTGTGCAACGGAATCTGCAAGCGTGCTCCTCGCCGCGCCAGCGGATAGCCGAGCGCGGCTCGGAATTATGTGGAGTGAACGACGCGACAGCCACCGTCTCCGGCAAGCCGCCGCACGCGTCGATGCCCAGATAAAACTGCGCTCCAGATAATGCGCCCAGCAGGCGGCTTCGATGATGCGACCGGTGTCGTAAAGCCGATCGAACCCAGCGTAGCCATCGGCTTGCAGAATCCCGGTAAACGGCTTCAGGTGCTCGACGGGTCGGATCCCTTTGCGATCAGGCGAGTAACGGAACCACACGGCAGGCGGCACCTCGCCGCCTGCCGGACGATCGTCTCGCACATAGGTCCACAGCCGCCCGGTCTTGGTCGTTCCGCGCCCGGGCTGCAGCACCGGCACCGGCGTGTCGTCGGCGTGCAGTTTGTCGGCAGCCAGCACATGGCGTGCAAGCGCCTGGACCAACGGATCGAGCAAGCGGGCGGCCGAGCCGACCCAGTCGGCGAGCGTCGAGCGGTCGATCTCCACGCCTTCGCGTGCGTAGATCCCGGCTTGCCGATGCAAAGGCAAGTGGTCCGCATACTTCGACACCAGTACATGCGCGAGCAGCCCCGGGCCCGGGATGCCGCGATCGATCGGGCGGCTCGGTGCCGGCATCTGCACAATGCGTTCGCAGCACCGGCAGGCCAGGCGCGGGCGCACATGGCGAAGCACCTTGAAGTGCGACGGCACGAACTCGAGCATCTCGGCGATGTCCTCGCCGATCACGTTCATCGACGAGCCGCAGTCCGGGCAACTCGAATCGGGTTCGTGGCGCACCGTCTCGCGCGGCAGGTGCGCCGGCAACGGCTTGCGAACCGGTGCGCGTTTCTCGATGCCGGCGGCCGGCGCTGCCGGCTGCATTTGCGCCTGGCTTGTCTAGATCTCCTCGACGATCAGCTCGAGTTGATCGATTCCCTCCAACCGCTCCGCGGAACGGCCAAACTGCATGCGCTTCAAACGCGCGATCTGCAGCTCGAGCTTCTCGATCCACACGCGCAGATGCAGCGTGTGTTGTTGTGCGGTTGCGAGCTGCGCATCGCGCTCGATCAGCAAACGCTTGAGCGTCTCGATGTCATCGGGAAACGGGTTCGGTGTGATGCGCACTGCGCCATTTTACGAGAGTGCGCGGCGCAGTTGTGTTGTGTCGACGCGATTCGCGCTCGCGTTCTGGCACCTCGTTTGCGCTACCCCGCGAACTGCGGCTGCCAAGTGCGCACGGGCCTTCTCCAATCGATGCCTTCGAGCAGGATCGACAGTTGCGCTGCCGTGAGATGCACCGCGCCGTCGGCCGCCTGCGGCCAAACAAAGCGACCTCGCTCCAGGCGCTTGGCGTACAGATTCATGCCGTCGCCGCTCCACCACAACAGCTTCACCAGATCGCCGCGCTTGCCGCGAAACACGAACACGTCGCCCGAGAACGGTCGCTCGCCCAGCGCCGTCTGCACGATCGCCGCCAGCCCGTTCATGCCCTTTCTCATGTCGGTCACGCCGGCGCAGATCCACACACGCGTGCCCGAGGGCATCGCGATCATCGAAGCGCTCGAACGATCGCTTCGATCTGTTGCGCCGGGGCGTTCGCGCCGATCACGATTACCGACTTGCCCACGCGGATCTCGATGGCGGCCGATGACTCGTGCGTATCTGCGGCGACGCGCGGCTCCCCCACAACCACCGGCATCAGCGTGACATCGACGGCCTCGCTGCGTGCGCGCCCGATCCACTTGCGCACCAGGTTTGTGTTCAGGCCGTATTCAATCGAGATCTTCGAGACCGAAGCGCCCGCGCTCAGGCACTGCGCGACGACCTCGTTCTTGAATCGCTGCGTGTACCAGCGACGGCCCACTGCATCGACCTTGGCCACGCCGTATTGCTGCTGCTCGTGTCTAGCTTCCAACTTTGCGTCCACCTGGAATTGGTGGACGCAATCGTCGGCGCCTCGACCTCTCACTTCAAGACGGTGCTCGGCGGACGGTTACGGCGGAGACAGGTCGAGGTGAATGAAACGACCTTGCAGCGATCAGACGAACAAATCGCACATGTTGTCGCATTCGTAGCCTCAATGCTGTCGTTGAGGCGGGCGTTCGCCAGGTCGCGCCCAGGCGGCTAGCGCTCAGCGAACCCGTGCGCGCTCGCGTTGACCTGCTCGAACTTGCCTTGGGCGAGCGCCATCAGAGGTGTGGCGCCGCCAAGAGAATGCTTCGGAGTCGAAAAGAACTGTAGCTTGCTCGGCCCGGGCAAGTCACCAAGCGTCTCGGTTATGTGCGCCAGTTGCCGCCGGTCGAGTTCGCTGTCGAGGTAGAACGCTGGGAAGTACTGCGCCCCGTCGACTTCCAGCGCGAACACACGCTTGTGCCGCAACGCTTTGCCGACGGCTTGCTTCGTCACTCCGAGTGCGTGAGCAAACTCGGCAGCGCATACGAGCGCGCCTCGGCGCACAAGCTCGCCCATGCTCCGCAAGGCCAGCTCACGTCCGGGACGTGCCGGAATACTCTTGTCATCAAACGAATGACCCGTCTCGTTCACTCGAGTTCCCTGACGCTTGTGGGCACGATCGCGGCCAGTTCTTGTGCGGAGCCTCCGCGGCGTTCATAGGTGCTCTTCAAGGTTATCTTACATCGAAGGAAATGCCGTCCCGACACGTCGATGTCCAATACCGGCGGACAGTGGTGCGCCTCTGCGCGCACAGGCGCGCGGCACACCACAGTCGCCGGTATACGAGCGAATCAGGCAACCCCTGGGCTGTTCGATGGAGATACCGCGTTCGGAAGGGTAGTCGCGATTAGTTCGGGTCGATGGCCTAGACGCGTGCAACTTTGCGGCTATCAAACGTGAACGGTTGCACCGCGCAACTGTGCTGTTCCGCAGGCAAGGTTCCGAGCACGTAATCGTCGCCGCCGGCACCAAGCGACGCAACAGCTGCCATTTTTTTTTCGTCATGAACTCGGTAGGGTCGCCAGTTCGGGCCGGAACTGTCGCCCGCAGCCTGCAAGCCAAGCAGTTCATCTTCGTTTACGGCGTAACTCGCTAGAACAGCCGTGGAGCCGGCTTTCAACAAGATATTGATGCCCCCGCGCTCACATGCCGCATTGACAGAGGAAGTGACGAAGCCGCTAAAGAAAACGTAGCCGACGCCTTCGTCCAGTACTGAGAATTCGCTCTTAGTCGGGTCTGCTTCTCCAGCGCACGGGACGACAAGACTGCAGTAGTACGTGTGTCGGTAGAGCAAGTCGTCGCTTTCCCGGTTGACGGCGTCCGGAAAGCGCATTGCAAGTCTGTGCGCGTAACGCCAAAGCGAATAGGGCAGCTTTACGAACCAGAGCGGCCATGCGGTTTGCTGACCAGGCACGAGCGGAGCAACGCACGTGCTATCGAGCAGTTCGACTAGCTCACAGGGATGCGGATGGCTAGAGGCCGCGTCGATTTCGGTTAGCTGCGGTGCGACTTGGCACATTACTCGCCAGCTAAAGCGCTTGAATGCAAGCAAAGTGCCATTCGGCGCTTCCAGTTCTGGGATATCACATTCGAAAGCGTCTTCGAGGTGCGTCATAGGATCCTCACGAAACAGGTTTGAACCTAGACGTGAAGAAATTGAATTTTATCCGTTGTGTGGTGTTCCGTGATTTTGACGTTGCTCTTTGATTCGTGGACGATCGTGCAGCCGTGTTAGGTCCAGCATAAGACCTCCAAGCGCATGCCTACGGTACCTGCTGCGAGCTGTCTTGTGTCTTATGCACCGTGCATAAGCCTGAATCGCCCCGCTTTTCGTAGACACCTTCGGGCCTCACAATGAGGCGAACGGAGGTCAGATGGGAACGAGTCAGACGCGGTACACGGCCGAGTTCAGGGCTGAGGCGGTGAAGCAGGTCGTCGAGCGTGGGTATCCGGTGCGGGAAGTGGCGACGCGCTTGGGCGTATCGCCGTGGAGCCTGTACCTGTTAGCGCCGCAGTAATACTGACCCACTGGGGGTGCGGCAGAAATCTTGGACTACCTGGAGGGGTAGTTCATGTATTCATACGAGGATCGGCTTCGAGCTGTGCGGCTCTACATCAAGCTGGGCAAACGAGTCGGCCTGACCATTCGTCAGCTCGGCTACCCGACGAAGAACGCGCTCAAGCACTGGCATCGGGAGTACGAGCAGCGCCTTGACTTGTCCGCTGGCTACGTGCGCCGGCCGAAGTACTCGCAGGCACAGAAGGAATTGGCCGTCAATCACTACCTGGAGCGCGGCCGCTGCCTTGCGGCGACGATCAAGGCGCTGGGCTATCCGTCGCGGACATTGCTTCCTGCATGGGTCCAAGAGCTGCATCCGGAGACTCGCGCGCGCGTTGTTGGCCGATCCCGCGAGCTGGCGCCTGTGATGAAGCAGTCCGCGGTCATCGAGTTGTGCATGCGACAAGGAAGCGCGCAGTCGGTGGCTCAAGAGCTGGGCGTGTCTCGGCCATCGCTGTATAAATGGAAGAATCAGCTACTCGGCCACGACGCATCCGCATCCATGAAGCGCAAGCAAGATTCCCCGCCAAGCATTGAACGAGTCGAGCTGGAGCAGCAGGTCGAGGCGCTTCGACAAGACATCCGGCGCCTGCGGTTCGAGCAAGACCTGCTGAAGAAGGCGAATGAACTCCTAAAAAAAGACCTGGGCATCGACCGGCGGCTCCTGACAAATCGGGAGAAGACGCAGCTGGTTGATGCCCTGAGACCGACGTACGCACTGCCGGAGCTACTCGGAGAAGTGGGCTTGCCCCGCAGCTCGTACTTCTACCATCGGGCTCGGCTCGACGTCGCGGACAAGTACGTCGATGTGCGTCGGCTTATGAACGACATCTTCGAGCGCAACTATCGTTGCTTCGGCTACCGCCGGATGCAGGCCTCGTTGACCAGGCAATGCGTAAGCATCTCAGAGAAGGTCGTGCAGCGCCTGATGAAGCAGGAATGCCTGGTCGCCGTCGCGCGCAAGCGCCGTCGATACGGCTCGTACATGGGAGAAATCAGTCCTGCACCGGACAACCTTCTGAATCGCGACTTCAGTGCGAGTGCGCCGAACGAGAAGTGGCTCACCGACGTCACGGAGTTCCATATCCCGGCCGGCAAGGTGTACCTGTCCCCCATGATCGATTGCTTCGATGGAATGGTCGTCAGCTGGTCGATCGGAACGCGCCCGGACGCCGAGCTCGTCAACACGATGCTGGACGCTGCGATCGAAACGGTCACCGCCAGCGGCGACCGGCCCGTTGTGCATTCCGATCGCGGCGCCCATTACCGGTGGCCTGGATGGCTGGCGCGGATCGCTGATGCAAATCTGGTTCGCTCTATGTCGCGCAAGGGGTACTCACCAGACAACGCAGCGTGCGAGGGCTTCTTCGGCCGCCTGAAGACCGAGCTGTTCTATTCGCGCAACTGGCTGTCCACGACCATCGAGGAGTTCGTCGCAGCGTTGGACTCCTACATCCGCTGGTACAACGAAGCGCGGATCAAGATTTCGCTGGGATCCCGCAGCCCCCTCGAGTACCGTAGAAACCTCGGGCTCGCTGCTTAACCCGTCCAAGATTTCTGCCGCACCCCCACTTCGTCGGAGTAAATCTGACCCACCTGGCCGACGATGGCGGTTTTTTGGCCGCCGAGGATGTTGACCCAGGAGCAAGCAGTGGAGATTCGAGTGTTGGCCCGGCAAGGTGCGGGGATACGGGAGATCGAGCGGCAGCTGGGATGCTCGCGCAATACGATCCGGCGGTACCTGCGTGACGAGCAGGCAGCGCGCTACGGGCCGCGCGCAGCGCGCCCGACGAAGCTCGACGCGTTCAAGCCGTATGTGATGACGCGCATCGAGGCTGCACGCCCGAGGTGGATTCCGGCGGTGGTGCTGTTGCGCGAGATCCGCGAGCGCGGCTACGAGGGCGGACTCACGCAACTGAAGCTCTTCGTGAACCCGCTGAAGGACGTGAAGGCGCTCGATCCGGTGGTGCGTTTCGAGACGGCGCCGGGCGAGCAGATGCAGGCGGACTTCACCGTCGTGCGGCGCGGGCGTGATCCGTTGCTCGCGTTCGTCGCGACGCTCGGCTACAGCCGCGCGAGCTTCGTGCGCTTCACTGCCGGCGAGGACAGCGCGACGCTGGTTGCGTGCTTGCGCGAGGCCTTCGTCTTCTTCGGCGGCGTACCGCAACACGTCCTGTTCGACAACCCACGCACCGTCGTTCTCAATCGCGACGCCTACGGCGAGGGACACCATCGCTGGAACAAGGCGCTGCTCGGCCTGGCCGACGAGTTCGGTTTCCGGCCTCGGTTGTGTCGTCCGTACCGGGCACGCACCAAGGGCAAGGTCGAGCGCTTCAACGGCTACCTCAAGGGCAGCTTCCTCGTACCGCTGGCCGCGTCGCTGAAGGCTGCAGGCTTGCACCTCGACGTCGCTGCCGCGAACGCGCACATCGGGCCGTGGCTCGCCGACGTCGCCAACGTGAGGACGCACGCGACGACCGGCGAGCGTCCCGACCGGCGCCTCGCACTCGAGCGCACCGCGCTGATGCCGCTGCCGAGCACGACGACGCCCGGAATCGAGGCGACGACGAGGCTGTCTCGCCCGACACCGATCGAGAGCCTTCAACATCCGCTGTCGATCTACCAGGCGCTGTTGCAGGAGGTGCGGCCATGAACCTGCAACATGAGCGCATCGCGCTGATGTGTGCGCAGCTCAAGCTCGAGCGGCTCGGCGCCGACTGGCCGCACCTCGCGCAGCAAGCCGCCGAGGAACAGGCGAGCTTCGCCGACTTCCTCGAGCGGCTGCTCGGCGCTGAGAACGAGGCGCGCAGCGAGCGCCAGCGCCAGACGCTCTTGAAGCTCGCCACGCTGCCGACGATCAAGACGCTCGAGCAGTACGACTTCGGCTTCGCTTGTGGGGCGCCACGCACCCAGATCAACGAACTTGCCAGCCTTGCCTTCATCGAGCGCGCCGAGAACGTCGTGCTGCTCGGCCCCAGCGGCGTGGGCAAGAGTCACTTGGCAATCGCGCTCGCGTATCGCGCGGTCATGGCCGGCATCAAGACGCGCTTCATCACGGCGGCCGACCTGATGCTGCAGTTCGCCACCGCCCGGGCGCAAGGACGACTGAAGGAGTACTTCAACCGCGCCGTCATCGGTCCACGCCTGCTCGTCGTCGACGAGCTCGGCTATCTGCCATTCGGACGTGAGGAGGCAAACCTTCTGTTCAACGTCGTGGCCAAACGCTACGAGCGAGGAAGTATGGTCCTCACCAGCAACCTGCCGTTCGCGCAGTGGGGAAGCGCCTTGGCCGACGATCAGACGCTCACCGCCGCGCTGCTCGATCGGCTGCTGCATCACGCACATATCGTGCAGATCAGCGGCGAGAGCTACCGGCTGCGAGATAAACGCCGGGCCGGGCGGGCGGTGCCCGTGACGTCGAAGGCAGGCAGATGACGATGGGCGCTGCTGCGTCGCTTCGCGACCCATCAGCGCCCATCAAAAGAGAACCAGGTGGGTCAGATTTACTCCGACGTTTGGATGGAAAGTGGGTCAGATTTCAACCGACGTTGACATGTACCAGTGGTTGCGAGCGCATCGCGAGGCCGATAGCCCGGCCGCGGCCGCCGCGCAGGACGCGGCCACGGAGATCCGGCGGCTGAAGTCGGAGTTGCGCCGCGTGACCGAGGAACGCGACATCCTAAAAAAGGCCACGGCGTACTTCGCCAAGCAGTCCACGTGAGGTACGCCTTTATCCGCGAGCAGCAGGTGCAGCACGCGGTGCGAACGCTTTGCCGGATGATGCGTGTGCATCCGAGCGGGTACTACGTCTGGCTGGCCACGCCGCAGAGCCGACGGCGTCGCGAGGACGAGGCGCTGCTCGGTCACATCAAGCACTCCTGGCTCGAGAGCGGCGGCGTGTACGGCTATCGCAAGGTGCATACGGACCTGCGCGAGCTGGGCATCGGCTGCGGCAAGCACCGCGTGTATCGGTTGATGCGCACCGAGGGCCTTCGATCTCAGTCAGGCTATCGCCGCCGGCCTTCGCCCCGCGGCGGACGTCCGTCGGTAGTCGCGCCGAACCGGCTGCAGCAGCAGTTCAACGTCTCCGAACCGAACCGGATCTGGGTGACCGACATCACGTACATCCGGACCTACGAAGGCTGGCTGTACCTGGCAGTGGTGCTCGACCTGTTCTCGCGGCAGGTGATCGGCTGGTCGATGCAGTCAAGGATCGATCGCGAACTCGTGCTCGATGCGCTGTTGATGGCGGTGTGGCGACGCCAACCGAAGCACGAGGTCATCGTGCACTCCGACCAGGGCAGTCAGTACGGCAGTCACGACTGGCAGGCCTTCCTGAAGGCTCACGGATTGGTGGCGAGCATGAGCCGACGCGGGAACTGCCACGACAACGCGGTGGCCGAGAGCTTCTTCCAGTTGCTCAAGCGGGAGCGAATTCGGCGCAGGATCTATCCGGGCCGCGACGCCGCCCGCCAGGACGTGTTCGAGTACATTGAGATGTTCTATAACCCCGTGAGGCGTCACGGGCATACCGATCGGCTCTCGCCGGTCGAGTTCGAACGACGCCACACGAACCGGCTCGAATGTGTCTAGAGAAGCCGGGGCGATTCAAGCAACATCAACGATGCCCATCGCTCGATGGCTCGCGCGCCACATTTCGCGATCCTCCTCGAACCCGACTTGGGGAACCCAATACGGAATCGGAGATAAACTGGCGAGCTCGATCAAAGCCAACTCTTCGCGCGTCGGCTTGTGGCTGTCGATGCGGTTTGACCCCGCAGACGTGTGGCTCTGGACAGGCTCGTCGCCAACCCACTCAAGCTCGAATTTGCGATGGCGTTGACCGCAGCCGGGACAAGTGACTCGGTCTCCGTCCGTCGCGGCTTGGTGAACAGCGGCCCAATAGCTGAAGCTCCGATTGCATGCGGGGCAACGGTAAACATCGCTCCAAGTCGTGTACTCGACTAGCCGATTGGAGCCGATGGGTCGATACAGCCAGCAAATCGTTGGCGCGACCATCTGCTCGACATCCTTCAGGGCTCGCAACAGGGTCACCGTGTCGCAGGGGGTCGTGTAGTTGCGAGCGATGTGCACTGCGGCTGGCGACAGATCAGAGAGCAGCGCGTTACGTTCCTCCATCAAGGCCGCCACGCCGGTCATTCCCGATCCGCAGAACGGGTCGGATACGGTCTCGCCCGGTCGAGTAAACGCACGGATGAACGGTCTAATCGCCTCCGGTGGAACCTTTGTGTGGTAGCTGTGGGCTCGATAAGATGTCGAAGACTTCTGAACGTCGATGCGCTCTGGGCTGCCCCCATCTCTCCGGACACTCCGGTTAGCTACACAGCCGCCATTCTTTCCTCGAACTGCACCGGGCTGACGTAGTCGAGCACCGAGTGGCGCCTGCGCGGATTGTAGAAGCGCTCGATGTAGTCGAACACGTCCGCGCGAGCGTCATCCCGGGTCGCGTAGCGCTTGCGGGCCACGCGCTCGGTCTTCAAGCTGGAGAAGAAGCTCTCCATCGCCGCGTTGTCCCAGCAGTCTCCCTTCCTGCTCATGCTGCAAACGATGCCGTGCGCCCCGAGCAGCCGCTGGAAGTCCTCGCTGGTGTACTGGCTGCCCTGGTCGGAGTGATGCAGCAACTCCCGGGGCATGCCGCGCCGCCAGACTGCCATCACCAAGGCGTCGATGACCAGTTGCGCGGTCATCTCCGCTTTCATCGACCAGCCGACCACCCGGCGCGAGTACAGGTCCAGCACGACGGCCACGTACAGCCAGCCCTCGTCGGTCCAGACGTAGGTGAAGTCGGCCAGCCACTTCCGGTTCGGCGCATCGGCCTCGAACTCGCGCTGCAGCAGATTCGGCGCGATGCCGTGCTCGGCACGCACGCCGGTGTCGCCGGGCAAGCGACGCCGCTTCTTGCGAGCGAACAACCCGGCCTTGCTCATCAGCCTAGCCACCCGATGGATGCCGCAGCGCTCGCCCCAACCGAGCACGTCGCGCCACACGCGCCGGCTGCCGTAGGTCCGGTCGCTCGCCTCGAAGCTCTGGCGAATCAGCCCGGTGAGCTTCTCGTTGGCCCGCGCCCGTGCGCTCGGCCGCCTGCCAAACCACTCGTAGAACCCGCTGCGGGAGACTTCCAGGACCTCGCACAACACTCGAACCGGCCACACCGCGCGATGCTTGGCAATGAAGCCGAACTTCACGTCGGGTCCTTCGCGAAGTAGCCGAGCGCCTTTTTTAGGATGTCGCGTTCCATCTTCACCCGCGCCAGCTCGCGGCGCAGCTGCTCGTTCTCGGCCTGGCTGTCGCTCTTGAGCGGCTTGCCCGGCGTCGGCTCGTAGCGTCCTTCCTCGGTCTTGCGCACCCACGCGCGCAACACGCTGCGCTCAACTCCCAGCTCGCGCGCCACTGTCGTCACGGTCACCCCCGGCCGGGTCGCCAGCTTCACCGCTTCACGCTTGAACTCGTCCGTGAACTTCCTTCTCGTTCCCATCGCTTCCTCCTGAACACATGTTGCCATCTAATGTGTCCGGAGGAACGGGGGCAGCCCACTCTGGCAGGCGCTCCCCTTTGGACGGAGTTGCGCTGGTAGTTGGAGTTGGTATTCGTTGAGGCGCCGTCGGGTACGATGAGGCGCGCGCCTCGGTCTGCTGGCGAACGGCCGCCACAACCCCTGCCGCGTCAGTGTCCAGTGCTTGAAGCACATCCGTCGGCAGCTTGCCAGAGCCGATCCGAAGCAGGTCGGTCGGGATACCGAGTGCCTCAGCGAGTTTGGGCAGGTGCTCTTCGGTGGGAAGGCGCTTCCCGCTTTCGTAGAGACTCAACAGCGCCTTTGTGACTCCAAGCTTGCCTGCGAGGTCCGATTGGGCCATTCCGAGAGCCTCTCGGCGCTCTCTCATCGCACGTGCCGCAGACCATCCCATGCTGTCACTCCATCCAGTAGTTCCCAAGGTTAACAGAAAGTGTTAACCGGAGCTATGGAGGTCGAGCAAGGGAGCCGTGGAAATCGCTGGCCTAGCTTCAGAGGGCGATCAGTAGCGCTTGCGCGCGACGAGCAGGAGCGCAAGACGTATGTTCGCTCCTGACGGTCGGCAAGAAAGCGAAGAACGCCGTGAGCCTTGTCGACTCAAAGTGAGGCGGAGTCCTCCGCGTCTTTACCATTTCGTGGCAGAAGTAGGCCAGCCATCTCGGCGTTCGTGACAATCTTGACCTCGGACTCAGCCGTCCGAGCGCCTCCAGAAGGCTCGCCCTGCATGTCTCGGTCAACATCAGCTTCGCGCCCGCTTGCGATGCCGATCGCAGTATCCTTCTGGAATACCTCGAGGCGCCCTGAAAAATCTGACCAACGGGACGTCAGCCGGACAGCGGGCCGAGCTCAGTGTGGAGTTGTTCGAAGATCTCATCGGCTCCCCAAGCCTGCGCCGCAGTGAATGCGATTTGCCGCCGCTGATGGGGTGAGGGAGCCTCGGACGGCTTGTACGCCAAGTCGTGCTCAGCCTCGCTCCAAGCGTGCTGAAACAACGTCTTCACTTGGAGTTCGAAGAATTCAGGCGTCTTCGCGCGGTCGGCATCGTCGTCGACCACGTCTTCCGGGATCGCCATGATGAAGTGCCGGCCAACATATCCAAACTGATCCACGGAATCGGGCACGAGATCCTTGCTCTCGATCCTCCGAAAGTAGCGGTTGAGCATTTCGCTGACCGCCTTTACGTCTTGCTTGTAGAAGACGATGACACGAGCGCCGACTAGATCCTGGATTTGTTCGAATGGATGCTCGTACTTTCGTGCTCCCGCGCTAGTCACTTTCATTGCCTTGCCGATGAATCGCTCGGGGCTCTTGGCCCGCGCCGAAACTCGATCAATGCGCGGCATCTGGGCAAGCAGCTCTCGGATGTGGGCCTGCAACTTCCTCGCAAGCGGAGTCAACATCGCGGCATGGCGTGCTTTGTATTCAGTGAGGAGTGCGTCGTCCGTCATTTCGTTCTCTTAAGCTTCTCGTCGACGACGTGCCCAGCAGCAACAAATACCGTTTCCTCATTACGCCGTGTCGCCTTGAAGCACTCGTCAAACCTCTCAACCGGGGCTGTCATAACCGCCCCGCTGTCGAGCTCCACCTGTTTGTAGGCGAGGTACTTTGAGAATTCACCTACATCGAAGCGGAATTTCTCGTGCACCAGGCGGTGAGGATTGACGTTCGACAGGATGGCCCGTTTTGCGGCTTCCGACAGATGAAAGCTATCGCAGAAGTCGGAGATCGTCATCGCCTTCTTCGGAAGATTTGCGGCCAACTGGGCCGCGAAGGTGATCTGCGCCTTGATCTGAACGTCCGATGTGGTTTGGATCGCCAACTTCATGGCGTTGGCTAGCCGCTTGGTGCCCTGCGCGGCCGTTGTCGACAACTCCGACAGTAGGAAGTCTACGATCCAATAGTCGGCTACGGCTTTGCTCCCGTGGTTGATCTGCTTGTCCACCACGTGGCCCTTCCAGATCTGGCTGGGCCTTCCGTCGAGTACGTACGTGGCTGACTTGTATGAGTAGGCGCTCTTTAGGAATACCTGCTCGACGAATTGAACAGTGAGCTTCTCGCTGCTCTTTTCGGCGACAACCCCCTCGTCGGCCGGAAACCGCGAAATCACCAGTCGCGTGTCACTCTCTCCATCATCGCCAATGCAGATGAACAGCAGTCCCATGCCCGAGGTGCCCGAGGTCGCGCCTTGCAGCCTCTTCGCCAACGGCGCGGCTGTAGCCACGGCGGGCTTTGCCAGGAGCGCCAGAAGCTCGGTGCGCACGACGTTCTCCTGCTTCTCACCGTCCGATACGAACATAACGGGGACATTGCAGTCCTTGGCCGAGCCGTCGAAGATGTCTTTGAGCATCTTGCATAGCTTTCCGTCATCCAAGGGTATTTGTGTGCCGCTCACTGCGGCGACCTCCCCGGGCTGGTTCTTCTTCGGATAGGTTAGGAAGCTGAAAATCTTCTTCACCGGCATCGGCACTCCCCAGTAGTCCCCCCGGGCACTGATGATAGGTCGGGCGCCCAGAAACGCCCAGCCGCGGTCACAACGTACCGCCTTTGCACATGCGTATCGCCACCTCGCATATCCACTTCGTCCATTCGGTTGGGGCGGCGTTTGCGAGCGCTACGCAGCCCTTGGACCGGGAGGCAGCCTTAGCACGTCCGCCTCCTCGGACGCGCTCCTGCGCAGAGAATGGGGAAGCTCGCTGAATCCGACTGCCGCGCAACCGACGCCCGAATTGGGTCCGTTGGTCGCGGTGCCACTCGGAGTTCAGCATGCAAGGCTACGTTCGCACTCCTCGCGCTGCGGTCGCAGGGTCGTTTGCAGAAAGCGATCGCGCCGATTCGGATCGGCTCAATGGCAACCTCCTTCGGCAACCCATCGCATCCGCTGTCCATTCCCTTGGGGCGCCTGATCGCCGTTCGCTTGCAGGGCGACGACCTGCGCGTTGCTATAGCAGCACGCGAGGGCATATGGATACGACCAGCGGCAGTGATGACGATCGCACAGGCCGAGAGATGGACGACAACCTCGGCCTTCGCGCCCGCGCGAACGCGCGAGCGCCTACGACCAAGGCGTAAAGAAAATATGACGGGCGGTACGACGCTCGCCCCCAGATCGACTGCTCTACCTGCGCGAAGACTTGACGAGCGCCTTCTTCGGCGCTCGCCGCGAAGGCGCGGCGCTCGCCGCAGCCTTCGCCGCTCGTATCCGAAGGAGCGTCTGCATTCGCTCGACATCGTTCGAACCGAGCCTTTGCGACATCGTCTTGATGTCGCTGAGGACGCTCGGATCGAAGAGAAGTTCGTCCCCGCCGTCTTCAACCCCCGCTTCCAGATCGCTTTTCCGGCGCCGCTCGAGGTACGAGTTCACGAGCATCACGGGCATGCCGGTCGCCTTGGCGACCTCTCGCGCCCGCTCCGTGCGACGCGACGCCTCGAGCGCTTCGAGCTGCGGCCGATAGCGAACGCCGCGGGCATGCGTGTAGATTTGCATCGAGGCCGGACTGTGATGACCGACGAGCGTCATGATTCGCGAGTCGTCCAGATCGGATTCTTCGACAAGCGTCGAGATGTACTCGTGCCGGCCGGAGTGCGGCCGAAACCGGAGCGGAAGTAGTCCCTGCGCCTTCATGTCCCGCACCGATCCGCTGTAGGGAAACGACGTCAATTCGCCGTTTCTCGCCACCGCCGGGAACACCCATTCGGAGTCGCCGAAGGCATCGATTTCGCGAATCGTGATGTCCTCGAGCTGATTGCCCAGCACGTGAATCGCCGCACCCGTGAGCGGAATCGTGCGCGGCTGGTTCTTGTACTTCGTGTTCTGGAAGGTCACCTTGCGCGCATCGAGATCGACGTCGCGCCAGCAGGCATTGGACCACTCGCCGGGACGGGCGCCGGTTTCGCGAACCAGCAGGCAAAGCCGCGCCACGGCTCGAAATCGATAGGTCGGGTGCGTAAGTGCGGTAATCAGCGAACCTTGGTCGCCCGCCGCCATGCGGCGGTTCTCGCGCGGCGCGCTCGGGCGTCGAACACCGATGCACGGATTGGCGCTGAGCATCGAGCGCTTCTGTGCGAAAGCGAAGACGGCCGACAGTGCAGCGACCTCGTTGCGCACGGTGTCCGGGCGCATGCCCGCTTTCTGGCGCGCCACGATGAACGAATCGATGTCATCGGCCGTGATCGCCACGAGCGCGCGATCGCCCAGGCGAGCCAGACCCGGCTTGACGTGCGTCTCCTCCGAGCGGCGCGTGTTCGCCTTTTTTTCGAGGAATTGGCGCGACTCGAGGTACAGGCCCCAGGTCTTGTCCAGCGTCGGGCCGGTGCGCTTGGCCCCGCGCCCGAGGTACTGCGCCTGCGCTCGACGCGCCGCGGCTTCGGTGTCATAGGTCGTGTCGACCTGCAGATCGGCGCGGCGGACCTGCAGGCGATAGCGCCCGGAGGGCAAGAGGTGGATTCCCATGTGCAGTGACTTCCAGTAGCGGCGACCAACGATGGTCCGTGTGCAATCCTGTGCAAACCGACTGCAGTCTAGGCCGCCCGCCCGCTGGAAATCAAGGAACTACGCACACGTCAGAAGCCTGAAAATCCTTGTGTCGGCGGTTCAATTCCGTCCTTGGCCACCATCCTCGTCGAGCCGTTCGACGCGCTGCCGCCGACCTGACTGACGACGTTCAGCCCCTACGCGGCCAGCCCCCTACGCGGCCAGCCCCCTACGCCGTCAGCCCCCTACGCTGGCAGTACGCACACTCGCCGCACCCGGACCGTCCGTCGCGGGCAGGCGTCCCCCCTCGTCTTCCCAGGTCTGCAGACGCTCGACCGGCAGCCCGGTTCGCTCGGCCAGGCGCTCGCGGTGCACCTGCCGACACGCGTTCCAGCCGGCGGCCACGATGCCGACCAGCGACAGCAGCTTCAGGGCTTCACCGAAGCGACCACGCGCCGCTGTCGGGTCCTGGCGGCGGGTGCGAATGAACGACTTGCGCATGACGACTTCCTCCGTCGGGTGTGGATGCCGCACCCGTGCAATCGCGATGCCCGGAAACGACGCCGGATGGACCTGCAAGGTTTTCCGGCTTCGCGCGCCACTGCAGGACTCGGCCCGGGCGGGCATACCGGGCACGCGGTTTGCGCGACGGACGTCGAGAGGGCGATCCCGGCCGCCGCGCCGACTGCCTTCCGTCACCGCACCACTTCAAGGAGTCCACACCATGGCTGTCCAGGAATCCCGCATCCCCTTCCCGTCCTCGAACAATCCTCCGCAAGACCCGTCCGCAGGGAACGGGCAGGCCGCCAACCTGGTCGATCGCGTCGCGAGGAGTGCCCACGAGACGATCGACCACCTCGCCGAGCGCGCCGTGCCGCAGGCGCAGCGCCTCGAGGCCGGCGTCGCCGAGGCGAGCACGGCGCTCCAGCAGCGCGCCGCGCAGGCGCACGAACTCTCGGCCGAGTGGGTCGATACCCTGCGCACCACGGTTCGCGAGCACCCGTTGGCGACGCTGGCGGCGGGCGTGGCACTCGGCATGCTCGTGTCGCGCTTGCGCTGAGCGCCGACGTGAACGGTGTCGACACCGCTGGCGATCGGCGCGTCCGCGAGGCCGCGTCGACGCTGGAACTTCTGCAGCGAATCCTGCGCGAGCTGCCCGGCCTCGTCAGCGACCGCGTCGAGCTGTTGTCGCTGGAGCTGCTGCGCGCCGGGCGAGCGCTGGCGCAGATCGTCGCGCTGCTCGTGGCCGTCGCGATCCTCGGCGTGACCGCGTGGATCGCAGCGTGGGCCGCCGTCGCGCTCGCGCTGGTCGAGAGGACCGGACTGCACTGGGGCTGGGCGCTCGCGGCGGTACTGACCGTCAACGCCGTGGCGGCGTGGATCGCCGTGGCCCGCGTGCGCAGTTTGTTTCCTCGCCTCACGCTCCCGGCGACGAGACGGCAACTGACCCTTCGAGACGACACGTTTCGCCCGCGTGTCCATCCCGCGGCCGACCTGGGAATAACGAGCCATGACACCAACACCCGACGCACGGCCACTTGACGACGTCGAAGGACGCGCTGCATCCGCCGACCTCGAAGCGCGGATCGCCGAGATGGAAGGGCGCATCGTCGCCCGCCAGCGGCACCTGATCGCGCAGGCGCAAGCCGTGGAGGAGCGTGTCCAGCAGGCGCTTCAACCCCGACGCGTGCTGCCGCCGCTGGTGGCGGTCGCGCTGGGAGCCGCGGCGCTCTGGTCGGTGACGCGGCACCGTGGCGCGGATCGCCACAGCGCACCGCGGCCGCTCGGCACACCGCGCACGTTCTCCCCGGCAACCGGCCGCTGGTCGAGACTAGTCGAGATCGGACGGCCGATCGTCGGTGCCCGCCTCGGCCTCGGCGCACACCCGACGCTCGCGACGGTCCTGCTGTCGGCCGGCCTGCCGCTGCTCCGGCGGCTGTTCGACTTGCGGACCTCCCGCCACACGACGATTCGGTGATCGCGTGCCACGCGCTATCTGGAAAGGCGCAATCGCCTTTGGCCTCGTCCATGTTCCCGTGGCGCTCTACCCTGCCGTACGAGCGTCCGGCGTGGACTTCGACTGGCTGGACGCACGCACGATGGACCGGGTCGGGTACAAGCGCGTCAACAAGCGCACCGGCAGGGAAGTCGCGCCGGAGCACGTCGTTCGCGGCGTCCGGAGCGCCGAGGGTGAGTACGCGGTGCTCGACGACGACGAGATTCGCGCCGCGTATCCCCGCACCACCCAGACGATCTCGCTGGAGTCCTTCGCGTCCGCAGCCGAAATCCCGTTCGTCTACCTCGACCGCCCGTTCTACCTCGAACCGCACAGTCGTGGAGAGAGGGTCTACGCGCTGCTGCGCGACTCGCTTGCGGCGTCGGGCAAGGTCGGCATCGCACGCGTCGTGATCCAGACGCGCGAGCACCTCGCCGCGCTCGTACCCGACGGTCCGCTGCTCGTGCTCGAGACGCTCCGCTGGGGTCGGGAGATCCGCGACGCCAGCGACTTGCGGCTGCCGCCCGCCGGCAAGTCGGCGAACGGCCCGAAGGAAGCCGAATTGAAGATGGCGCGCGCGCTGATCGACGAAATGACCGAGCCGTGGGATCCGCGGCGACACGAGGATCACTTCGAAGCTGCGATCATGAAGCTCGTCGACAGGAAGATCGAACGGGGCGATACCGAACGAGTCGAGCCGCTCGAGACCGGCACGATCGCGCCGCGCGCCAGCAACGTCGTCGACCTGACCGAGTTGCTCAAGCGCAGCCTGGCAAACGGCGCGCGCCCTGCCGGTCGAGAGCCCGCACCGGGCAAGCGTGAACGCGGGCGGCGACGGGCCTGAGGTCGCGCGTGCGCAAGCGGACCGACACTCTCGGCGAGTACCGGGCGCGGCGCGACTTCCGGCGCACGCCCGAGCCCGAACCCCGACCGGCGAGCCGCGGCGCCCGGCGACCTGCGTCGAGCGCCGAGCGCATCCCGGCCGCGACGCGGCTACCGGCGTTCGTCGTCCAGAGGCACGAAGCACGCCGCCTGCACTGGGACTTTCGACTGGAGCTCGACGGCGTGCTCAAGAGTTGGGCAGTCCCGAAGGGTGTGTCGACGGACCCGGCGACGCGGCGCCTGGCGGTGCAGGTCGAGGATCATCCGCTGGCGTACCACGCCTTCGAGGGGACGATCCCCGCGGGCCAGTACGGCGCAGGCACGGTGTCGATCTGGGACCAGGGTCGCTGGGAATCGACGGGGGACCCGCGCGCCGGGCTGGCGCAGGGCAAGCTGCACTTCGCGCTGCACGGCCAGCGACTGCGTGGGCGCTGGACCCTAGTGCGCACCGGGGCCGGCCCGAACTGGCTGCTGTTCAAGGACCGCGAACGACCCGTCGCAGCGCCGGGAACGCCGGCCGCGCTCCCCGTGACATTGAAGCCGCAGCTCGCGACCGCTGCCGCGCGGCTGCCGAACGATCCGGACACCTGGCTCTACGAACTCAAGTTCGACGGCTATCGCGTGCTCATGCGTCGCGACGGGCGCACGACCCGGCTGTACACGCGAAACGGCCTCGACTGGACCGAACGCTTCGGCAGCCTCGCGGGCGAGCTACGGCGATCCGCGCTGCCCGACGGCTGGTACGACGGGGAAGTGGTCGCACAGCGTCCGGACGGCGTGCCCGACTTCGGCGCGTTGCAGGCGGCAATGGAAAGGGGAGACACGGACGCCGGAGCGCGACTGGTCTACTACCTTTTCGACCTGCCCTTCTGCGCAGGCCGGGACCTGCGCCGCGAACCGCTCGAGCGGCGGCGCTCGGAACTGCAGCGATTGGTGGCTGCGAACGCACGCGAACGGCTGAGGTTCTCGGAAGCCTTCGAGGTCGCGCCCGACGACCTGTTCGCGAATGCCTGCCGGATGGGGCTCGAGGGGCTCGTCGCGAAGCGCCGCGACGCGCCGTACGTGTCTTCGCGCTCGCGGGACTGGCTCAAGGTCAAGTGCCGGGAACGGGAGGACTTCGTCATCGGAGGCTATACGGCGCCATCGGGCGGTCGAAGCGGCTTCGGCGCGCTGATGCTGGGCGCCCGTGATCCCGCGAAGACGGCGCTGCACTACGTGGGCAACGTCGGCGCCGGTTTCGACGAGTCCGCGCTGGAGCGCCTGTCGCGCAGGCTCCAGGCCCTGCGGACCGGGCGCAGTCCGTTCGCCGACGGTCCTCCCCCCACGCGTGTCACCCACTGGACAAGGCCGGTCCTGGTCGCGCGCGTCGCCTTCGGTGGCTGGACGCGCACCGGGCGGCTGCGCCATCCGGTGTTCCAGGGGCTGCGCGAGGACGAGCCGGCCGGGGAAGCCCGCACGGGCACTGCACGATCGCGTTCGCTGAGCCACCCGGACCGTGTCATCGATCAGGAAAGCGGCGTCACCAAGGGCGAACTGGCCGAGTACTACGAGGCCGTCGCGCCGTGGATCGCGTCGCACCTGGCCGATCGACCCGCCGCGCTGCTGCGCGCGCCGCGCGGCATCGACGCCAGGACCTTCTTCCAGAAGCACGCAGGCGGACACGCGTCGCCACAGGGCATCCACAGTGCCACGCTCGAAGGCGGCGCGAAAATGCTGTCGATCTCGGTGCCCACCGGCCTGCTGTCGGCCGTGCAGTGGAACGCGATCGAGTTCCATACCGCAGGTGAACGAGTGGCCGCACCCGGCGAACCCGAGCGCCTGACCTTCGATCTGGACCCGGGAGAAGGGGTGAGCTGGCGGAAGTTGGCGGAAGCCACGGAACTCGTTCGCGTCCTGCTGACCGAACTCGGACTCGAGCCCTTCCTGAAGACCAGCGGCGGCAAGGGACTGCACGTCGTGGTCCCGCTGCGGCGCGGCCACGACTGGGACGGCTGCAAGACCTTCGCCAGGGATGTCGCGGACCACCTGGCGCGCACGGTCCCGGAGCGGTTCGTCTCGGTCAGCGGTCCGCGCCGACGAGTCGGGAAGGTGTTCGTCGACCATCTGCGCAACCGGCCCGGCGCCACCACGGTGTCCGCGTGGAGCGCGCGTGCACGTCCGGGCATCGCCGTCTCCGTGCCGCTGCACTGGGACGAACTGTCACCGGCCGGGACGCCGTTGCGCTGGACGATCCGCGACGTGCCGAAGGGCCGACCCGAGGGCAACTCGCCCTGGACCGCTTATGCGCGCGCGCGACGCTCGCTCGCCGCGGCCCAGCGTCGCATGGCCGCGGCAACCGGCTGACCGGCCGCGATGGCGAGGCCCGGCGAGCCCGGGCCATCGGGTCGACGCGGATACGACCCGGCAACAATTCCGGCCGGCGCTGAAATCGGCCGGTTACCCGGCTCGTCCACAGTGCCCCGGAGACAGCCTGCAGCACTTGCAGCGACCCACTCACTTCGGCCCCACAGGAGGTGCGCCATGGACAAGCCCGTCGTCAACGTGATCGTCGACCTGGAGCGAGGCATCGACCGCGCGCGATTGCACGAAGTGCGCACGGCGCTGGCCGACCTGGACGGCGTCGTCCACGCCCAACCCAGCGAGCGGCTCGAGCGGATGATGCTGGTCGGCTACGATCCGGCCGTGACCAGCGCACAGGCGATCCTCGCCACAGTGCGCCGGCGCGGACTCGGCGCCCACCTGGTCGGCATGTAGGCATTCCCGGGCGGCGCTTGCGTGCCGGCCGCCCCTCCCCGGCGACCGACCACTCGTCGGCCGCGCACGCGCGGCGTGCCGGAAAGTCCGAGCATGGCGGTATGCCATCGACCGGGTCCGCCCACCGCATCTCGCGCGCCGCCGGCTGCGATCCGCCCGGCGGCTCGAGCGCGCCGCGGACCGCTCTGGTCGTCGCGCTGATCGGCCTGCTGGCGGCCTGTGGCGGCGGAGGCGGCGATCCGGCCGGCTCGACCGCTACGCTGGCGACGGCAAGCGCCCAGCCGGCACCCGGCACGACGACGGCCAGCACGCCGACGACGAGCGTCGGCGCCGTCGCGGCGCTCGAACAGCTGAACGCCGCACGCGCCGTGCCGCGCACCTGCGGCGGCACCGAGTTGCTGCCGGCGGTCGCGCCGCTGCGCTGGAATCCCGCGCTCGAGCAGGCAGCGATCGGCCATTCCGAATGGATGCAGGCGAGCGACACGTTCGACCACACCGGCGCCGACGGCTCGAGCGTCGGCACACGGGCGACGGCGGCCGGCTACACGTGGAAGATGGTCGGCGAGAACATCGCTGCCGGGCAGCCGGACCTGTCCTCGGTGATCGGCGCCTGGCTCGCGAGCCCGGGGCATTGCGCGAACATCATGCACCCGGACTTCGTCGACACGGCGCTCGCGCTCAAGCCGGGCACCTCGTCGAACACCTACCGAACCTGGTGGACGCTGGTGTTCGCCCGGCCGCCCTGATCAGCGCACCAGTTCCGCGCGCAGCGCGCGCAGCACCTGCTTGATCCGCGCAGCGCGCTCCGGTCCGACGCGGATCATGATCTTGCGTCCGGCCGACAGCTTCTCCAGCAGCGGGTCGGCGAAGCGGTAGTGGACCTGCGGCTGCGTCAGCCGGATCGGACCGGTCACCTCGGGCGCGGTCAGCATGTCGTCGATCGCTTCCACGACGCGGTCGTTGAAATGCGCGTTGGGGAAGCCCATCGCGCGGTACTCCTGCTGCAGCAGCGGGTAGAAGCGCAGGTAGATCGCGACCATCGTCCCGGGATCCAGCGACTCGGCGAAACTCACGAACGCGTCGTAGCGCGCGTAGTTGTCCGGCTGCAAGGTCATCGACTGGCCCTGCAGCGCCACGGCCAGCGCGCCAGGAACGCGCTTGACCGCGCTGAGTTGCGCCGGAATGCGCTCGCGCGGCAGGTGATCGACCGTCACGACGAAGCGGCGCGCAAAGTCCTGCAGGTTCAGGAACTGCCCCAGCGCGTCGCGCTTCGCGAGCGCGAGCAAGGCTTCGAGGATCGGCGCGTCGCTGCGCTCGGGCGCTGGCATCGTCGCCGCGTCGGGCACCGTGCCCGGGAGCGGATGCTTCGGCCCGTCGGCGACCGGCGCGGGAACGGGGGGCACGGCCTCCGCAGCGGGCGCAGGCGCGCCGGCCCCGGTCGCGGGCGGTGCGGCGCCGGCGGCGGTCGTCTCGGCAGGCGGCGTCGCCGTTCCCGGCGGCACCGGTTTCGGTGTCTCGCGCTGCCACAGGTACAGGCCGCCGACGATCGCAGCAGCGGCCACCAGGATCAGCCACCACGGCGGCCCCGCCGTGGAAGCCGGAGGCATGTTCGGAGGCGGCATCGGTTTCCCTTCCGGCGTTCTACTTCCGAAAAGGGCGAGCGTACCTCAGATCACGCCCTGCGCGATCATTGCGTCGGCCACCTTGACGAAGCCCGAGATGTTCGCGCCGTCCACGTAGTTGACGCTGCCGTCGTCGCGGCGCCCGTGCCGAACGCAGCTCTCGTGGATCGCCTTCATGATCGCGTGCAGCCGCTCGTCGACCTCCGCGTGCGTCCAGGCCAGCCGCTGCGCGTTCTGCGCCATCTCCAGGCCGGACGTGGCCACGCCGCCGGCGTTGCTCGCCTTGCCAGGCGCATACAGCACGCCGCCCGCGTGGAACACCTCGGTCGCCTCGATCGTGCACGGCATGTTGGCGCCCTCGGCGACGCAGACCGCGCCGTTGGCGACCAGCGTCTTCGCGTCGTGTTCGTCCAGCTCGTTCTGCGTGGCGCACGGCAGCGCGATGTCCACCGGAATGTGCCACGGGCGCCGCCCGGCCTCGAAGCGCAGGCCGAACTGTTCGGCGAACTGCTGCAGGCGCCCGCGACGTTCGTTCTTCAGCGTCATCAGCGCCGCCAGCTTGTCCTCGTCGAAACCGTCCGGAACGTGCACCGTGCCGCCCGAGTCCGACGCGGTGATCACTTTCGCGCCGAGGTCCATCGCCTTGTCGATCGCGTACTGCGCGACGTTGCCGGAACCCGACACGGCCACCTTCATGCCGTCGAACGAACGGCCGACGCGGCGAAGCATCTCCTGCGCGAAATAGACGGTGCCATAGCCGGTGGCTTCGGGTCGCATCAGGCTGCCGCCGTAGCTCAGCCCCTTGCCCGTGAACACGCACTCGGCGTTGTTGCCGAGCCGCTTCATCATCCCCGCCATGTAGCCCACTTCGCGCGCGCCCACGCCGATGTCGCCCGCCGGCACGTCGGTGTCTGCGCCGAGGTGGCGATGCAGCTCGAGCATCAGTGCCTGGCAGAACCGCATCACCTCGCCGTCGCTCTTGCCCTTCGGGTCGAAGTCGGACCCGCCCTTGCCGCCACCCATCGGCAGCGACGTCAGCGCGTTCTTGAAGGTCTGCTCGAAGGCGAGGAACTTGAGGATCGAGAGGTTCACCGACGGGTGAAAGCGCATGCCGCCCTTGTAGGGCCCGATCGCCATGCTGTGCTGGATGCGGAACGCGCGGTTCACGCGCGTGTTGCCGTCGTCGTCGATCCAGGCCACCCGGAACTGCAGCGCCCGGTCGGGTTCGACCAGCCGCTCGAGAAGCGCGTGATCCGCGTACTGCGGGAACTCGTGGAGAAACGGCCAGATGCTGGCCATCACCTCCTTGACCGCCTGCAGGTACTCGGGCTGGTTCGGGTCGCGCTGCGCGATCGACGCGAGGAACTCCTCGGGCGTGGCGTATTTCACCTGGACTCCTGGTTCGAGCTCGTTGGATGGATGCCGACCGTGCGCCACCCGCGAACGACGCCAGGTAACAGGCTCGGGCGCCCGGTACAAAACGGGGCGCGGTCCGCGCCCGGAACGTCGATCGGCCACGGCCGACCCATGGCGATGCGCGGGCAGCGAAACGCCGGACCGCGAATGCTAGCAGGTTCGCCAGGTCCGTCCGACCGCCCGCCGGCGCTCAGCCCGCCAGCTGCCCGCCATCGACGACCAGCGTCTGGCCGGTGATCCAGCTCGCCAGGTCGCTCGCGAGAAACAGCACGGCGTGAGCCACCTCCTCGGGGCGTCCCATGCGACCGGAAGGGATGCCGCGCAGCACCCTGTCGTAGAACTCCGGGTTGCTGCGCCGCGCCTCGTCCCACACGCCGCCCGGGAACTCGATCGAGCCGGGCGCCACGCAGTTGACGCGGATGCGCCGGCCGGCCAGCACGGCGGCCTGGGTCGCCGTGTACTGGATCAGCGCGGCCTTGGCGGCACCGTAGGCCGGCGTGCGCGCGCTCGGCCCCAGGCCCGAGATCGACACGATGTGGACGATCGCGCCGCCGCTCTCCTCCATCCACGGCAACGCGGCACGCGACGCGCGCACGCTGGCCATCAGGTCGACGTCCAGGCTCGCGCCCCAGCCCGCTTCGTCGTCGCTGCGGGCGAACGCCGAAGCGCTGTTCACCAGCACGTCGATGCCGCCGAGCGCTTCCGCCGCGTCGTCGACCCAGCCGTTGACCGCGTCGCCGTCGGCCAGGTCGCAAGCACCGGCATGTACGGTCGCACCGAGATTGCGCAGCTCGGCCTCGGTCTGCCGCAGGCGGTCGACGCCGCGCGCGCAGATCGCCACGTCGGCGCCGGCGGCAGCGAAACCGAGCGCGATCGAGCGCCCGATTCCACGACTGCCGCCGGCGACCAGCACCTTGCGGCGGTTGAACGAGACGTGCATGGCAGCCTCCCGACGAACGGAGCGACGCTCCGGGACCCCGACAGGCATTATGCGGGGCATGGACCCTCGCCCGATGCGACTTCCGGGGCGCAAGGCCCGGCGCTCCGTGCTCGCTGCGCTGGCGGCGTCGGCATTCGTCGCCCGCGCTCCCGCGCTGGCGCGCCCGCCGCCGTCCGGAATCATCGGCCGCCAGCGCGGCAAGGTGTCGTGGTACGGCCGCCGCTTCGCGGCACGTCGTACCGCCAGCGGCGAGCCGTTCGATCCGGACGCGCTGACCATGGCCCATCGTGCGCTGCCGTTCGGTGCGCTGGTGCGCGTGACCAACCTGCACAACCGGCGCGCGGTGGTCGTGCGCGTCAACGACCGCGGCCCGCACGTCGGCAACCGCATCGCGGACGTCAGCCTCGGCGCAGCCCGCGTGCTCGGCATGGTGCGCAGCGGCGTGGTCGAGGCGCGGCTGGAACTGCTCGCCACCCCGACTCCTGCAAGGCCATGACGACTCCGACCCGCGTGCTGATCCTCGGCGCCGCAGGGCGCGACTTCCACAACTTCAACCAGATCTTCCGCGACGATCCGGCGATCGAGGTAGTGGCGTTCACCGCGACGCAGATCCCGGGGATCGCCGGGCGTCGCTATCCGACCGCGCTGGCCGGGCCACGCTATCCGGCAGGCATCCCGATCGAGGACGAGGCTCGGCTCGAGGCGCTGTGCGCCGAGCGGCAGGTCGATCGCGTGGTGTTCGCCTACAGCGACGTCACGCACGCGCACGTGATGCACTGCGCCTCGCGCGCGCTCGCCGTCGGCTGCGACGTGAGCCTGCTCGGTCCGGCCTCGACGATGCTGTCGTCGCGCCGGCCGGTGATCGCGATCTCGGCAGTGCGCACCGGTTGCGGCAAGTCGCAGATCGCGCGCTGGCTGTCGGCCTGGCTGCGCGAGCGCGGCTGGCGGGTGGCGGTGATCAGGCATCCGATGCCCTACGGGGACCTCGTCGCCGCGCGCGTGCAGCGCTTCGCCGCGCCCGCCGACCTCGATGCCGCGGGCTGCACGACCGAGGAGCGCGAGGAGTACGAACCCCACCTTGCCGCGGGCAACGTCGTTTTTGCCGGCGTCGACTATGCCGCCGTGCTCGGCCAGGCCGAGGCCGAGGCCGACCTGATCGTGTGGGACGGCGGCAACAACGACTTCCCGTTCGTGCGTCCCGACCTGCACCTGGTGCTCGCCGATGCGCTGCGGCCCGACCAGGTCGACACGCATCACCCGGGCGAAACCGTGGCCCGCATGGCCGACGTCCTCGTCGTCAACAAGGTCGACTCCGCCGCTGCGGACGCGGTCGAGGCGCTCGAGCGCAGGCTGCGCTCGGTCAACGCCGGGGCGCCTATCGTGCGCGCGGCGTCGCCGGTGCGGCTCGACGACGCCGCCGCGGTGCGCGGACGCCGCGTGCTGGTGGTCGAAGACGGCCCGACGATAACGCACGGCGGCATGGCGACCGGCGCCGGACACGTCGCCGCGCTGGCCGCGGGTGCCGCCGAAATCGTCGATCCGCGGCCTCATGCCGACGGCGTGCTGAGAGCGGTCTACGACGCCTACCCGCACATCGGGCCCGTGCTGCCGGCGCTGGGCTACGACCCGCAGCAGCGCGCAGCGCTGGCGCGCTGCATCGCCGCCAGCGGCGCCGAGGTCGTCGTCGCCGGCACTCCCGTCGACCTGGCGGCCTTGCTGGGAACGACCGTGCCGGTCGTGCGCGCGCGCTATGCGTTCGAGCAGCGTGGCGGCGCCCGCCTGGACGACGCCGTGGGCAGGTTCCTGGAGACGGTCAGCGCGGCCCCATCTCGAAGCTGAGCACGCGGGTGCCCCCGCGCAGGTGGCCGACCGGTGCCTCGATGCGCTGCTCGACGTCGAGGAACACGCCGAGCGCGACGAGGTACACCACCTTCGCCGTGACCCGTACCGGTATGCCGTGGTAGCGGCCGCGGCCGCTGCAGTCGATGGCCCTCGCGCTGCCGGGGATCGCCGCATGGACGCTCGAGGCCGGCACGAGTGCGCCGACGGTGCACGACTGCGCCAGCGACGAGCCGTCCTCGTGGTAGTCGAGCTGGAAACGCGCGCCCTGCTCGAGCGGCAGCGCCAGGCCGTCGACGACGACATCCAGCCCGGTGTCGTCGGCGCGCACGACGGTCAGGCCGCGAACGCTCACCCCTGCCCGGGCGGGACGAAGCTTCGGCGCCAGGTGCTCGCGCAGCATCGGACTCAGACCGGCCGGCGCACCGGGTGGCGTGCCTGCAAAGCGCTCACGCGTTCGTCGTGGCGAACGTGCAGGTCGCTTCGCTTCCAGTGTCCATGCGAACGCCGCCACCGGCTCGCCTCGGCCGATCAGTCCGGCCTTCGCCAGAGCCTCGACCAGCGCGCCCGGCAGCGCATCGACCTTCCCCTCGGGCCACGGGAACGGGGGCGGGGGCGGGGCCTGGGTCGCCGCAGGCGCCGACGCGACAGGCGCTGCGAACGCGAGCCACGCGATTGCGAATCGCGCGATCGACCAGCCTGGCCTCACGTCGGCGCCGGGTTCAGCGCGCGGGGCCCGACGGCGGCCCGCCGCCGGGAACGCGCAGCTGCGACTCGAGTCGCGCGACCCGGTCTTCGAGCCCGTCGATCCCGGCGCGCAGCGCCGCCAGCCTGCCGCCGGCGATCAGCTGGCCGCCGTCTCCGGCGAGGTATCCGATCGCCGAGCTCTCGAGGCGCGAACGCACGTCGAGCGCCGTGGTTCGCCCCGATTCCACCGCGCCGCCGATGCGGCGCGCGAGCGCATCGCCGGCGATCCGGCTGAGGTCTTCCTCGACGTCCCAGCGCAGGTGCCGGGCGATCTCGCCGAGCGCTCCCGCCAGCATCACTTCACCGTCGATCCGCAAATGCGGCGATAACGCCCCCGGGCCGTCGCGAAGCAGCGCGAATGCGGCATCGACGGATGGCCGAAGCAGCATGTTGACTGCGACTTCCGGCTCCCCATCGCTCGGCCACGGGACGAGTTCGAGCAGCCCCCCGTCGACGATCCGCGCCAGCAGTTGCGGCGGCGGAAGACCGGCCAGGGCCGGGGCATCGACGCCGATGCGAACGACACGGCCGACGAACATGGCCAGCTTCGCGCGCGCCCAGTCGTTCTGCCCGAGCAGGTGAACGAGGGCCGACACCAGCGCCGCGGCGCCGCCGTCGACCAGCCGGCGCGCGACGGTCACGCGTGTCGTTGCGTCAGCCGAGCTGCTGGATGCCCGCGAGCACCCAGCCCCCGCCAGCGACCGGCTTGACGAGGTTCCACACTTCGTCGAACGGCTTGGCCTCGCGGCTGGCTTCCTCGCGGATCATGCCGGTGAAGCGCACGCTCGCGATGTGCTCGACGGAACTCGTCTCGATACCCAGCAATTCCGCGTCGAGCGTCACGACGTCGGTCCGGTTGAGCGCGCCCTTGCGCTCGTCGATCTCGAGCTTCAGTTCCGCGTACATCTCGGGAGTCGTGAACTCGCGCAGGTCGTCGAGGTCGGCAGCGTCGAAGACCGCCTGCAGCCGAACGAACTGCACCTTCGCGGTGCGCACGAACGCCTCCACGTCGAGTTCGGCCGGAACGCCCCAGCTGCCGCCGCTCGCCGCGGCCGGTCCCACCGACGGCACGGGCGCCCGCGCATCGACCGCCGCCTGGGGCAGCGGCGAATAGCGCACCGTGGCTTCCTGCCCAAGGTTGGCCGGCGAGTAGCCGCCCTGGTACGCGGGCTGCGGACCGCCCGGGGTGCGCCGGCTGGCCAGCATGCGGAAGACCACCACTGCGGCGAACACCAGCAGCGCGATCAGCATGAAGGACGCGAGTTCCTCGCCGAAGCCGAGATAGCTCGCAAGCGCCGCCAGGCCAAGACCCGCTGCCAGGCCCGCGATCGGCCCCAGCCAGCGGTTTCCGCCGGTTGCCGCGGGGGCCGCGGCGGGCCGTGCCGGCGCCTGCGGTGCGGCCGCCGGTTGCTGCGGTGCCGCGCTGCGTTGCGTGACGTTGCCGGACTGCTGCCCGATCGACTTGCCGCCGCCGAGGCGGCGCGCGTCGGCCTCCGGAATCGAAAACGCCAGCGCCGCCATGACCGCGACGAACACGGACAGGATCCGGGACAGACTCAGTTTCATGCGCACTCCACGGTGAAAGCGTTACAACGATTCGATCATGGGGCCGGAACCCCGGAAACCAATCCCGGCGGAGCCGGGCCGACGCTACAGCCTGAACCCCTCGTGCAGCGCGACCACGCCGCCAGTGAGGTTGAAGTAGCGCACCCGCGCGAACCCCGCCTCTTCCATCATCGACTTCAGCGTGTCCTGGTCCGGATGCATCCGTATCGATTCGGCCAGGTATCGATAGCTGGCCCCGTCGCCGGCGACCTGCCGTCCGAGCCACGGTAACACGGTGAACGAGTAGAGGTCGTACAACGGCGCCAGTGCCTTACGGACCCGCGAGAACTCGAGCACCAGCAGCCGGCCCCCCGGCGCCAGCACGCGGCGCATCTCGGCGAGCGCGCGCTCCTTGTGCGTCATGTTGCGCAGGCCGAAGGCGACGGTCACGCGGTCGAAATAGCCGTCGGGGAACGGCAGCGCCTCGGCGTCGCACTGCACCGCCGGCTGCAGGCACGCGTCGTCGACCAGTCGGTCGCGGCCGACCGTCAGCATCGACGCGTTGATGTCGGTGAGCCACACCTGCCCCTGCGGGCCGACGCGCCGCGCGAACGCACGCGCCAGGTCCCCGGTGCCGCCGGCAACGTCGAGGACGCGCATGCCGGGACGCACGGCCGCCTGGCCAATCGTGAACGCCTTCCAGGCGCGATGCAGCCCGGCCGACATCAGGTCGTTCATCAGGTCGTAGCGCGCCGCGACCGAGTGGAACACGCCCGCCACGCGCGCTGCCTTCGACGCCTCGTCGACGTTCTCGTAACCGAAGTGGGTGGTGCGGGAATCGCTCATCGGCGCGCCGGACCGCTCAGCCCTTCGAGCGCTTCGCGGCGGTCGCCTGCAACGGTGCGACCGCATGGCGGCTGGCGCCGGCAGCCTCGAGGCGCTCCAGGTACTGCTGCCACAGCTGCTCCTGGTTGTCGCCCAGCCAGTACAGGTACTCCCACGAATAGATGCCGGTGGCGTGGCCGTCGGTGAAAGTGGGCTGGATCGCGTAGTGACCGACCGACTCGACCGACTCGATGCCGACCTCGGCCTTGCCGGTCTGCAGCGTCTCCTGGCCGGGTCCGTGTCCGCGCACTTCGGCCGACGGCGAAAAGACGCGCAGCATCTCGAACGGCAGGCGGAAGATCTTGCCGTCGGAGAACTCGATCTCGAGCACGCGCGAGTTCTGGTGAACCACGACGCGCGTCGGCGTCGCGGCAATCGATTCGGGGCCAGCCATGGGTGAGTCGCCGCCTGGTCTGCATCGGGCGAAACGCCCGACTTCAGGCCCGATGTTAGCCCAATTTGCCGGCCTGTCCCCGGCCCGCGCGCGGACTTTCGACCTGCAGCGACAGCCGCTCGTAGCCAGGGCCGCGCTCGATCAGCGACGCGAACCGGATCTGCACGTCGCGTTCCGGCTCGCGCAGCACCGCGCGCGCACCGGCGTGTGCCCGCCCCGGAGCAAGCACGAGGCTCGGCAGGTCGCCGGCCGACGCGTCGCCGGGCAGCAGCCACGCGTCGATGAAGGACAGCGCGTCGCCGATCTTCACGCCCGCCGGCACCGGTGTGCCGGGCCAGCAGCGCACCGTCAGGCGCTGTCCGCGCAAGCGCAGGTAATCCGCTTCCGGGAGCTGCTCGATCGCCTCGATCGTCGCGAGTGACAGACTCCCCTGTGACGCGATCGCCAGCAGCGCGCCGAGTGCGGCGCGCGGCGCCGAACCGTGACGCTCGAAGACGAAGCGCCCGCTGGCGAGACGGTCGACGCGATCGACCGTCTCGCCCTCGGCCATCACCAGCACCGCGGGTTCCCGGTGATCGAATTCCCCGCCCAGTGCAAGCCGGATGATCGTGTTCTGTTCCCACCGGCCATATTCGTAGCGCGCGTCGGACGCGCCCTCCGCGGTGCGGGAATCGGCTCTCGGCTGCATGTCCGTGGAGTGGACCCGCGGCAGCCCGAAGCGAACCCGCGCGCCGGACGAGGCGGCCGGCCCGGCCGCAGCGCGAGGTGCGACCGAGCCGCCGGCGACGGCAGTCGGCGACGTGTCCGTCCAGCGACGCTCGAGGTCGTCGAGCAGCGCGATCGTCGCGCGTTCGGTCAGCGGCAAGGCCTTCCGCGCCGCCGGATCGCCCTCGGCGGCCGACAGCCACTGCTGTTTGCGGCGCGCGAGGCTGTCGGGCATCCGATGCGCGTCGAGCCGCACCGCATGTTCGGGCGTCAGCACCAGCGTCGGGCCGTGCGGATTCGCCTCCGGCACCCCGTGGTCGATGCGGAACCCGACCTTCACCGACAGACGGCTCGCCAGCCGGTCGGCGAAGCCCGCCCCGGCGGGCGCGCGCGACGGCAGTCCGGCGACCTGCAGCAGCAGCGGATAGACGAACAAGGCTCGTGCGGTCACCGGCTTGACCAGCGGCACGTCGTCGAGCAGCGTCTCGTCGAGGAACGTCGTGCGACGCATGTGCCGCGCGAGCACGCACAGCGCGTCCCAGTCGGCGGCCAGCGGCACGCTTCGGTGCCTCAGCAGCAGCGACACGATGCGCGCCTGCGCGTCCAGCGCCCGCGCCAGCGGCATGGCGACGCGCAGCGCGTTGGTCGCGCCCGGGATGATCGAGCGCGTCTCGACGCCGTCCCTGCCCAGCATCAGCGAGTAGGCGCGCTTGAACAGGTCGCGGCTGCCGCGCAGGCTCGCCAGCGCATTGCCGACTCGCTGCCATTCGGCACCGGAATACGGCACGGCGCACGCGGCCAACGGCGCCAGCCAGCGGTCGATTGCGCGCAACTGCTCGATGCGCACCTGCTCGAGGATCTCGAACAGCGGGTCGGCCTCGATGCGCGAGCGAGCGAGCCGCGACAGCAGCGCGCCGATCGCCACCAGCCGCTCGGCGGCCTCGCCGGGCAGCGCATCGAGCCACGCCCTGCACGAGGCCGCGTCGCGCACCCGTGCAAGACCAGAATCGGAACCTACGCTCATGGCAGCCTTCGTGATCGCTACAGGCGCCAGTGTGCGCCGACACAAGTTCGGCGAAGCGGCACTGCTGCACGCCACGGACGGGCACGGGACGAACGGCCGCCGGCGGCCGACCGCCGGTCGGCGCCCCGGCGGCCGTCGATCAGCGCAGCCGGGCCGTCAGCGCGTCGACATACGCGTCGACGAGGCCGCCGACCCGCGCGCAGCGCGCCGCCGCCGCGGCATCGCGGCCCTCGGCCGCGCGCCCCCAGACCGGTTCCGGAAAGTGCCGGTCGTCGCGCCAGCGCGGAACGACGTGCCAGTGCAGGTGCGCGACGAGGTTGCCGAAGCTCGCCAGGTTGACCTTGTCCGGCGACAGCAGGTCGCGCTGCGTGCGCTCGACCGCCAGCACCACGCGCATCAGTTCGTCGCGCTCCGCGGCGCGCAGGTCGCTCATTTCGGCGACGTGCGCGTTCCAGATCACGCGCGTGAAAGCGGGGTAGTCGGGGTCGCCGGCCAGCACGACGCGCCAGTCGTCGCGGCGCACCAGCAGCCGGCCGCCGTCGCCGTCGCACAGCGGGCAACTCGAAACCGCGAGGCCGACGCCGCTCAATTGCGCACTCCGCGTCAGACGAGCACGCGCTCGATGCCGCCGTCGTTGGCCCGGCGCACGTAGGCCTGCAGCCAGTCGGTGCCGAGGATGTAACGGGCAAGCTCGACGACGACGTAGTCGGCCTCGACCCCGGCGTCTTCCTCGTACCGTGACAAGCCCTGCAGGCACGAGGGGCACGAGGTCAGCACCTTGACCGGCCCGGAGAAGCCACCCGGCAGCGCGCGCAACGCGTCGGCGCCACGGCGCATCTCCTCTTCCTTGCGGAAGCGCACCTGGGTGCTGATGTCCGGGCGAGACACCGCCAGCGTGCCGGATTCGCCGCAGCAGCGGTCATTCGTCCCGACCCGGCCATTCAGCGAGTCGTTGATCAGCGCGTTGACCACCTTCAGCGGCGCGTATTCCTTGATCGGGCTGTGGCAGGGGTCGTGGTACATGTAGCGCGCGCCGGTCACGCCGTCGAGCCGCACGCCCTTCTCCATCAGGAACTCGTGGATGTCGACGATGCGGCAACCGGGAAAGATCTTGTCGAACTGGTAGCCCTGCAGCTGGTCGTAGCAGGTGCCGCAGCTGACCACCACGGTCCTGATGTCGAGGTAGTTCAGCGTATTCGCGACGCGGTGGAACAGCACGCGGTTGTCGGTGATGATCTTCTCGGCGCGGTCGTACTGGCCCGAGCCGCGCTGCGGATAGCCGCAGCACAGGTAGCCGGGCGGCAGCACCGTCTGCACGCCGACGTGCCAGAGCATCGCCTGCGTGGCCAGCCCCACCTGCGAGAACAGCCGCTCGGAGCCGCAGCCGGGGAAGTAGAACACCGCCTCCGAGTCGACCGTCGTCGCCTGCGGGTCGCGGATGATCGGCACGTAGCGGTGATCCTCGATGTCGAGCAACGCCCGCGCCGTCTTCTTCGGCAGGTTGCCCGGCATCTTCTTGTTGACGAAGTGGATCACCTGCTCCTTCAGCGGCGCCTTGCCGACGGTCGCCGGGGGCTTGCGCGTCTGCTCCTTCGCGAGCCGACGGAACAGGCCGCTGGCGAAGCGCTGGGCCCGGTAGCCGACGCCGACCATCGCCGCGCGCGTGGCGCGGATCGTGTCCGGATCGGTCGCGTTGAGGAAGAACATCGCCGCGGCGTTGCCGGGGTTGAACTTCTTCTTCCCCATCTTCCGCAGCAGGTTGCGCATGTTCATCGACACGTCGCCGAAGTCGATGTCGACCGGACACGGCGCCAGGCACTTGTGGCACACGGTGCAGTGGTCGGCAACGTCGGAGAACTCGTCCCAGTGGCGGATCGACACGCCGCGGCGGGTCTGCTCCTCGTACAGGAAGGCCTCGACCAGCAGCGACGTGGCGAGGATCTTGTTGCGCGGCGAATAGAGCAGGTTCGCGCGAGGCACGTGCGTCGCGCAGGCAGGCTTGCACTTGCCGCAGCGCAGGCAGTTCTTCACCGAGTCCGCGATCGACCCGATGTCGGACTCGTGCAACAGCAGCGACTCGGCGCCCATCAGACCGAAGCTCGGCGTGTAGGCGTTGCGCAGGTCTCCGGGCAGCGCCGGATCGCCGAGCAGCTTGCCGCGGTTGAAGCGTCCGGTGGGGTCGATGCGCCGCTTGTAGTCGCGGAAGTCGGCCAGTTCCGCCTCGGTCAGGAATTCGAGCTTGGTGATGCCGATGCCGTGCTCGCCGGAGATCACGCCGTCGAGCGAGCGCGCCAGCGTCATGATGCGCGCCACCGCCGCCTCGGCCTCCTTGAGCATCGCATAGTCGTCGGAGTTCACCGGGAGGTTCGTGTGCACGTTGCCGTCGCCCGCGTGCATGTGCAGCGCCACGAAGACGCGACCGCGCAGCACCTTGCGGTGTGCCGCGTCGATGGCGTCGAGCAGCGGCGCAAAAGCGAGGCCCGACAGGATCGTCTCCAGCGGCGCGCGCACCTCGGCCTTCCACGACACGCGCACCGTGCGGTCCTGCAGCGCACGAAACAGCGTCGCGTCCGGCTCCTGCTCCACGAGCCGGTCGAGCCGCTCGCGCAGGTGCCCCAGCCCGAGGCCGGCGAGCTCGTCGCGCAGCGGCGCCAGCGGGGCGTCGATCCGCTCGAGCAGGTAGCGCCAGCGCTGCCTCGTCGCCGCGACGAGCTCGAGCGCCTGCCGGCGGCGCTCGGCGGTCAGCTCGTCGCCGGCGGCGTCGTCGCGGCCGGCGACCGCGGGTCGCGGCAAGTGCGCCTCGTCCGCCAGCATCCGGTCCAGCGCATCGAGCATCGCCAGCTTGTTCTTCGTCGACAGCTCGATGTTGATCCGTTCGATCCCGTCGGTGTACTCGCCCATCCGTTCGAGCGGGATGACGACGTCCTCGTTGATCTTGAACGCGTTGGTGTGGCGCGCGATCGCGGCCGTGCGGGCGCGATCGGCCCAGAACGCCTTGCGCGCGTCGGCCGACGCGGCGACGAAGCCCTCGCCGCTGCGGCGGTTGGCCAGGCGCACCACCTCGGAAGTCGCGCGTGCGACCGCCTCGTCGTCGTCACCGACGACGTCGCCGATCAGCACCATCTTCGGCAGCCCGCCGCGGCGCGACTTCGTCGTGTAGCCGACCGCACGCAGGTAGCGCTCGTCGAGGTGCTCGAGGCCGGCCAGGATCGCCCCGTGCGGCCGGCTGTCGAGATAGGCCTTGATCTCGACGATCGACGGCACCGCGTCCCGCGGCTGGCCGAAGAACTCGAGGCAGACGGTCCGCGTGCACTTAGGCATCCGGTGCAGCACCCAGCGCGCCGACGTGATCAGGCCGTCGCAACCCTCCTTCTGCACGCCGGGCAGGCCCGCGAGGAACTTGTCGGTGACGTCCTTGCCCAGGCCGGGCTTGCGGAAGCGCCGCCCCTCGATGTCGAGCCGTTCGCTGCGAATCGGCTGGCCGCGCATCGTGCCTTCGGCGGTCAACTGTCCCGGCGCGTACCAGCGCAGGTCGAACGATGCCGTCGCGACGTCGTGGATCTTGCCGAGGTTGTGCCCGACGCGCGTCACCTCGAGCCAGTTGCCCTCGGGATCGACCATCCGCCACCATGCGAGATTGTCGAGTGCGGTGCCCCACAGAACCGCCTTCTTGCCCCCGGCATTCATCGCGACGTTGCCGCCGACGCACGAGGCGTCGAGTGACGTCGGGTCGACGGCGAACACCAGTCCGGCGCGATCGGCGGCGTCGGTGACCCGGCGCGTGACCACCCCGGCCTCGGACAAGATGGTCGGCACTTCGCGCCCGACGCCGGGCAGGCGGATCGTCTCGACCTCGCCGAGACGCTCGAGCTTCTCGGTATTGATCACCGCCGACATCGGAGTCAGTGGTATCGCGCCACCGGTGTATCCGGTGCCGCCGCCGCGCGGGATGATCGTCAGTTCGAGCTCGATGCACGCGGCGACCAGCGCCGCCACTTCGGCTTCGCTGTCGGGGGCCAGCACGACGAACGGGTACTCGACGCGCCAGTCGGTGGCGTCGGTGACGTGCGAAACGCGGCTCATGCCATCGAAGCGGATGTTGTCGCGAGCGGTGTGCCGCGACAACCGGCGCATCGCGCGCGCGCGCAATGCCGCGGTGCGCTCGCATTCGCTCTCGAAGCAGGCCACCGCCTGCCGCGCCAGTTCGAGCAGCCGGCTCACCCTGGCGCTGCGTTCACCGGCCGCGTCGCCGCCGCGCGCGCTCAGGTCCAGCGCGCGCCGCTTCTCGATCTCGCCGAGGCGGTGGTGCAAGGCCTCGACCAGCAGGCGCCGCCGCTTCGGGTTGTCGAGCAGGTCGTCCTGCAGGTAGGGATTGCGACGCACCACCCAGATGTCGCCGAGCACCTCGTAGAGCATCCGCGCCGATCGCCCGGTACGCCGTTCGCCCCGCAGTTCGCCGACGATGCTCCAGCCCTCCGGACCGAGCAGCCGGATGACGATCTCCCGATCGGAGAACGACGTGTAGTTGTAGGGGATCTCGCGCAGGCGCACGGGGTCGGCGGCCTGGGCTTCGGCGGGGGCGGACGCGTTCATCGAACCGCTCATTTTATCCGACCGGGGCGGCCGGACCCGAACGCCGTCCGCTCAACCGCCGGAGAACGGCCGCGCCAGCACCTTCCACCAGGCGTCGGGCACCCACATCAGCGCCGCGGTCATCAGCGTGTAACGCAGGAACTTGCCGACCGCCATCCAGCCGACGCTGCGCCAGAACGGCAGCTTCAGCCAGCCCGCCACCGCACAGAGCGGGTCGCCGACGACCGGCAACCACGCGAAGAACAGCGCCTTCGGTCCGAGCCGCTGCAGCCACTTCAGGTGGATCGTCTGCTTGCCGCGCGCGACCGCCTCGTGCGCGCCGAGTCCGAGCCAGTAGTCGACGACACCGCCCAGTGTGTTGCCGACCGTCGCGACCGCCACCGCGAGCCAGAACTGGTCCGGGTTGAGCTTGACGAAGCCGAAGACCGCTGGCTCCGAACCCATCGGCAGCAGCGTCGCCGAAACGAACGCGACCACGAAAATCGTCGACAGCCCGTGCTCGGGCAAAGCGAACCAGTCGATCAGCGTCCGGGCCAGGGCTTCCATCGGCCGCGAAGTCTATCAGCGGCGCGCCGCGCCCGGGGCGGTAGAATCGTGCGGCCCATGCCCATCGACTACCTGAAACGGATCCTCACGGCGAAGGTCTACGACGTCGCCGACGAAACGCCGCTCGAGCCCGCCGACACGCTGTCCGGCCGGATTTCCAATCGCGTGCTGCTCAAGCGCGAGGACATGCAGCCGGTGTTCTCCTTCAAGCTGCGCGGCGCCTACAACCGGATGGCGCGGCTGTCGCCGGAGCAGCTGGCACGCGGCGTGATCGCGGCGTCGGCAGGCAACCACGCGCAGGGCGTCGCACTGGCGGCACGCCGCCTCGGCTGCCGGGCAGTGATCGTGATGCCGGTGACCACCCCGCAGGTGAAGATCGACGCGGTGCGCGCGCTGGGCGGCGAAGTCGTGCTGACCGGCGAGTCCTACAGCGACGCGGCGGCGGCGGCGCTCGCGCAGCAGACCCGCGAAGGGCTGACCTTCGTGCACCCGTTCGACGACCCCGACGTGATCGCCGGGCAGGGAACGATCGGCATGGAGATCCTGCGCCAGCACCAGGGGCCGATCCACGCGATCTTCGTCGCGATCGGCGGCGGCGGCCTGGCCGCCGGGATCGCCGCGTACGTCA
>Ga0209476_10000145_pt1 | contig 47941 bp, 51 predicted proteins | sample KloWWTrecipitate_FD_187179 | JGI IMG/M metagenome (GOLD analysis project Ga0209476, IMG submission 187179) | Active sludge microbial communities from Klosterneuburg, Austria, studying microevolution and ecology of nitrifiers - Klosterneuburg... | ecosystem: Engineered > WWTP > Aerobic digester... | reverse complement strand
ACGAACTCACCGTGGAACTCGGCCTCGTCCTTCGTCCACAGCTCCTTCATCGCCAGCACCTTTTCGCGAACCAGTCGACGGCGTGTCGAGGGGTCTACGCCGTGGTGCTCCATCTCCTCGTGGTTCCAGCCATAGCCGACACCGAACAGAACGCGACCATTCGAGATCATGTCGAGCGACGCAATCTCCTTGGCCAACCAGATGGGGTCGCGCTGGGCGACCAGCGTGATTCCTGTGCCGAGCTTGAGGGTCTCGGTGGCGCCGGCGATGGCAGCGAGTGCGATGAGCTGGTCGTGTGTGCGCCAGTACTCCTCGGGGAGTGGCGGGGCTGCTGCGTTACCACCCCACGGAGTGCGCCGACTCGTGGGAATGTGGGAGTGCTCCGGAAACCATAGTGCGTCGAATCCCGCGGCCTCTGCCTCGCGTCCGAGTTCGATTGGTTGGATGCCCTTGTCAGTGGGGAAGATGATCAGGCCGACGCGCATGGGCCGAGACTATCCGTCGTGGCCATAGCTGACGGCCGACAGCACGCTCCCGTCAGTCGTCGACGGCGCCATCGATGTTCTCGCGGATGATGTCCGCATGACCACAGTGTCGGGCGTACTCCTCGATCAGGTGGACCAGTATCCAGCGCAGGGAGCGGGGACCGAAGCGCGCCGGGTTGTCGGGTGGGCCGACGTCGACGGCAGTGACCTGATCAAGTGATTCGGCGGCTGCGACAACGGCGCGGGCCTTCGCGATCTGCGCATACATCGCTGCCACTGCGACGGCCAGTGTGTCGTCCGGGCCGTGATGCCAGTCGGCGTCAGGGTCGTCGTCGCTGGGCCACACCTCGGGCTCGTCGTTACCCGCGAAGGCTTGGCTGAACCACGACTGCTCGACACCCGCCATGTGGCGGATGAGGCCCAGCATGTCCATCTGGCTGACGCCCACCTGTTGGCGAGCCTGGATCTCGTCGAGACCATCGGCCTTGCGCAGCAGCACGGAGCGGAAGTAGTCGAGGAACTCGGTCAGGGTCGTGCGTTCGTCGGCCGTGACGGATGGGAGTGTGTGCAGTTCGGTCATTGCAGAGATTCTCCATCAAAACGATCGACGGTGGTGAACGAATTGACGGGCCGGCGGCGAAGTTTGGTGTTCTGGTGGGTCGGCGTGCCGAGGAAGATCGTGGCGACCAGTGCGTGATCGGCTGGCAGGCCCAGTGCGGGGCCGGCTGCTACCTCGTTGCGCGACAAGAAGGTGGTCATCACGCCGCCCAGTCCGTAGGCGCGGGCGGCGAGCAGGATGCTCCAGCAGAACGGGTAGATGCTCGCCCCGCCGACCACGGGCGGACGGTCGAGATTGCCGTCCATGATCGCAATGTCCTGCAGATTGGCGGCAATGGCCAGCACCACCGGCACCGACTGGATCTGGTCGAGGAGCGCGTTGGGTATCGCCACTGGGGGAGCATCCACCGATCGCCCGAATGCGAACGGGCGAAGGCCGACTGCATTCGCGCCGCAGTACTCCTCCCACACGGATCGCATCAGTACAGCCATCGTGTCGCGCAGCGATGGGTCCTTCACGACGGCAACGCGCCAGGGTTGCTTGTTGCCACCACTCGGCGCGAACCGCGCTGTGTCGAGAATGGTGGTGACTGTGTCGTCGCTCACCGGGTCGTTCGTGAAGCCGCGGACGGCACCGTTCGATCGCAAGGTCTCCAACAGATCCATCTTCGCACTGTATGACTACGGTCGGCGGGGTGACTGAGCAGCAGCGACAATTCATCCGGTACACCGCACACGGCAAAGTTGGTGTGATCACCATCGATCGCCCCGAGAAGCGCAACGCGATGACCTATGCGATGCTCGGTGAGTTCATCGCCACCGTCGCACGGGCAGACGCCGACCCGGCAACGGTGGTGTTGGTGATCACCGGCGTTCCAGGCGCGTTTTGCGCCGGCACCGACTTGGCCGACCTGGCGACGATCCCGGGTGAAACCCGCGGACTGCGGGGGTCGTCCGAGGAGCGGCACCTGTGGTGGCCGATAGCCCAGGCGCGCAAGCCGACGATCGGTGCGATCGATGGGCCAGCGGTTGGAATGGGCGCTGAGTTCAGTTCGCAGTGCGACCTACGCCTTGCAACCCCGAATGCTCGCTTCGCATGGAACTTCGTCCACCGCGGCCTGGTGCCTGACACCGGTGCGGGCACGTGGTTGCTGCCGCGCCTCGTCGGGGTACAGCAGGCGCTGCGGCTGCTGTACACCGGCATGATGATCGACGCCGATGAGGCGTTGCGGCTCGGGTACGTGCTCGAGGTCGTGCCCAGTGACGACCTTCTGACTCGGGCCGTGGAGTTGGGAAATGCCATCGCTGCCGGGTCGCCACACAGCCTCGGCCTGGTGAAGACACTGGTGCACGAAGGCCTCACTGCCCCGATCGACGACCACATGGCGCGGCACACCGCCGCGCTGGCCGCCTGTTTCAAGAGCGACGACCACCGTGAGGGCGTCGCATCGTTCCTCGAGCGTCGCCCAGCCAACTTCACCGGGCACTGACCGGACTCAGGCTTGGGCGTCGGCGACCTTCTTGCGGACGACGTTGAGGGCGCTGCCGGCCAAGAACCACTCGACCTGTTCGGGGCTGAACGTGTGGACGCCTTCGAAGTCGATGACGGTGCCGTTGGGCTTGACGATCTGGCAATGCACGTTGCGGCCGGGCACCGGTGGAAGGTCGAGCACGTTGATGCGGTCGTCTTCGCCAACCAGGTCGTAGGTTGCGGGATCGGCGAAGGTGAGCGGGATCATGCCCTGCTTCTTCAAGTTGGTCTCGTGGATGCGAGCAAAGCTGCGGGTGATGATGACGACACCGCCGCGGAAGCGTGGCTCCATGGCAGCGTGCTCACGTGACGATCCTTCGCCGTAGTTGCGATCGCCGATGGCCACCCACTGGACACCGGCCTCGCTGTACTTCTTGGCCAGGTTGGGGTACGTGTCGTTGCTGCCGTCACGGAAGTCCTTGCCGATACCCACCGGGTACTCGCTGCCATCGGGCTGCGAGTAGGCGTTGACTGCGCCGAGGAACAGGTTGCCGGAGATGTTCTCCAGGTGTCCGCGGTACTTCAGCCACTTACCGGCGGCCGAGATGTGGTCGGTGGTGCACTTGCCCTGGGCCTTCATCAGTACGGGCAATGCGTGGTAGTCGTGGCCGTCCCACGGGCTGAAGGCTGTCAACAGTTGCAGACGATCCGATGTCGGTGACACCTCCACGGACACCCCACTGCCATCGACCGGGGGAGCGGTGAACGTGTCCTTGCCCGGGTCGTATCCTTTCGACGGCAGCACTTCGCCGACGGGGGCCTCGAGGGTGACTTCGCTGCCGTCGGGAGCCGTGAGGGTGTCGACAGTCGGGTCGAAGTCCAGTTGGCCGGACAACGCGAGGGCCACCACGGTGTCCGGCGAGGTGACGAACGACAACGTGAGCGCCGAGCCATCGTTGCGCTTGGGGAAGTTGCGGTTGAACGAGTTGACGATGGTGTTGGGCTTGTTGTTGGCCTCCACCGGGCGGTCCCACTGACCGATGCACGGCCCGCAGGCATTGGCCAGCACGGTGGCGCCGATGGCCTCCAGGTCCGCGATCAGACCATCACGTTCGATGGTCGCCCGAATCTGCTCGCTGCCCGGGGAGACCAGCAGCGGGGTCTTCACCATCAGGCCGCGTGCCGATGCCTGGCGGGCGATGGACGCTGCGCGCGTGATGTCCTCGTACGAACTGTTGGTGCAGCTGCCGATCAGCGTCGCGCTGATGTCGAGCGGCCAATCGTTGGCACGGGCCTGCGCGCCGACGGCGGCGCCGATGCGGTTGGCGCGATCGGGGCTGTGCGGCCCGTTGATCAACGGCTTGAGCTCGTCGAGGTTGATCTCGATGATCTGGTCGTACAGCGCGCCATCGTCGGGGCGAAGGTGCTCGGCCACCCGGTCGGCGGCGTCTGCAATGGCCTCGCGGCCGGTGGCCTTGAGGTACTGCGTGAGGTTGTCGTCGTAGCCGAACAGGCTGCAGGTGGCGCCGATCTCGGCACCCATGTTGCAGATGGTGGCCTTGCCAGTGGCGCTGATGGTGTGGGCGCCGGGGCCGAAGTACTCGACGATTGCCCCGGTGCCGCCCTCGACGGTGAGTACGCGGGCGACCTCGAGAATGACGTCCTTGGGTGCCGACCAGCCCGAGAGTGCGCCGGTGAGCTTCACACCGATGACTTTCGGCCAGCGCACATTGAACGGGAAACCGGTCATCACGTCGACGGCGTCAGCGCCGCCGACACCGATTGCGACCATCCCCAGGCCGCCGGCGTTGGGTGTATGGCTGTCGGTGCCGATCATCATTCCACCGGGGAAGGCGTAGTTCTCCAGAACGACCTGGTGGATGATGCCGCTGCCTGGCCCCCAGAAACCGATGCCGTACTTGGCGCTGACGCTGCGCAGGAAGTCGTAGACCTCGCGGTTGGTGTCGATGGCGACGCCGAGGTCGATCTGGGCGCCGACCTTGGCGGAGATGAGGTGGTCGCAGTGCACGGTGGTGGGCACCAGCGTGGTGGGGAGGCCGGCGGTCATGAACTGCAGCAGCGCCATCTGTGCCGTCGCATCCTGCATGGCAACCCGGTCAGGGTGAAAGTCGTTGTAGGTGCCGCCGCGCTCGATGTCTTGGGCGGGGTCGTACAGGTGGTTCAGAAGGATCTTTTCGGTGAGGGTGAGCGGTCGCCCGAAGCGCTCGCGACCTGCGGCAACCCGTTCGGGGAGGGTGGAGTAGACACTCTCGACCAGTTCGATCGGCGTTCCAGCGGTAACGGTCATCAGAAATTCCCCTTGCATCGGCGGCCTATGTATACAAGCATAATACAAGTGCCGGATCAACTCAAAGAAAATGTCGCGCCTCAGTGGGTCGCCATCGACCACGTGCAATTGGCGATGCCGGTGGGCGGCGAGTCAGCTGCCCGCCAGTTCTACGTCGACGTGCTCGGCTTCACCGAGGTACCCAAGCCGGCGTTGATGGCGGCGCGTGGCGGCTGCTGGTTCGAAGTCGGGGGCGTGAAGCTGCATCTGGGCACCGAAGCCGGGTTCGTGCCGGCGCGCAAGGCGCATCCTGCGCTGCTGTTGCGCGGCCTGCAGTCACTCATCGCTACCCGGGGACTTGCAGCCATCTGGAGCGACGAGATCGTCGGTACGGTCCGTTGTCACATCGACGATCCGTTCGGGAACCGGATCGAACTGATCGAGGCAGGGTCGCCGACCATGGAGCGTGTGGGATGAGAACCATTCGGTACCAGGAGATTGCGGATGAGCTTCGTGGCCGCCTGACCAGCGTTGGTGTTGGCCGGGTGCTGCCCAGTGAGAGCGAGCTCTCCACCGAGTTCCAGGTCAGTCGAGTCACCATTCGCCGAGCGCTGGAGATTCTGCGCGACGAAGGGTTGGTCGATGCCCGCCAAGGCTTCGGGTGGTATGTCGCCGGCCAGATCGTTCGTCAACATCTCGACGAACTGGGCACCATCGAAGGTCAGCTCGAGCAGCGCGGCATTCGACCAGAACGACGCGTCATCGAGTTCGACTTTCGCGTTGCGCCGCCGCGGGTTGCGTCAGTGCTCGCCACCGCCCAGGTGCTGCGTGTCAAGCGTCTCAACCTTGCCGACGACACCCCGTTCGCCGTCGTCACGGTGTGGTGCCCCGCCGAGCTCGGTCACCGTCTGAGCCGTCATGACGTGGAGCGTCATCCGTTCTACGAACTTCTCGGTGTACCGCTGCGCGGTGCCACACAGACCATCGGCGCCGACTCGGTCGACGTTACCGACGCTGCGTTGCTGGGCGTACCGGTGGCCAGCCCGGTGCTGCGCTGCGAGCGGATCACCACCGATACCCAGGGGCGAGCCGTGCTGATGAGCGAGCACGTCTTCCCCGCCCACCGCACCGAGTTCGTGGTCGAGCTACCCCAAGCAGAACCGTCGGTACTGCCCAGCGGCCTACGGCTGGTGGAGTGATGATCGAACAGTCCCCGCGGGTCTTTCGAGTGACGGTGCGCGGTCGCTTCGCACTCCTCTCCGATCCGGCACACCGATATCTGGCCGCAGCACAGCAAGAGCACGACATCTTCACATCGGCATACACGCCCGAGGGCACGTTCACCTACGACGCCAAGCTGGACTTCTTCAACCTGCGCTACGAGATCCGCTCCTCAGCCGACCAGCCTGCCGACGACGCGGCGCAACGGGGGATGGACGAGGCGTCACTGTTCTTGGGCACGATGAAGTTCGGGTACCGAGACCTCAGGGTCGATGTCGTCGACATGACGGCAATGTGGGATTCGGTCCGCCGTTAGATCGCTCGGAACTCGTTGCCATCGAGGTGGCAGACCGTGGTGCTGACGTCGTGGGCGGCGGATGTCGCGACGTCGTCCTCCCAGCCGCGCGCAAGAAGTTCGCGACCAGAGGCGCTGGTGCACAGCGTGTCGTAGAGACGAGGGCGGGCTGCGACGAATGCCGCACGCGCGGCAGCGGCTTCGGGGGAGCAGGCTGGGGCGGTAGCCGCTGCGGAAGGATCGAGCGCTGCAAGGATCGCGCCTGCGCCCAGAATGTCTTCGACCGCGGCACGCAACGAGCCGTCGTGCGAGCCCCACCGTTCCCCGGCCGCGATCACGCTGATCGGGCCGCCGTCGGAGAATGTTCGCGCCGCACGCGCCGTCGCAGTCGCATTTCGGAGGCAACCGGCCAGAACGTGGCGTACTCCCAACTCGTGGGCGCGGAACGCGATCTCGGATCCGTTGGGAGATGGCAGTACCAACCTGGTCCCAGTCGGCATCGTGAGCAGATCGGTGGGAGACAGCGACAGCGTGCTGTCCTCCCGCCGACCTGCAAGGACGGCGTCGTGGCGGGCTGCGTACTCCACCGCAGTTTCGTCATTCCACCGATAGGGCAGCACGACGCCGCCGGTTTCCAACGCGCAGCACACCGCGGAGCTGAAGCGCAAGACGTCCACCACGATCACGACGGAAGAGTCCGACGCCAACGCTTCCAAGCCTTCGAGACCCCAATCGCAGCGGTAGGCGAACCCGCTCTGTGTGCAGAACTCGGGCAGCCGTGTGCTGTTGAGTTCGGCTACCACTGATCCCAGTGGGTGATCGGCTCGAGCGGCAGGCGCTTGGCAGGCTTGAAGTCGGTACCGATGGTGTACGCCACCGGGAACAGTCCGGCCTGCGTGATGCCATCGGGGATACCCAACAACTCGGCGGCCTCTTGCTCGCCACCATTCATGAGGTGGATCGTCGTCCAGGCCGTGCCCAGGCCACGCTCGCGGGCGGCGAGCATGAAGCTCCACACCGCAGGCAGGATCGAGCCCCACATCGAAGCGCCGGCAAATGACGGCACCCCCTCGAGCTTGCCGGTGATGCACGGAATCATCAGCACCGGGACCTTGTGGAAGTTGTCGGCGAGGTACTGGGCGCTGTCGGTCACTCGCTCCTTCTGCTCGCCCCGCATGTCGCCCTCCTCGAAGGTGGTCGCGTCGGCGAAGTTGCGGTAGAGCGCGAAGTTCTTCGCGTAGATGTCGGCCAGCGCCTGCTTCTTGGCCGGGTCGGTCACGAAGACCCACTGCCAGCCCTGCGTATTGCTGCCGGTGGGGGCCTGGAGCGCCAACTGCAGGCGCTCCTCGATGACCTCGCGGCTGACTGGCTTGTCGAAGTCGAGCCGTTTGCGTACGGCGCGAGTGGTGGACAGGACTTCATCGGCAGACAGGTTCAATTCCATCTCGACAGTGTTGCACGGCGTGCGATGCTGGTCGCCGTGGAACCGATCGATGTCTCCGATTATCAGCGCATCAACAAGGCGAACTGGGACAGTCGCGTGCCGCATCACGAGCGCGCCTACGACCTGCAGTCCTTCGTCGACGATCCGTCGCACCTCACGCAGGTCATCCAGTTCGACCGAACGAGACTCGGCGACATCGCCGGCCGACGCGGAGTGCACCTCCAGTGCCACATCGGCACCGACACGGTGTCCTTGGCCCGGCTCGGTGCGCGAATGTCGGGTCTCGACTTCTCGGGACCTGCGCTCGAGGTGGCCGCCCGGCTGGCGGCGAACAGCGGCCACGAGATCGACTTCGTGGAGAGCGATGTCTATGCGGCACTCGATCATCTGCCCGCGGGCGAGTTCGACTTCGTGTTCACCGGCATCGGCGCCCTGTGCTGGCTGCCCGACGCTGCGCGCTGGGCGCAGGTCGTGGCGAGGCTGTTGAAGCCGGGCGGCTTCCTCTTCATCCGAGAGGGTCACCCGATGCTGTGGACGCTCAGCGATCCGCGACCCGACGGCCTTGCCGTCGTCGAGTTCCCGTACTTCGAGACCGGCGGCACGGTCTTCGTCGAGGAGCATTCATACGTCGAACACGACGGCGTGATCGACTCGCCGACCATCGTCAGCTTCAACCACTCGCTGTCGGAAGTGTTCAACGCGCTGTGGAACGCGGGCATGACGATCACGCTGTTCGAGGAACACCAGTCGGTGCCGTGGAACCCACTTGCCGACGAAATGGTGCAGGACGAACTCGGCGAGTTCCGGCTGCGCGTGAACCCCGAGCGTTTGGCGGCCACGTACACGCTGCGAGCCGTGAAGAACTGACCTGACAAACTCTCGGACATGTCCGAAGAACGCGTCTCCATCACCATCACCGACGGCATCGCCGATGTGCGCATGACCCGTGCCGACAAGCGCAATGCGCTCGACGGCGCGATGTTCGAGGCGCTCGCCGCCGCGGGTGAGCGCCTCAAGACCGAGCCGGGCGTCCGCGTAGCCGTGCTGTCGGGCGAGGGTTCCTCGTTCTGTGCGGGTCTGGATTTCGCAACCATGTCGGCATTGGCCGGCGGCGGCGATCGTCCCGAGGGCGGCAACCCGGGAGCAATGAAGGAAGGTCGCATCACGCACCTCGGTCAGCAGGTCTGCTGGGTGTGGCAGGAAGTGCCCGTCCCGGTGATCGCAGCGGTGCACGGCCATGCCATCGGTGGCGGAATCCAGGTCGCGCTCGGCGCCGACATCCGCATCGTGCACCCCGACACGCAGATGAGCGTTCGCGAGATCCACTGGGGCCTCGTTCCCGACATGACCGGCACCATGATGCTGTCGCAGTTGGTGCGTGCCGACGTGGCCAAGGAGCTGGTGCTGACCGCCCGCATGTTCGACGGCCGCGAGGCGTTTGCGCTGGGTATCGCCACCAAGTTGTCCGAGTCGCCCTACGACGACGCGATGGCCATGGCTCGCGAGATTGCAGGACGCAGCCCCGACGCGGTGCGCGCCGGCAAGGCGCTGCTCAACGGATTGTTCAACGAGGGTGCCGCCCAGCAGTTCGCCGCTGAACGGCAGGCCATCGGTTCGCTCATCGGACGCGCCAACCAGAAGGAAGCCGTCATGGCCAACTTCGAGAAGCGTGCCCCCAACTTCAGCGACGCCGGCTGAGGGGCAGCACCATGACCGACCAGATCGACTCGGACGCGCTGAAGATGTTTTCGTACCAGGTGTTCACCAAGCTCGAAGGTGCGGTGACCGCTGGAATGATCCACCTCGGCGATCAGCTCGGGCTGTACACCACGATGAAGCAGGCGGGTCAACCGCTGACCACCGCCGAGCTGGCCGATCGAGCCGGGCTCGCCGAACGGTGGGTGCGCGAGTGGGCGCACAACCAAGCGGCGGCGCGCCTGATCGTTGCCGACAGTGAGGGTTGCTTCTCGCTGACCCCTGAGGCAGCCGTCGTCTTCGCGACGCCCGACCACCCGGCGTACGGAATGGGAATGTTCCACCGGTTGCCCCAGACGATGCACGCGCTCGAAGACGTGCGCGAGAGCTTCCGTACCGGTGTCGGGCACGACTACGACAGTCATGGCCCGCAGGGTGCCGTCGGCATCGAGCGCAGCTTCGAACCGTGGAGCAACGCCAATCTGCTTCCAACGGTGCTGCCGTCGGTGGACGGTTTGGTCGAGCGTTTACAGGCGGGCGCGTGCGTCGTCGACATCGGCTGCGGTGCCGGCAGCGCGGTGCTGCTGATGGCGAAGGAATTTCCGAAGTCGACCTTCCACGGCTACGACATCTCGCAGTATGCGCTTGCCAGGGCGGCTCAGAAGCTGGAGGACAGCGGGCTGCACAACGCATCGTTCGACGATCCGCGCCAGTCCCCGATGCCCGCGGACAACTCCGTCAATTTCATCACGACCTTCGACTGCATCCACGACATGACCCAACCAACGGAGATGATGCGACGCATCCGTCACGCGATCAAGCCCGATGGTGTGTGGCTGTTGGTGGACATCAAGGCGCTCGACACGTTCGAGGAGAATGCCCGCAAGAACCCTATGGCCTCGCTGATGTACGGCATCAGCGTGCTGTCCTGCATGTCGTCGGCGTTGAGTGAGGCCGACGGCGAGGGCCTGGGAACGCTGGGTCTCTCGGAGAACAAGGCGCGGGCAATGGCGCAGGCAGCCGGTTTCACACGCTTCCGCAAGCTCGACGTCGACCACAGTGTCAACGCCTTCTACGAGGTTCGCCCGTAGAACGCAGATCTAGCCGCGGGTGATGACCTCGATACGGCGCTCGGCGAACACCCAGCCGGCACCCACACGCTGGTAGCGGTCGTGGTAGACGCCGACCAGGTTGCCGCGCCCGTCCTTCTTCGACAGGTACGCCTCGTGAATCAGGACGCGGCCGGTCCCGATACCGGCGGCCTCATCGATTTCGAACACGGCGTTTGGCGCGGTCTGGACCAGCCATGTGTAACTGGTCATCAACTTGCGAAATGCTGCGGTGATGGCATCGCCGCCGACGATCGGCTTACCCAGCACCCACGACGAGTCAGGCGCCCAGCACGCCGCGAACGCATCGGCGTCATTTCGCACGACAGCGTCGCAGTAGCGAGCTATCAGTTGACGCAGCGCGTTGTCGGTGGCAGGGGAGGGCGGGCCGGCCACGGCGACGATCGCATTGCCGTCGCGCAAGGCTTCTGGCTCGAGGCCGACTTCCCACGCAGCCAGCGTGCGCACGTGCTCGATGAACTGGTCGCGGGTGAGGGTGCCATCGTGCGCCGCGAACTGAACGGCCAGACCATCGACCACGGCCGTGAGGCGCAGGGCGGCCGCGGCGGGGTCGACACAGACGAACTCACCGGTATCGACGCCGTAGCGGATGACCCTCTCCGCGAGGCCTGCGGACTGCGCGTCGAGCTCCTGGCTGATCTTGCGCATCATCGGGTTCCGTAATGCCTCGCCCCAGCCGTCGATCCACAGCATCCACTCGACGTCGCCACTGCCCTCGGGCACGTAGTTGTGGATGACGCGGTCCAGCTGAGCGACAGCGTTGGGGGCGGCACCGATCTCGGCCTCCATCTCCGCGACGTCCTTACGGGCGTAGTGGGCGAAGGCCTCGGCGAGCAGCTGCTCCTTGGAATCGAAGTGGTAATGGATCAGGCTGCTGGAGACCTCCAGCCGCTTGGCCACATCGGCAATACGGGTGGCCGCGAAGCCGCGCTCGATGACGACTTCGCACGTGGTCTCGAGGATTTCAGCACGACGCTCGGCGACGGTGGGCTTCTTCACCTCGCGCACGATACCGGCGGGCCAGGCCGTGGACGTAATGATCTACGGATGGAACTCGACGATGTGAAGACGAAGGGCAGCGCGCTCAGTCCGTGGGCGCACATGGCGACCATCGGAGCCGATGGCCTCCCAGACGTGACGCCAGTGCACCCGTGCTGGGTGGGTGACGTGCTCTGGGTGATGTGTGGCATCGATTCCGTCAAGGCGCGCAATGTGCACGCCAATCCCAACGTCGCGCTGCACTGGCAGGTGACTGCCAAGGGTGACGGCCTCGAGGTGTGGGGCACTGCCGCGGTTCACGCGGACCTGGAGACGAACCGTCGGTTGTGGGACGCGTTCGACTACGACCTGAACGCGTTTGCGCCCGGCGGCCCCGATGATTCGCCGGGTACGGCCTTCGTTGCAATCGCACCGCAGCGGGCGCTGTGGCTGGACAGCTACGGAATGGGTGGCAGCGAACGGTGGGCCGCCTCGTGACCAGGCTCACACGACTCTCTCGTTCGGTCGTCGGGCGCAGGGTCGTCGTCACCGGCGCCGGATCGGGGATGGGGCGGGCGACCGCTCATCTGTTCGCCGACGAAGGCGCGCGAGTGGCAGTCGTCGACATCGGCGGTGAAGCGGTCGAGCAGGTGGTCGACGAGATCCGTACGGCACACGGTGTCGATGCCGCGGTCGGGTTCGTGGTCGATGTCGGTGACCACGACGCGTTGAAGTGGATGGTCGCAGGGGTGCTGGACACGCTCGGTGGCGTCGACGTGCTGATCAACAATGCAGGCATCTCGCTGATCAACTCGGCATTCATGGAGGAGGCCGAGTACGAGTTCAACTGGGCTCGTACGTTGGAGGTCAACCTCACCGCTCACTCGCGTTTGATCCGGCTGTGCCTTCCGTCGCTGCGGGACGCCGACGGTGGCGGCCGTGTGGTCAACATCGCCTCCACGGAAGCGATAGTGACCACCGCCGGCCTCGCTGCCTACGCGGCGACGAAGGCCGGGGTCGTTGGGTTGACGAAGAGCTTCGCGGTCGAGCTCGGCCGTGTGGGTGTCACCGTCAACTGCGTGTGCCCGGGTCCGGTCAACACCGGCATGACCGCCGGAATCCCCGACGAGGCCAAGGAGACATACGCCAAACGCCGGGTACCGCTGCGCCGCTACGGCTCACCCGAGGAAGTGGCCCACATGACACTCAGCCTGTGCCTGCCGGCCAGCAGCTTCGTCAACGGGGCGATCATTCCCGTCGATGGCGGAATGACCATCCGCCACACGTGACCCGAATGGTCAGAACCAGGTAGCTGCATCGACTCTGGCGCGAGGTTGTGCAGCATGTAGTTCAACAACCAGGGCTGCGAACTACGGGACGAAGCCGTCGAGAATTCCGGTGAGACCGGTGGGGTGCGGTCCGATGGCAAGTTGTTCGAGGATTCCCTGCCCATGCTCGACGGTTCCGTCGGCCATCGTCAAGGTGGCGTTGCACAGCGCCTGAACGTGCACGTTCTCGCGCGACAGTTGGTCGTCCACGGGCAGCTGCAGGCGTTCGCCCGATGTCACCGACTCGCCCTTCCAGTAGCCGTGACCGAACTCGGGGTGGCCATAACCGATGCCGCGCATCTGGAACTCGAAGAGCGGCTGCAGCGTCACCGTGTGGCGGGCGCCGTCCCAATCGATCAGGTCGTACTCGAAGGAATCGGCGACGCGCGCGCCGGGCCGCCACTTCACGCGCCAATCCACCGATCGCATCATGTGCGGTGCTTCGCCGAGCCGCGAGATGGCGCCGGTTTCATGCCAGCGTCGGCCGTCGCCGTACTCGTTGACGTCGAAGTGCGTGGATAGTGAAGGAAAGTTGACCGGGGCCCACAGCCAGAAGAACTGCGGCTGCTGCACCGGTGCGCCGGTGGGCGGTGGTTCCCCGATGGGCCGAATGCCCCACGACCGATCGCGTGAGCCCCAGACGTCGTCAGGTGTGATCTCGTGGCGCATGCCGTCGACCTCCAGCCAGCCGGCCCAGGTACCGAACTGGGTCAGACGGGTGTAGTCGAAGAACGTCCGCATTCCGGCGCGTTCGAAGAAATGTGCCTCCTCGATCGCCTCGGAGCGGCCGTCGAATGTCAGCTCGGCGCGCAAGCCCTGCTCCGGTGCATCGACCGTGACACGCAGCGTCTGCAGCGGCAGCAGGACCTCGACAGCGATGGGTCCCAGATGGGTGGCGTAGCGACGGTCGAGTGGTGCCCGCTGGCTGTGAAAAACGCTGTGCTGCACGCCGTCGAGGACCACGCAGAACGCGGCATCGGCAACATGTCGATTCGGGTACAGCCCCATCGCCACCCCGAAGTACACACCGCTGTCGCCCGAGTAGCCGTTGAAGAAGTAGCGGTCGTACTGGTTGAGGTCGCCGGTGGCACTGTGGGCAATCGGCACCGAAGCCTGATGAATTGGGAAGTCGTCGAAGCTGGTCAGCACGCCGCGAACCGTAGCCTGCTTGACATGTCGCGACTTCGAGCGAGCTTGCACCGGGTTCGAACAGAGGGTTTCACCCCGAAGGAGTTCCGCTCCATCTGCGTTGCTGCACTGGTGCTGCTGGGCGCCATCGTGGTCACCGGCGGGCTGGTCAGGCTCACCGCGTCCGGGCTTGGCTGCAACGATTGGCCCAATTGCAACAACACGAAGATCGTCGACGTCTCCACCAAGCACGCCGCCATCGAGCAGATCAACCGCCTGTTCACCTTCCTCGTCTCCATCGGTGTCGCGCTGGCGGCGCTCGCCGCGTGGTTCCGCCGACCGCGGCGACGCGACCTCCTCGTGTTCAGCCTGGTGATGCTGGTGGGGGTGCCGGCCCAGGGTGTGGTGGGCGCGGTGGTCGTCTGGAGCAAGCTGAATCCCGCGTTGGTGCAGGTGCACTTCGTGCTGTCGATGGTGCTGGTCTGGGCGGCGGTGATGATGCTGGTTCGTTCACGCGAACCCGACAACGGTCACCGCGTGAGCGCCGTCGTGCCGCGTATCCGTCGACGTGTCCGGCTGCTGGCGGCCTGGACGACGATCGCGGTGCTCGCCGGCACGGTGGTCACGGGCACGGGGCCGCACGCCGGCAAGACCCTGAAGGACGCCGCAGGTAATTGCATCATTACCGATGAGGCAGCCAAGCGCTTCTTCGGCAAGGAGTGCGACATCAACGGTGGCGCCCTGGTCTGGGTGACGCGTGTGCACGGCACCATCGTGTGGATCACGGTCGCCATCGCGTTCACGCTGCTGTGGCACCTGCGTCGACTGCGCCATGATCGACAGGTTCTGGATGCGCCGCTCACCGCCTGGCTGCTCACGGCAGTCGTACAGGGCGCGGTCGGCTACCTGCAGTACGCCAACGGCCTGCCGGTCGCGCTGGTGGCGCTGCACCTCGGCGGAGCAACCGTGTTGGTGGGTTGTACCGCCTGGCTGTGGGCGAGCACCACCAAAGTTTCGGTGTCAGCTGCCCAGGCTCTGGACGAACTCTCCGAGCTTGTTGATCAGCGCCGCGAAGAAGTGCCCGACTGAACCGATGAAGTCGACCGTGGCGTCGGCGGAACCCGACGGGTCCTGCCAGAGCTTGATCGCAAAGAACGCCACCATCAGATACATCACGATGCGAAGCGCTGCCTTCGCCTGATTGAGGATCATTGCCATGGGGGAGGACCTCCGGAATAGCCGAGCTCAGCTCGGTTGGGTTCCACCCGTGCGAAAGGCTATCCCGGCGCAGGTCGTGCGCATGGTTTCTACAGCAGTTCGGCCAGTTCAGCGATGCGAGCGCGGAACTCGTCGACCGTGCTGTGGATGATCTCGCGCACAGCTGCGACAGACTGAATACGACCGGCGACCTGACCAGTGAGGGCGATGGATGCTTCCATGTCGCCGCCGAAGTACAGATCGAGCGCGGTGCTCATCTCGCTGAGCGCCACGTGGTCCTGGTGTTCCAGTCGAGTCGTGCGTTCGGTGCGCAATGCCCGCAAGCCAGGCTTGGAGAAGCGGTTGAGAAACACGGTGTCGGTTTCCGCAGCATCGACGATGGCCTGCTTCCAGTTGTCGTGCACTGGCGACTCGGCGGCGCTGACCATGCGAGTGCCCATCTGCACGCCCTGCGCTCCAAGAGCGAAGGCGGCTGCCATGCTGCAGCCGTCGGTGATACCACCAGCGCCCACGATCGGCACGCTGACGCGGCTGGCGACCAATGGCAGCAACACCATGCTGGCGACGTCGCGAGGGCTCTTGAACCCTCCACCCTCGCCGCCCTCGACAACCAGACCATCGACACCCGCAGCGACCGCCTTCAACGCCGCGGCCAGCGTGGGCACGACATGGAAGACCGTCAGCCCGGCAGCTTTCAGCTGTCCGGTGTACTTCGTGGGGTCGCCTGCCGAGGTGGTGACGAAGCGCACACCCTGATCGATGACGAATTGAGCGATGCCCGGGTCGCGAACGAACGCCTGCGCAATGTTGACGCCGAACGGTTTGTCGGTGAGGTCAGCCATCTTCGCGATCTCTGTCTTGACCGCGTCGAGTTCACCACTCGAGGTCTCGATGATGCCCATAGCACCGGCGTTGCTGACGGCGGATGCCAGTTGACTGCGCGCGATCCAGCCCATGGGGGCTTGGACGATCGGGTAGTCGACACCGAGTAGTTCGGCGACTCGGTTACGGATGGGTGCGGGCGGCGTACTGGTCACAGCACGGGATCGTAGAGGTGGTGGCAGTCGTTGACCGTCACCAGAGTCGACCCGTGCTGCCCGAGGCGCACGAGTGTGATCGAGGTGTTCTCGACCGTGAACAACAAGGACCGGTGGACCCCCAGGAGATGAGCCACATACGCGTTGATCGACCCACCGTGGGCAACGACTGCGATGCACTCGCCTCGATGTTGCACGGCGAGTGCATCGACGACGCCCGCGACCCGGGTGCGGAACGCCTCGTCGCCCTCACCACCTGGAATGCCGTCCCAGCGTCCTGTGCGGCTCCACGTCACCCATTCGGGGTCGGCGGTGGCCGCACGCCGTCGGAACTCACCGTTGCTCCATTCGCCGAGCCGCACTTCCTCCAGATCGACGAACTCGATCAGGTCCAGCCCCCGATCGTCGGCGAGTGGCTGCGCAGTCTGCCGGGCGCGAGCCAGGTGAGAGCTGTACACGGCGTGGATGGTCTTGCCCGCCAACCTCGAGGCCATCCGCGCCGCCTGCTCCACGCCGTGGACGTGGAGGGGCGGGTCGGCTGACTCGGGCGTGCCGGGGACCACATCGGCGGACCTGCCGTGGCGGATCAGGAGAATTTGGCATTCGTCGGGCTCGGGCCCTCGAAGCGTGGGCTGTGGTACGGCTGCTGTCGGCGGGGGAGACGTCACGTGGTCACGGTAGCGGTGAGCAGCAACCCGACGAGGACAACAGCCACGCCCGCCCAGCCGACAACGTCGACGCGCTCGTGAACGACCACTGCTCCCAAGATGGCGGCGGTGATGGGCTCCAGCAACGTCAACGTGATCACCGTCGGCGCCGCCAGGTGCCGCAACGCGAAGCCGTACAGGGTGTAGGCCAGCCCCACGGTTGCCATGCCGAGGTAGAGCGCCACCCCGATGCCGGATGGTTGCAACGTCCAAGCGGCTGAGTGCCAGATCAGCAGCGGACTGAGCACCATCGCTGCGCCGGTGAACAATGCCGCCATGATGGCCGTGCTGTGCACTCCGTCATCGATCTGGTGTTTGGCGACCGTGGCGAACACCGCCCAGCCCAGGCCTGCCACGAATGCCAGCGCGATTCCGATCGGTTCGGCGTTCGTCGCTGTTCCTGCGAGCCCCAGCACGGCCACTCCCACGATGCTGAGTGCCGTTCCGATCGCCCATCGCCGAGGGGGCGGCGTTCTCGTCATGGCCGAGTGAATGATGCCGCTGAACACGGGACCAGATCCGATGGTGACGACGGTGCCCACCGCAACTCCCGTACGTTCGACAGCCAGGAAGTAACCGAGTTGGAAGCAGGCAACGCCGCAGATGCCGAGCAGCGTCTCGCGTCGCAACCACGGTGCGAGCGCTCGCCGCCGGCCGTGGCCCAGCGCCACCAGCAACAGTGTGGGACCACCGATGGCGAGGCGAAGAACGCCGACCGAGATTGCATCGGCGTCGCTGGGAGCGTTGACCAGCACGGTACCGGTGGTGCCGAACAGCAGCGCCGCGGCGAGGACACCGAGTGTGGCCGCAGTGTGCTGGTTTTGCCGTCCGGGCATGAGCGCACGCTAGCGATTGCCATGTGTGCCAGACTCTGTCGACTGAGTGCTCATCGGCGTGGGCTCAGGCGAATTAGTTGACCTACACGCAATCTCGCGCTTGAATACCGCCCTTACCCTTGACCAGCTAGGTGGCACGTTGCCTTCCCTCTCTCTCCGCAAACTGATTCGAATCCTGCTCGCGGCTGTCGCGTTCGTTGCATTGTTCAGCGAACCGGCGCACGCCGACGAGGAGACGATTCAGGTCCGGGTCCAGTTCACACCCGAGGGCGGCAAGAAGCAGCCTGTTGAAGGAGTCGAGATCTCGGTCGCGGACTCCGGAGGCGCTGAGGTTGCACAAGGCGTCACCGATGACAAGGGTGTTGTGCGCATCGTCGTGCCGAGCGACGGCTCGTACACCGTCACCATCGACCCATCCACCCTGCCTGACGGGCTGTCCGTGCCCGACGGGAACGACAGCCGCACGGTGACAGTGACAGCGGGTTTGGGAGGAAACGCCAGCTTCAACCTCGGGAGCAACGGGCCGGCACCTGCCAGCAAGATCAGCCTTTTGCCCAAGACCATCTTCAATGGCATCCGCTTTGGTCTCGTCATCGCGATCATGAGCGTCGGGCTATCGCTGATCTATGCCACCACCGGCCTGTCGAACTTTGCCCACGGTGAGACGGTCACCATCGGCGCCGTGATGACCGGTGTCGCGGCCGGTTGGTTCACGCTGTCGAGTTCGCGGGGCGGTTGGGGTGGATTCCTGCAGCTCGCAGCGGCGATGGTCATCGGTATCGGCTGTGCCGTTGCCTTCTCGGGCGCTCTGGAACTCGCAGTCTGGCGGCCCATGCGCCGGCGTGGTATCGGGCTGACGTCGATGATGATCGTGTCCATCGGTATTGCCATGACAGTCCGCTTCATCATCCAGATGTACTACGGCTCATCACCCAGGTCGTACGTTCAGTTCAGCTCGCAGCAGAACATCAACCTCGGCCCGATCGGGGTGACACCCCGAGACCTGACCACCGGCATCGTCGCTCTGCTGGCACTGGGGGCGGTCGGGTACCTGTTGATCAAGACGCGAACCGGCAAGGCAATTCGCGCGGTTTCCGACAACCCCGACCTGGCATCCACCACTGGCATCAACACCGAACGCATCATCCTCACCGTGTGGCTGTTGGGCGGTGCCCTCGCCGGCCTGGGTGGTGTGATCTTCGGTCTCGACGAACAGGTCAGCTGGAACATGGGCACGAAGATCTTGCTGATGATGTTCGCTGCCATCACACTGGGTGGTCTCGGGCGACCGTTCGGTGCGCTCGTCGGTTCGCTCGCGGTTGGTATGTTCGTGCAGCTCTGGGCCTGGATGTTCAGTAGCTACGCAGACCTGAAGACGATGGGGGCGCTGTTGGCGATGATCCTGGTTCTGCTCTTTCGACCGCAGGGCATCCTGGGCAAGAAGGAGCGTGTCGGATGAGCCAGACCCTTTCCAACGGACTTTTCGGTGCGGTCGGCATCACGGCCATCGCCTACTGCTTGGCAGCCATCGGACTCAACGTCCACTTCGGCTACACCGGCCTGCTCAACTTCGGCCAGGCCGGGTTTGCCCTGGTTGGCGGCTACGCCATCGCGATGCCGGTGATGAACTGGCAGTGGAGTATCTGGGCGAGTATCCCTGTGGTCATCATTGCGTCGGCGATCTTCGCGCTGTTGCTGGGCATCCCCACGCTGCGGTTGCGGAGCGACTACTTGGCCATCGTCACCATTGCCGCAGCAGAGATTCTTCGGCTGCTGGTGTCCACGCCCAAGCTCGTTCACGTCACGGGTGCCACCGACGGCATCAACTCGTTCACCAACGACATCCAGAACAGCATTCCGGGGTTCCTCAAGGGCAAGACCGTCCCGCTGTGGCAGAAGAACATCAGCGATTACGAGATGTGGGTGATGATCCTGGGCTGGTCGCTCGTGGTCGTCTTTTCGTTCGCAGTGTGGTCGCTCATGCGCAGCCCCTGGGGCCGGGTGTTGCGGTCCATTCGAGAGGACGAAGATGCGGCGAGAAGCCTGGGTAAGAACGTGTTCGTCTACAAGATGACCAGTCTTGTGCTCGGCGGCGTCATCGGCGGGTTCGGCGGCGCCATCTTGGTCATCGGCCAACGCAACGCCAGCCCTGGCAGCTTTCAGACTCAGTTCACGTTCCTCACCTACGCCATCATCGTGCTCGGAGGTGTTGGCAAGGTCAAGGGTCCGATCATCGGCGCGATGATCTTCTGGTTCATGATCAACGTCAGCGACAACCTGCTCGCTGACTGGACTGATGGGAAAGGCTTCCAGCTGCCCACGTGGCTGATGGATTCGTCGAACTTCAGCTTCTTCCGATGGATCCTGGTGGGTGGCGGTCTCGTTCTGTTGGTGATCTTCCGGCCGCAAGGCATTTTCGGTGACAAGAGGGAGCAGGCATTCGATGTCCGATGACGTGTTTGCCGACGTTCCATGCGAACCAGGGGCAGTCAAGCCCGACCCGATCTTGGTCGCCGACAACATACGCCGAAGCTTTGGGGGCCTGACAGCCGTCGATGTGCAGCACCTCGACGTGCAACGCAACTCCATCACGGCGCTCATCGGGCCCAACGGCGCCGGCAAGACGACCTTCTTCAACCTGTTGACGGGCTTCGACTCGCCCGACAGCGGCGAGTGGACGTTCAACGGCAGATCGATGAACGGATTGAGTCCGTACAAGGCGGCCCGCTTGGGGATGGTACGCACCTTCCAGCTCACGAAAAGTTTGACCCGTATGTCGGTGATCGAGAACATGCGTCTCGGTGCCTCGGCGCAGGCCGGTGAACAGTTGTGGAGAGCTCCGTTCAGGTTCCTCTGGAAGGCGCAGGAAGCTGAAGTGACCGCCCGCGCTGAAGAGTTGTTGGCCCGCTTCAAGCTCGACCACATGCGCGACGAGTTCGGCGGGTCGCTGTCGGGCGGCCAGCGAAAGCTGCTCGAAATGGCCAGAGCGCTGATGGTCGAACCAGAGATGGTGATGCTGGACGAGCCGATGGCAGGCGTCAACCCTGCGTTGAAGCAGAGCCTGCTGGAACATGTGAAGGGACTCAAGGACGAGGGGCGCACCGTGTTGTTCGTCGAGCACGACATGGACATGGTGCACGAGATCGCTGACTGGGTGGTGGTGATGGCCGAGGGCCAGATCATCGCCGAGGGTCCCCCGTCATTCATCGGCGCCAATCAAGCGGTGATCGACGCCTACCTGGGCGCGCACCAGAACACCGACCTGGGGGTATGACGATGAGTGGTGGCACGACGAACGTGGAAACCCGACCCAACGTCATCGACGTCAAGGAGTTGGTCGGCGGCTACACCTCCGACGTGAACATCCTCAACGGATGCAACCTGACAGTGGCTCCTGGCGAATTCGTCGGCATCATCGGCCCCAACGGTGCCGGCAAGTCGACACTGCTCAAGGCGGTGCTCGGTCTGTTGAAGATTCGCTCCGGCAGCGTGCATCTGAACGGTGAGGAGATCACCGGAACGAAGGCACACGAACTCGTCGGGCGCGGCGTCGGCTTCGTGCCACAGACCCGCAACGTCTTCCCCAGTCTGACGGTGCGCGAGAACCTGGAGATGGGTTGCTACCTCAAGCCGTCGTTGTTCAACGAGCGCTACGAGGTCGTTGGCGAGATGTTCCCGAAGTTGAAAACTCGCGCCTCGCAATCAGCCTCAGCACTGTCAGGTGGCGAACGACAGATGGTTGCAATGGGCCGGGCCCTGATGCTCAACCCGTCGGTGCTGCTGCTCGACGAGCCATCCGCTGGTCTGTCGCCGATGCTGCAGGATGAAGTGTTCATCAACTGCCGACATATCAACGCCTCTGGTGTTGCCATCTTGATGGTCGAGCAGAACGCCCGTCGCTGCCTGCAGGTGGCCGACAGGGGGTACGTGCTCGACCAAGGTCGCAACGCGTATACAGGTTCGGGTCGCGAGTTGCTGGCCGACCCGAACGTGATCGGTCTCTACCTGGGCACTCTCGCTCGCGCTACGGGCGGCTGAGCCGCCAACTGGTCCGGCTCAGCCGTCGGGCTGCAGCGTGCCGTCCAGTCCCAGGGCTGCACAGCCCGCAGCGGCGGTTGCCAGCATGCCGAGCTGCACGCTCGTGGGTGGCTCGACGACGAACGGCACCACGAGGTCGTCGCCGAGGCGCACCTGCATCACGAAACGGAACGACTGCTTGCTCTCCGCCACGGCATGAGCGTCGCAGCGACCCTCGAGGAACTGCACAGGCGCCTGCGAGACGCTGGCGTCTGCCGCCAACGACACCAAAGGTGCGTCTGGCGCGCGACCAGGAACGGTGAGCATGAACGGAATCGTGTTGCCGCTGGACAGCACCGTGACCGCGCCGGTCGCGGCTCGTCTGGCGAGACGCAGCGTCGCGATGCTGACGGCTCTGCCGTCGAGGGTGGATTGCTGGACGTCGGTGAATTCCAACGTGATCTGTTCGGCCACCATCGCACTGCGGCAGGTAGCGGTGAAGATCGCGTCCAGCGTTCCATCAGGATCGACCACGTCGGCGGTGCGAATGGCTCCGTCGGCGAGGGTGAAGACCACCTCGGCATCGTCGGTGGACGGCGCGGCGCCGACGGTCCTGCCATCGATCTTGCAGTGCGGGGCTGCCAGGTCCACAGGCAGATCGACTCGCTGACCGACACCGATGACCGCGTCGATGGTCGCCTCGTTCGAGTCGAAACCGTCCCATCGCAGTTGCACGGCGGCGAGTGACAGCTGCTCGGTCAGCCCGTTGGTGACCTGCAATTGCAGCCGATCGACGGAGATGTCGTCGCGATACTGCAGCGGGTCCACGACGAGTGGGTTGGGTGTGCTCGCGGTGGACGCACACGCGACAAGGGTGGCAATCGGCAACAGGAAGCGAGCGGCACCGCGGAGCACGCAGCGAAGAGTAGTGCGGGAATGAAGAACGGCCCCGGGCATGTCGCCCGGGGCCGTTCGAGTTGTTCCACTCGGGTCACGAAGACCCAGGGGTATTACTTGTTCGAGTCGTAGCTCTCGCCAAGACCGTTACCGATGTTGCCATCGCAGCCGTAGACGGCGATGTCCTTGGGACCGATGCCGTTCTCGACCATGGTACGCAGGATCTTCGAGGACTCCTCGAAGCCGATGACGACCACGGCATCGGGCTTTGCGGCCACGATCTCGTTGACTTCGGCATCGAACGTGCCAGCTTCGGGCTCGTAGATCTTGACGACCGGCACGGTGATACCAGCGGCCTCCAAGGTCTTCTGGATGACGCCGGCGAGGCCGGTGCCATACGCATCGTTACGAGCGATGATGGCCACGTTGGTGGCGCCATCGTCGGCAACGAGCTTGGCAATTGCGGCACCCTGCAGGAGGTCCGGCGGGGCGTCACGGAAGAACAGGCCCTTGTCGGCGTAGGTGGTGAGCTTGTCCGACGTGTTGGCCGGGCTGAACTGCACGACGCCAGCGCCGGTGATCTTGTCGATGACGCTGAGCGAGATACCCGAAGCGGCGGCGCCGACGATTGCATCGACGTTGGCGCTGAGCAGACGGTCAACAGTGGCGTTGGCGAATTCAGGCGTGTCGCCCGAGTCGCCGTCGACCAGCACGACCGGCTTGCCGAGCACGCCACCACCGTCGTTGATCTCCTTGATTGCGAGATTCAAACCTGCAACTTCAGGCGGTCCGAGGAAGGCGAGCGAGCCCGTCTTGGGCAGCAGGCTGCCGAAGGTCAAGACGCCGTCACCGGCGCGAGTGCCTTCGACCGGAACTGCTGCAACGTCGGCATCTGCACTACCCTTGGCGGGCAGGTACACCGTCTTGGAGTCATCGATACGGTTGTCCGCACCCATGGTGAGCACGCCGTAGCTGGCTTCCATCGGGTCGCCCACGCCGTTGAGCGTGATCGGGCCGCTGTATCCGTCATAGTCGACGTCGCCACCGGCGGTGATGATGGCCATGCAGTCTGCGAAGGTGGTGCACTTCTCGCCATCACGGGTGATGCCCTGGATCTCGCTCGCAAACGCGATGCCGTCGTCATTCGCCTGGGCAACTGCCAGGGCGATGATGAGGGTCAGGTCGTACGACTCGGCGGCATAGTTGAAGTCGACCAACGCAGGGTCCACCTCCAGGAGGCGTGCCTTGAAGTCGTCGCCGAGTTGGGTCAGAGGCGTGGTGCCTTTGAAGCCCTCCAGGTCGCCGCCAGTGGCTGCTGCTGCGGTGGTGTCCGAAGCTGCTGCGGTGGTGTCCGGAGCTGCTGCGGTGGTGTCTGTAGCTGCTGCGGTGGTTTCGACGACTGCCACGGTCGTGGCGACCGTGGTGTCCTTCTTGTCATCGCCGCAGGATGCAGCCACGATGGCCAATCCCGCGAGCACGGCGCCGAAGCGGCGCATGCTGGTTTTCTGCATTTGGGTGTCTCCCCCTAGGAGCCGAGGCGCACGGTGCGACCCGGTGGTATTCAAGACGCGCAGTGTAGGTCGTCCGTGCACGAATGAACAAGCACCACTCAGCGAATTCAGTGTCGGGAGTACTACGGTTCTGTGCATGTCGAACCCAACCGATGTCGTCCCCGATGAAGTGCTGTACGAGGTGGCGGACCATATTGCGACGCTCACGCTCAACGCTCCGGGCCGAATGAACACCATTTCGGCAGCGATGCTCGATCAGTTGTCCGAGCGTCTGTTGGAGGCCGATCGCGACCCGGACGTGCGCTGCATCGTCATCACCGGCGCCGGGAAAGCCTTCTGCGCGGGCCTCGACATGGCGGCGCAGATGGGCGCTGCGAAGGGCTCGCTCGGGGGCCTGGACAGTGGCGGCGGCATTCCCGGCGAGATCGACCTGCGGGTCACACCACCGACGGTGCTGCACAACCTCGATACGCCCACGATCTGCGCGCTGAATGGCGGCTCGGCCGGGTACGGCCTCGACCTAGCGCTTGGCTGCGATATTCGGGTCGCCACACAGTCGGCAAAACTGAACCCGGGTTTCGCAAAGCGTGGCATCGTGCCGGAGAGCGGTGGCACCTGGTTGCTGCCACGCATGATCGGCTACGCCAAGGCCGCCGAGATCGCATTCACCGGTCGCACGCTGAAGGCAGATGAAGCGCACGAACTTGGCATCGTGAACCATGTCGTGGCCGACGATCTGTTTCACGAGTTCGTCCAGAACCTGGCGGGCGAGATCGCTGCCAATGCACCACTGGCGGTGCGGGCGATCAAGCGCATGATGCGCGCCGCCGAGACCGAGACCTTCGATCAGAACGTGCATCACGTGTTCCTCCAACTGCTGCCGCTGCTGCGAACCGACGACTTCCGCGAGGGTGTTGCTGCCTACATGGAAAAACGGCAGCCGAAGTTCACCGGTCGTTGACCGTGAAGGTCGTCGCTGGAGTCGATTCGTCGACGCAGAGCACCACAGTCGAATTTCGCGAGGTGGAGAGTGGCTGCGTGGTCGGTCGCGGTTTAGCGCCCCATCCGTCCACGACTCCGCCGCGTTCCGAGCAGGATCCATCGTCCTGGTGGGCTGCTTTTCAGGTCGCCTATTCAGCTGCATTCGCAGACGCAGACGATCCCGAGCTCATCGGCATCAGCGTCGCGGGTCAGCAGCACGGCATGGTCACGCTCGATGCCAACGGTGAGATCCTTCATCCCGCGAAGCTCTGGAACGACACCGAATCAGCACCCGATGCAGGGTGGCTGGGCAAGCAACTCGATGGCGGTGCAGCCGGCTGGGCGGCAGCGATCGGCAGCGTTCCTGTCGCAGCGTTCACCATCACGAAGCTCTCTTGGCTGCATCGCACAGATCCCGAGGTCTGGTCGCGGCTCGCCCACGTCCTGTTGCCCCACGACTGGTTGACCTATCGGCTGACGGGTCAACTGGTCACCGACCGTGGCGACGCGTCCGGCACGGGATATTGGTCGCCGCTCACCGGTGAATATCGGTGGGACCTGCTCGGCATCGTCGACCGTGATCGTGATTGGCGGACGGTGGTGCCGCGGGTCGCCGCGCCGACAGAGGTGGTGGGCGAGTGGAACGGCATCCCCGTTGCCTGCGGTACCGGCGACAACATGGGTGCTGCCCTCGGTCTTGGCCTTGCGGCGGGCACAGCGGTGATCTCCATCGGTACATCGGGCACTGCGTATGCGGTCGCCGACGCACCGACCGCCGACCCCAGTGGCATGGTCGCCGGCTTCGCCGACGCATCGGGCCGTTACCTGCCACTTGCATGCACGCTGAATGCCACCAAAGTCACCGACGCCGTGGCGCGCCTGCTCGGTGTCGGTCGCGACGAGTTCACGGCGCTGGCCCTCGCAGCACCCGGTGGTGCCGATGGCCTGACACTGCTGCCGTACTTCGACGGCGAACGCACACCGAACCTGCCCGGGGCCAGCGGCTGGATGAACGGAATGCGCAGTGATGTCACGCGCGAGCAGGTTGCACGGGCTGCTGTGGAAGGCGTCTGTTGCTCCCTGCTCGATGCACTCGACGCCATTCGATCGGTCACCCCGGTGGACCGTGTCGTCCTGGTAGGCGGCGGCGCGCGGTCGGCCGTCTATCGCCAGGTCTTCGCAGCGCTGTGCGATCTGCCGGTGGGAACGGCGGACGCCGACGAAGCCGTCGCGACGGGCGCGTGCGTGCAAGCCGCCGCCGCTGCCCTGGGCCAGGGGCACGCCGAGGTGGCGCGTCGCTGGATGCTGGGTGCCACCACCGCGATCGAGCGTTCCGCGGAGCTTCCGGGCGCCGACGTGCGGGCGCAGTATGCAGCCCTGCGCGCTACCGCCTACTCGACGTGAGCGCCGAGCCGTACGACGTCCTCGGTGTTGCTGCATCGGCAACGCTGGCTGAACTGTCGTCGGCGCGACGCCGACTCGCGCAGAGATTGCACCCCGACCACGGCGGCGATGCCGAGCTGATGCAGGTACTCAATGCCGCCTACGACGAGGCTGTTCGTCGCCTGCCTGAGCCGGGTGTGGCCTCGTCGATGTCGACGCTCGAGACGGTGGTTCCACCCTCGGGCTCCAGGCAACGAACGCGCCGCACGGTGCGCGGTGTGCAGCAGGACGCACCGTCGTTCACGATCGATGTGTTACCGGTGGAGGCGTACGAAGCGCTCCTGGTCGTCACTTCGTGGATGGGCGAGGTGTTGGTGGACGACCCCCCGTATCTGCTGGAGGTGTTCCTCCACGATCCGTCACCGTGCTGGTGTCGGCTCGATCTGGTTCCCGATGCCGGCGTCACCACCGTCAGCTTGATGGTGGCAGCGCTGGAGGATGACCCGGCACCGGACATCGACGATGTCCGTGATGTGTGGGTGGCGAACCTCAACCGGCTCGGCGACGTGTGATCAGCGGGCGGCGGCTTTGCTGAGGCGGTCACGGATTGCGTGACCGAGCCCGGCGGCCGGGGGCATCACCGCCACGATGACGGCCACCCCACGCTCGTCGGCAGATCGCAACTCGGCGTACAGCGAGTGTGCATACGCGGCGAGGTCGTCGGAGCGATCGAGTATCCATGCGCCGCTCGTGTGGGCCGCGACCACAGCGGCCTGTGCCGCTGTATCCACCAGCAGCACCTGTGCAGTCGGGGCGTAGTGCGATGCCAACATGCCCGGCGCTCGGCTCGGCCCAGCAGCGTCGGTCACCGCCCCGTCGAGAAGGGCGCTGATCTCCTCACTGCCGATGCCGCCTGGTCGAAGGATCTGTGGGGGAGTCGTGGTGCAGTCGACGATCGTGCTCTCCACCCCGATCGGACAGGCGCCACCGTCGAGCACGTAGTCGACTCGGTTGCCGAGGTCGGCAACGACGTGTGCCGCAGTGGTCGGGCTGACTTTTCCGAAACGATTCGCCGAGGGGGCCGCCAGCCCGCCGCCGAAACGCGTGAGAAGTTCGGTGGTGAGCGGATGTGCCGGGACTCGAATGCCTACCGTCTCGCGGCCGCCGGTGACCACCGACAGGACATGTGCCGCCTTCGGAACCAGCAACGTCAGCGGGCCGGGCCAACAGGTGCCGGCCAGAACAGCGGCAGCTGGCGGGACCGTCGCGGCCCAGTCGTCCAACTGGTCGGGCGTGGCCACGTGGACGATCAGTGGATGGTCTGCCGGGCGGCCCTTGGCCTCGAAGATGCGCCGAACTGCAGCGTCGTTGGACGCGTCGCCCGCCAGGCCGTACACGGTCTCGGTCGGAATGGCGACGAGGCCGCCGTTGCGCAAGATCTCGAGCGCGCGCTCGATGGAGGAACCTGTCATTCGGGAATCGCGTCGAGGAACTCGAGCGCGGCATCAATGAATGCGAAGGCCTCGGGTGTCGCGAAGTGATCGACACCGCGCAAGGTCTTCAACGTCGCGTTGGGCAGCGCCTCGGCAAGCGGCTCGCCGGGGCCGGCGAAATCCTTGTCGCCAATGGCCACCAGTGTCTCGCACGTGGCTGCGGCCAGCAGTTCCTTGGTGAACCGCTGCCGCGGTCGGCGCATGATGGCGGCGAGCGCAATCGGATCGTTGCCCGCCTGGTGTGCGTACTGGGCGAAGACGTGCGAACCGACGTCGGCCGAGTCGGCAGTTCCTTCGATCGCGGCTGCGATGCGCTCACCGGACTGGTCGTCCGGTGTGAACAGCGTGCCACCGATGCCGGCCAAGATCAGCTTGCGGAACCTGTGTGGTTGGCTGCACGCGATCTGCAGCAGGGTGATGGCGCCCAGAGAGAAGCCGACCGCGTCGACCGGTTCGTCGGGCATCGCGTCGACCACGCGTGTCGTGAGGTCGGCGTATGCCTCTGGGTCGTGTGGCTTGGGTGCGGCGCCGTGACCGAGCAGGTCGATGCCGATGACCGGCTTGCCGACATCGCGCAGCAACTCGGTGAAACCGCTGCGCTGCCAGGTGCTCTCGAAGGAGCCACCCCATCCATGTACCAGAACCACCGGCGTCGTCATGGCGCCACGGTAGCCTTGGGCGGCTGTTTCATCGGAACCGGTCAGCCACCACGACAGGGAGCAAAGGTAGCCACCGCAATGCAATTCCTCGGAAGCCCCCCTCCGTACGACCTGACGTACAGCGATGTCTTCATGGTCCCGAGCCTCAGTGACGTCGCCTCGCGGTTCTCGGTAGATCTGGCCACGCCGGACAAGTTGGGCACCACGATCCCGGTCGTCGTTGCCAACATGACGGCAGTCGCCGGTCGGCGCATGGCCGAGACGGTTGCGCGGCGCGGGGGCATCACCGTGCTGCCGCAGGATATTCCGCTGGATGTGCTGGAAACCGTGATCGCCTACGTGAAGTCGCGCCATCTCGTGTACGACACTCCCATCACGCTGAGCCCCACTCACACGGTTGGCGATGCCCTCGGTCTGATCCACAAGCGTGCCCACGGTGCTGTTGTGGTGGTCGACGAGGGCGGCCGCCCGGAAGGGATCTTCACCGAACACGACGCCGCTGGCTACGACCGCTTCACACAGTTGAAGAACGTGATGAGCCGCGAGCTGGTGGTGCTGCAGGACGGCACTGCTCCCGCCGACATTTATGACCGGCTCAGCGGCCAGCGCCTCTCGGTCGCTCCGGTGGTCGACGGTGAGGGCCGGCTCATCGGGTGCGCAACTCGTACCGGCGCACTACGTAGCACCATCTACACCCCGGCAGTAGATGGGCAGCAGCGTCTGTTGGTGGCCGCGGCTGTCGGTATCAATGGCGATCCGGCCACCAAGGCCAAAGCGTTGCTCTCCTACGGCGCCGACGTACTGGTGATCGACACCGCCCACGGGCACCAGACTCGCACCCTGCGGGCTATCGAAGAGGTCCGTGCTGTCGCACCCGACGTCGCGATCGTGGCCGGCAACGTCGTCACTCAAGGTGGCACGCGAGACCTGATCAACGCTGGCGCCGACATCGTCAAGGTCGGTGTCGGTCCCGGCGCGATGTGCACGACACGCATGATGACCGGTGTCGGTCGCCCGCAGTTCAGCGCAGTCCACGAATGCGCGACGGAGGCAGCGAAGCACGGCAAGGTGATCTGGGCCGACGGTGGCGTGCGGCACCCACGCGACGTTGCGTTGGCGCTCGCCGCAGGTGCTGCGAACGTGATGTTCGGCTCCTGGCTCGCGGGTACCTACGAGTCCGCTGCCGACACGTTGCGCGACCCTGACGGGCGCCTCTACAAGGAGAGCTTCGGCATGGCCAGCAACCGCGCCGTCAAAATTCGCAACCGCAGCGAGACGGCGTTCGACCGGGCTCGCAAGGAACTCTTCGAGGAGGGCATCAGCACGTCGCGCATGTATCTCGATCAAGCCCGCCCGGGCGTGGAGGACATCATCGACGACATCGTCGCCGGTGTCCGTTCGGCATGCACCTACGCAGGCGCTGCCACGATTCCTGAGTTCGCCGAGCGTGCCGTCGTCGGGGTGCAGAGCGCCGCCGGCTACAGCGAGGGCCTGCCCCAGGGGACGAGCTGGTAATGCGGGTCATCGCTATCGACGGCCCAGCCGGGGCCGGCAAGAGCACCGTCGCTCGGGCGCTCGCCGAGATGCTCGGGCTGGACTATCTCGACACCGGGGCGATGTATCGGGCGATCACGTTTGCAGCGATGGAGCGCAATCTCTGTCTCGACGACGCGGCCGCTGTCGGGTCGCTGGCGCGCTCGGTCGCGCTGGAGGTCGGTGAGAGTGGCGTGATCGTGGATGGTTTCGACGCCACCACCGCCATCCGTACCGCGGCAGTGACCGCGGCTATCAGCAAGGTTGCCGCGAACAGCGAGGTCCGTACTGAAATGCGCGCCCGCCAACAGCAATGGGCGGCCGATCATGGCGGGGGAGTCATCGAAGGCCGCGACATCGGGTCGGTGGTGTTTCCCGACGCCGAGCTGAAGCTGTACCTGACCGCCTCGCCACGAACACGTGCACAACGTCGGGTGGCGCAGTCGGGTGGTGACGTGGACGAGATCGAGGCTTCGATTGCCGCTCGTGACCACTACGACAGTACTCGCGCCGACAGTCCGCTCACGTTCGCAGATGGGTCGATCGTGGTCGACACGACGGGGTCACGCATCGACCAGGTGCTCGCCCACATCGCCGAACTGATGTCGAGAGGATCTGGCCAGCAGTGACCAAAGTTTCCACCACGTTCGCGGGTCAGTCCGTTCTGGACAAGATCGCCTACCACACAGTTCGAACCATCGTCACCGTGTTCTGCCGCGTGTGGTGTCGCATGACCATCGATGGCCGAGAAAACTTCCCCGAGAGCGGCCCGTTCATCCTGGCTCCGACGCATCGCAGCATCATCGACACGCCGGTGGCGTCAGGTGTCTATCGCAAGCGCATGCGTTTCATGGGCGCTGACAAATGGTGGAGCAATCACTACTTCGGCAACCTGCTCACAGCGCTGGGTGGCTTCCCGGTCAGCCGCGGCAGTGCCGATCGTGAGGCGCTGAAGCGATGCATCGCGGTGATCGAGGGCGGCGAACCTTTGGTGTTGTTTCCCGAAGGCGAACGCAAGAGCGGTCCGGTCGTGCGGCCGCTGTTCGACGGAGCGGCCTACGTCGCCGTGAAGACCGGCGTGCCGATCATTCCCGTCGGCATCGGTGGCTCGGAGCGGGTCATGCCGAAGGGTGCGAAGTTCATCTACCCGCGCAAGTTGTACGTGATCGTGGGAGCACCGATGTCGGCGGCTCCGACGGAGTCGTCCAAGGAGCAGCGTGCTGCGGCGCGCCAGCTGACCGCCGATTTACATGTCGAGCTGCAACGGTTGTTCGACACCGCCCAGGCTCGCGCCTAGGCCCCTTCGAAGTACGCGGTCAGCGCCTGCGCCAGCCACGGCGGGTCCTGTGTGCCGCACAGTTCGCGAGCGCTGTGCATGCTGAGCTGCGGTATGCCAACGTCCACGGTGTCGATGCCCAGCCGTGTTGCCGTGATCGGGCCGATGGTGGTGCCACATGGCATGTTGTTACGACTGACGAAGACCTGCCAGGGCACGCCTGCCACCTCGAAGACTCGTTGCACCATCGCAGCGCTGGCAGCTGATGTCGCGTAGCGCTGGTTGTTGTTGAGCTTGATGGCGGGCCCCTGATTCACGACCGGGCGGTGCCCCGCCTCATGGCGTTCGGGGTAGTTGGGGTGCACACTGTGCGCATTGTCGGCTGAGACACACGAGCTGGTCGCGAGCTGGGCCAGGTATTGACTGCGATCCGCTCCGTGGGCCAACGCCAGCCGCTCGATCACGTGCTCCAGTAGCGGGCCGGCGGCGCCGCTCGCGCTCTGCGACCCCACCTCCTCGTGGTCGAAGAGTGCGATGACGGCCGTGGCGGCCCCAGGGTCGCCGGCGTGGCACAGGGCCACGGTCGCCGCCCAACACGATGCCTGATTGTCGAGTCGGCCGGCGGCGAGCAACGATGCATCGGCGCCGAGGACTGCGGCGGTGGTGACGTCGAACAGGCTCAGGTCCCAGCCGAGGATGTCAGCCGGTGTCACGTCAGCCCGCCCGGCCAGCCACTCGCGGAACTCTCCGTCGCGAGCGGCACCGACGCCCCAGACCGGCGTCATGTGGGCTTGCTTGTCGAGGATGACGCCGCGCTCATTGACGTCGCGGTCGAGGTGAATGGCGAGCTGCGGTACCCGGGCGATCGGCTCGTTGACCGACACCGTCGTCCAGCCATCGCGCAGTTCGACACGGCCGGCGATGCCGAGGTCGCGGTCCAGCCATGAGTTGAGCAGCGTGCCGCCGTAGACCTCGACGGCGAGCTGCTTCCAGCCGCAGCCGCCGGCATCGGCGTGTGGTTTGACCTTGAGGCATGGCGAGTCGGTGTGGGCCCCGACGATGCGCAGCGGGGACGTCGGCCCGGCCTGTGAGCCGTGATGCCACGCGACGACTGCCGCGCCGCGCTGCATGTAACCCTTGGCTGGAACGTCGTTGAAGGCGTCGGTTGCAGCCACTTCCACGAAACCGGCGGCGACGAGTCGGGCAATCGCGCTGGCAGTTGCGTGCCATGGCGATGGTGACGAGTCGAGGTACGCCATCAGGTCGTTCAGATTGTTGTCGTGTTGAGTGTTCATGACTGCTGCATCAATCCCATCGGAAGACCGGTGCCTCGCAGATGCGAGGTCTCGTTGACGGTGATCACGCTGCGGTGCCCGCGTGCGGAGGCGGCGATGCGGTGAATGCTCGTGTAGTTGGGATAGAAGAAGCCTTGCGAGACGGGTAGTCCGAGAATGTGCGCAAGGTACGAGTTGATGACCCCACCGTGGCACGCCACCGCGATCCGCTGGCCCGCATGAGCATCGATCAGGCCCTCCAGGGCGGACACCACGCGAGCCGAGAACTCTTCCGGTGTCTCCTCGTGGTCCGTCCACTCGCCGCGGACCATTGCCTGCCAGCGCGGATCGTTCGCCGCCTTCAACTCCTCGATGGGGATGTAGGTGCTGGCATTTCTGTCCCACTCGGCCACGCTGTCGATGACTCCGACGTCGAGCTGGCGATCGGCAGCCAGCGGAGCAGCGGTCTGCAATGCCCTGCGGAGGGGACTGGAGTACACCGCATCGATCGCCTCGTTGCTGAGGTACGACGTGAGGTGGCGAGCCTGGTCATGACCGGCTGCAGCCAGCTCGGGATCGGCGATACCCTCGCTCAGCTCGCGCCGTACTGGTAGACCATGTCGTATCAACAGCAACTCCATGCCGACTAGATAAGCACCTGATGACCTCCTCCGCCGATACTCGAACCAAGATCGTGGCCACACTCGGTCCCGCCAGCGAAGCTCCCGAGGTGCTCGACCAGATGCTGCGGGCGGGAGTCGACGTCGTTCGGCTCAACCTCAGTCACGGGACGCTCGAGTCGCATCTCGTGCTGATGCAGGCCGTCCGCGAGTCGGCTGAGCGCATTGGGCAGGTCGTGGCGGTGCTCGCCGACCTCCCAGGGCCCAAGGTTCGTTCCGGCCAGTTCCCCGATGGCGGCGGCGTGCTGGTGGGTGGAGCGTCGCTGGTGCTGACGCCGCAGGAGGGCCCGTCCTCCATCGAGCGCATCACTGTCGATTACCCGACGCTGGTGGTCGACCTCCAGCCGGGTGACCGAGTTGTGCTCGGCGACGGTGCAATTTCGCTCCGGGCGGAATCCGTCGGTGATCACGAGGTTCGTTGCGTCGTACTCACCGGTGGAACGGTGCAGGGGCGGCCCGGTGTCCATCTGCCGTCGGAACGGTTGCGGCTCACCACGCCGACAGACGACGACCTGGTACTCGGTAAGGCGATGGCGGAGGCCGGTGCCGACTTTCTCGCAGTGTCGTTCGTCCGTGCGGCACACGACCTGCGCGTCGTTCGCGAGGCGATCCTGCCGTACACCACACGGCTGGTGGCCAAGATCGAGACGATGCCCGCTGTGGTCGCGCTGGAGTCGATCGCCGCCGAGGCCGATGCGGTGATGGTGGCTCGTGGTGACCTCGGCATCGAGTGCCCATTGGAGGACGTGCCCCATCTACAGAAGCGGATCATCCGCCACTGCGTCGAAGTGGGAGTGCCGGTCATCACAGCAACGCAGATGATGGAGAGCATGATCACTTCGCCGTCGCCCACACGCGCCGAGGTGAGCGACATCGCCAACGCGGTGTTCGATGGAACCGATGCGCTGATGCTGTCTGCCGAAACGGCGATCGGGGCCGACCCGGCGGGGGTCGTGCGCACGATGAACCGCATCGCCGGTCGTGCCGAGGCCGAGGCCAGTTACGAGCAGTGGGCCTCTCGCTTGGGAAGAATGCAGCGGGAGCAGTGGCCCGACGGGCCGGCGCGTATCACGATGGCCATCACCCACGCGGCGGGAATGGCTGCGGCAGATGCCGGCGCCTCGGCAATCCTGTGCTGCACGACCACAGGGCGCACCGCTCGGGCGATGGCTCGCTTCCGCCCCTCGCCAACCCTGATCAGCCTGTCGCCCGACCCTGAAACAGTGCGGGCGATGGCCCTGTCGTGGGGTGTCCGCTCGCTGGAAGTCAGCACCTATCACAGCACCGACGATCTGGTCTGGTTCGCGGTCGAACGCGCCATGCAGAGCGGCTACATCGAGGCTGGGCAGACGGTGCTGGTACTCGCCGGCGCGCCGGACCGCCCGAGTGGGGCCAGTACCGACGTGCTGCGTATCGTTCGGGTCTCGTGACACGGATCTGGGTGGAGGAAGCCGGCGACGTCGCAGATCCGTTGATCGTGCTGGTGCACGGAGCGATGGATCGTTCGGCGGGCATGCTGCGGTTGAGCCGTCGTCTGGATGATTGCTATCGCGTTGCTCGTTACGACCGTCGCGGATATGGCAGGTCGACACCGCATGCCGGTCCGTTCGAGATGGCGGATCAGGTCGCAGATCTTGTCGGAGTGATCGGTGATCGGCGGGCGGTGATCGTCGGACACAGCTACGGCGGCAATATTGCATTGGCGACTGCCGAGCAGTACCCGTCGCTGGTGGCAGGGGTGGCAATCTACGAGACGCCGCTGTCGTGGGAGCCGTGGTGGCCAGGCACAACCGCTGGTGCCGTAGCCATCAAGGAGGCTGGGCGGCCCGAGGAAGCAGCGGAAGCCTTCATGCGCAGGATCATCGGCGTTGCTCGGTGGGAGGCGCTGCCCGAGCGGACACGGGCGATACGTCGAGCGGAGGGGGTTGCCTTGGTGAACGAGTTGGCTGATCTGCGCGAGCACCAGCCATGGCATGCCGATCGGATCGAGGTGCCGGTCGTCGTGGGCTGTGGCACCCGGGGCGCCGCGCACCACCGCCAGGGAATGGAGCAGGTGGCCGGGACCATTGTCGGTGCCGAATTCATCGTGCTCGAAGGATGCGGCCACAGCGCCCCGCACACGGATGCTGCAGTTTTCTGCAGCCAGATCGTCTCGCCGTTGCTCGAGCGTGTCGGCTCGCCCTGGTCCAGGTAGCGATCAGCCGACTTCGATGTCGGTGCCAAAGAACTTGCAGGTGAGTGCGCTGACATCGACTGCCGCTGCCTTTGCCCGTGCACGGTCCGCGCACTCCTGGAGACTGGTTCGCTGCGTCCATACGCCCAGCGCCAAACCCGCCATCAACACGACCACGATGAGCTTGGTGACGATGGTCTTGATCAGCAGGGCAGAGATCACCGACAACGCGACAAACACGACGACCACGACGATTGCGATGGTCTTTGCGGATTCCAAGGTCAGAGCGATCATGCGCGAACCATACGCCGTAGGGTGGCCCGGTGAGTGACCAACCGATTCTGTTGACCCCGCAAGGGCCGCCCCGCACCGTTCTTCCTGTCGAGACTGCAGCCGTTCGTCATGCAGTGCAACAGGTGCTGGCCGCACCAGCGGCCGGGCGTCGAAACCTGGCTGCAGCCATTGTCGCCGGTAATCCGCGGTCACTCATCGGCTGGTGCACGCTGGGCGATGTCGCCACCGACACCATCGAGAAGTATGCGGCCTATCGCGTCGGCTATCACCGCGGACTCGACACGTTGCGTGCCAACGGTTGGCGGGGGTCGGGTTACGTGCGATGGGCCGACGAGACCAACCGACCCTTTCTCGGCTGTCTTCGTGGTCTGGGCGCAATGGCCGATGCGATCGGCGAAACCGACGAAGCCGAACGGATCGCGTTGTTCCTCGCGCAGCTCGATCCCTCCCTGGGTTCCGCCTGATCGGCGCGCCGCTCGACATGCCCGCCGGCGCGATTCTGTGTGGTGGTGCCAGTCGGCGGATGGGCCGCGACAAGGCGCTCGTGGAGGTCGATGGAGTCGCCATGGTGGTTCGAGTGGCGAACGCGCTGCGTGCAGCCGGCTGTTGGCCGGTGTTCGCTGTCGGCGGCGACCAGGCTGCACTCGCAGCCTTGGGCGTTCGGGTCATCGCCGACCTGTACCCGGGTGAGGGTCCCGTCGGCGGTGTGATCACGGCACTCGGGGCATGTGACACCGCCGATGTCGTCGTGGTGGCCTGCGACCTGCCGTACCTCACGATCGACACCGTGCACGCCCTCGTTGCAGCGTCCGGGGTTGCGCCGGTGACGGTTGCCGTGACCGATCGCGTGCAACCGCTGTGTGCGCTCTGGTCACGCGAGGTTCTGGCGGCGCTACGCGTGTCCTTCGATGATGGAGAACGTCGGCTGATGGCGCTGGTCGACCAGTTCGAAACCGTGCAAGTGGCGGCAAATCCTCAAGATCTGGCGAACCTGAACGCGCCGGGTGACCTGCCGCAGTAGCGTTCGCCGCTATGTCGATCATCGAAGCCAGCGTGGGCGAATTGGAGGCGGCGCTCGATGCGGGCGCGCTGCTGTTCGACGTTCGCGAAACCAACGAGTACGAGGATGGCCACGTTCGTGGTGCCATCCATGTCCCGCTGGGCACCGTGGCGGACAACGTGGAGGCCTTCCGGCCGACCGGCGGCGATGAAGCTGTCTACGTGATCTGTCGATCAGGGGCGCGCAGCATGCGAGCGTGTGAGTTCCTGGCGGGCCATGGCGTCGAGGCCGTCAATGTGGCCGGCGGCACGATGGACTGGCTGGCCAGCGGCCGATCGGTCGTTGTCGGAAATCTGCCCTTGTGAGGTATCGCTGGATCGACTCGTCCGACGAGGTGGCGCAGTACGTTCAGCGGTTGCTCACCGAGCATCGCTACGCGCTCGACACCGAGTTCCACCGCGAGCGAACGTACTTCCCGAAGTTGGCGTTGGTGCAGATCGCCGGTGCCGGCGAGATCGTGCTCATCGATCCGCTGGCGTGCGACCTGTCGCCGCTGAAGGACCTCTTCGCGAGCGAATCGGTGTGCGTCATCCACGCCGCCCAGCAGGATCTCGATGTCTTGACGCACGCCGTCGGCGCTGTGCCGTTGCACCTCTACGACACGCAGCTGGCCGCCGGTTTTCTCGGCTACAGCACACCTTCGCTGGTGTCGCTCCTGCACGGCGAGCTGCGCGTCACTGCTGCCAAGGGTGATCGCCTGACTGACTGGTTGCGTCGCCCCCTCAGCGCCGACCAACGCGACTATGCCGCCAGCGACGTCGCCCACCTGTTGGAACTGCAGGACAAGCTGGACGTGAAGCTGGCGAGCGATGGTCGTACCGAATGGGTTTCCGACGCCTGTGAGGAGCTGCGAACGCGTCCCGTCAGCGGCACCGATCCTGATCTTGCCTGGACGCGCCTGAAGGATGTGCGCTCGTTGAAGTCGAAGGCGAAAGGGGTTGCTCGTTCGGTTGCGGCATGGCGCGAGCGGCGCGCCATGTCCCTCGACTCGCCGGTACGGCAGGTGCTGCCCGACCTTGCAATTCTGGGCATCTCGCAGAAGCAGCCGACGTCGGTTGCCGAGCTCAGCCAGTGTCGTGGCGTGGACGATCGGCACACTCGTGGGGTCATCGCCAAGGAGATTCTTGCCGCTGTCGAGGAGGGCAAGGCCTCCGAGGCCTCGCTGCCCGCCAGCGACGGGGAGGAACTCGATCGCGGTCTGCGCCCGGCTGTGACGCTGGTTTCCGCGTGGGTCAGCGAAGTGGCCCGGCAGCGACGTATCGACACCGCGTTGCTGGCCACCCGCAATGACCTGGTCGCATTCCTGCGTGGCGACAGTGATGCCCGCCTGGCGACGGGGTGGCGTGGCGAGTTCCTCGGTGAGGGTATTCGCAAGTTGGTTGCCGGCCGCTCCGCTCTCACCTTCGATGGTCACGGCGGGCTGAGCCTGATCGACGTGCCGCACACTGCAGAAACCGCGACCGTGGGGCCAACGCTCAGTGAGCCCGAAACTGGCGAGCCATAGCTACGGCTTGGTGATGCGTCGTAGCTTCGCCCACAGTTTGTCGAAGGCCTCCGAGACGTCGGCGCTGCGCATCCCGTATGTATGAATTGGGCGGCGGTCACCGATGGCTTGGTTGACGATCACCCGTTGGGGAACTGCCGGCTGCCAGATCGCGCGTTTGCCGACGATGCGGGCCAGTTCCTCGTAGCGACGGTCAGCCTCGCTGCTGATGGGCGGCACCTTGTTGACGATGACGCCGGAGAGTTCGAGGTCGGGGTTGTGAGTGTCCCACACCTCATCGACGAGGTCGGCTACGGCCCCGATGCCGCGCAGTCCGAGCGCCGACGGTTCGACAACGATCACTGCGTGGGTGGCGGCTGCCAGCCCACTCGTGCTCAGCGACCCCAGTGACGGCGGGCAGTCGATGAGCACCGCGTGGAACTGATCGCTGACCTCGGCGAGTGCGTCTCGAAGGCGAGTCGGGTTGCCGCCGTGGTCGCGGCTCAGCAACTTCGGGGAGGCCGGGATCACCCACACCTCACCGCCCCAGGCGGACGGCACCATGGCCTTGGCCGCCGGCGTGCGGCTGAGTACATCGGCAGAGGAGATCTCGACAGTGGCCGGATCGATACCCAGGACCCAGCTACTGGAACCCTGCGGATCGAGATCGACCACCAGGACGCGGTGGCCGGCGGCGGCAGCGGCGGAGGCGAGACCAAGTGTGACGGTGGTCTTGCCCACACCGCCCTTCTGATTGAGAACAGCAACGACACGACCCATGGGCTACATCGTGCCATCTCTGCGAGCGATGAACGCGGCGCGGGGCGGTAGTTCGCCGGCGACGACGGTGCCCTCGAGTGCGCTGTCGGTGCTCAACACGATGACTGCCCCGTCCATCTCGTGGCCGGCGTCTTGCGGGAGTGGCGCCGGGTTGATGTACGTGAACCAGGTGTCGCCTCCACTGCTGCGGGCCCATGCCAGCAGGTCAGCGCTGCCACGCAGGACGCGGAACTCGTCGGCCGCAATCCCAGCGTTCAAGGCGCCGGTTTCAGCACGTAGGGCCAGCAGCCGGCGATAGAGGTGCAGCATCGAGCTGCCATCATCCCGCTGGATCGCGACATTTCGAACGTCGGATTCGGGCGGGAACGGCAGCCACGGGTCGGCCGTCCAGCCGTGCAGCCCTGATGCGTCCCAGGGGATGGGTGCACGACAGCCGTCACGCAGCCCCGGGTCGACGATTCGATCGGCAGGCACATCGGCGTCGACAAGGCCCAGTTCCTCGCCCTGATACATGAACGGGGTGCCGGGCAAGGTGAGCAACATGATTGCGGCCATGCGCGCCGCCAGCTCCCCGCCGCCGTAGCGTTGCCGATGGCGAGGGACGTCGTGGTTGGAGAGCACCCAGGTGGGCCAAGCGCGACGAGCTGCCAGCAGCTCGACGGTGGTGCGGATTCGGTTGGCCAGCTCGGCAGCGTCGAACGGTGCCCACAGGAATCGGAAGTTGAAGCTGAGGTGCAGTTCGTCACCTTCGCCGTAGTAGTCGGCCATGGCTGCCTCCTCGAGGAGGTACACCTCGCCGACGCTGACGCGGTCGGTACCGTCGATGTTGCGGTATTCGTCCAGTACCCGGCGGATGCTGCGTAACCGCTCGTGCGTGACCGGTTGGTCGTTGAAGGGTACGTGCCCCCACACCTTCTCCTGGCAGATGGGAGGGTCGTCGAGGTCGAGGTCCTTGCCCAGCAAGTGCACGACGTCCATGCGAAAGCCATCGACGCCGCGGTCCAGCCAGAAACGCAGCGTGTCGTGCATTGCGGCCTCGACCTGAGGGTTGTCCCAGTTCAGGTCGGGCTGTTCGCGCAGGAAGCAGCGCAGGTAGTACTGCCCGCGTCCCGCGTCGTACTCCCATGCGGATTCGCCCCTGGGAAAGGACGCCAGCCAGTTGTTGGGCGGTTCATCACGCCAGACGTACCAGTCGGCCTTCGGGTTGGTCCGGTCGCGGCGGCTCTCCTGGAACCAGGCGTGCTGGTCGCTGGTGTGATTCGGCACCCAATCCAGCAGCACACGGATGCCACGGGCATGTGCCTGCGTCAACAGCTCATCGAAGTCGGCCAGCGTCCCGAAGGTGGGGTCGATCGCGCAGTAGTCGCTGACGTCATATCCGAAATCCGCCATCGGTGACAAGAAGATGGGCGACAGCCACAGTGCATCGATACCGAGCCATGACAGGTGATCGAGCCGCTCGGTCACACCGGTGAGTGTGCCGACCCCTGGCGTCGGGCTGATTCTGGTGGTCGACTCGGCGAACGAGCGGGGGTACACCTGATAGACGACGGCATTTTTCCACCATTCGGGCTGTGAGCTGGCCATGTTCGCAACCATACGCGTCAAGAACCTTGCTGGTCCCGCTCAATCCGAGACACACCCGATAGAGTGGAAGCCAATGTCAACTCTCTAGGTTCGGGAGCCCTACTGTGAAGAAGGGTCGTCACCGTCGCTTCGAAGAAGCACGGAAACTCAAGCAGGCTGGTCCCAGCGCATTCGATCTGGGGTTCGGCGGCAGCGATCAGCGTCCAAATACTGAAGATGATGAGTACGCCGCCTTGGCGGAGAAGTACGGCGTCACTTTCGATGAGGACGACGACGAGTCTGACGACTGATTCTCACTGCGCGGCCACCAAGCCTGGTTCCTACGTCCGAAACCGGCTCCATGTCTTCGCAGAATCAGACCTCCCTCATCCGTAACGTCGCAATCGTCGCGCACGTCGACCACGGCAAGACCACCTTGGTCGATGCCCTGTTGCGTGCCACGGGCACGTTTGCCGCACACCAGGCAGTTGTCGACCGAGTCATGGACTCGAACGACCAAGAGCGTGAGCGCGGTATCACCATCCTCGCCAAGGCCGCTTCCATCACCTGGAAGGGCACCAAGATCAACCTGGTCGACACCCCCGGCCACGCCGACTTCGGTGGCGAAGTCGAGCGAGCCCTGACCATGGTCGACGGTGTGCTCTTGCTGGTCGACGCGGCCGAGGGCCCGCTTCCCCAGACCCGGTACGTGCTGCAGAAGGCGCTGGCGCGCAACCTGCCGGCCATCGTCATCATCAACAAGGTCGACCGCCACGACGCGCGCGCCGATGAGGTGCTCGACGAGGTCTACCAGCTGTTCATCGACCTCGACGCGGGCGACGAGCACATCGACTTCGAGATCATCTCCGCCATTGCTCGCGACGGTAAGGCCATGCGCGGCATCGGCTACCCCGACGATGACGCCGACCTCTCCCCGTTGCTCGACACCATTCTCGAGGCCATCCCGGCCCCGGAAGGCGATGTCGACGCGCCGCTGCAGGCAATGGTCACCCAGCTCGACGCCAGCGAATACCTGGGTCGTTTGGCGATCGGTCGTGTTGTCAACGGCGTGATGAAGCGTGGCGAGACCGTCGCCTTGCTGGCCGAGGAGTTCCTCGAAGGTCAGATGCCCCTGAAGCGACGCCTCAGCCAATTGATGGCATTCGAGGGTGTTGGCCGCAATGAGGTCGACGAGCTGAGCGCCGGCGATCTGTTCGTGGTGGCGGGCTTCCCCGAAGTCGAGATCGGCGACACCATCGGTTCTGTCACCGATCCCATCGCCCTTCCTCGTTTGGTGGTCGACGAGCCGGTGCTGCGCATGACGTTCGGCGTCAACACCTCGCCGATGGCGGGTAAGGACGGCAAATACCTCACCAGTCGTCACCTCATCGACCGTCTCAACAAGGAACTGCTGGGCAACGTGTCCATCAAGCTGTTCGAGACCGGGTCGCCCGACGTCATCGAGGTCGCTGGTCGTGGCGAGCTGCAGCTGGCCGTCCTCATCGAATCGATGCGCCGTGAGGGCTATGAGCTGCAGGTCAGCCGACCCGAGGTCATCACCAAGGAAGTCAACGGCAAGAAGTTCGAGCCGCAAGAGCGGGGTGTCTGCGACGTACCCGACGAGCACGTTGGCACCATCACGCAGGAGCTGGCGCCCCGCAAGGGTCGTATCACCGACCTGCGCACCGGCGACGCCGGCCGCACCATCGTCACCTTCGAGTGCCCCAGCCGTGGCCTGATTGGCTTCCGTTCGCTGCTGATGACCGCAACTCGCGGCACCGCACTGCTGCACCAGCACCACCTGGGCTGGATGCCGTGGGCCGGCGACATGCCCGACAGCCGTGGCGGCGCCATGGTGTCGGACCGTATGGGCGTCACCACCGGTTACGCGCTGGACAAGTTGCAGCTCAGCGGTGGTTTCTTCGTGCACCCCGGCGAGGCCGTGTACGAAGGCATGGTCGTGGGCGAATGCGCTCGAGAAGACGAAATGGTCATCAACGCGGTGCGTGCCAAGGAGAAGAACAACATCCGTACGCACAGCCACGACGATGCGGTGAAGCTGCCGGCGCCGAAGATCCACACCCTCGAGACAGCGATCGAATGGATTGCCGCCGACGAACTGGTGGAAGTCACACCGAAGTACATCCGTATTCGCAAGCGCCACCTCGGCCTCGAAGAGCGTCGCAAGTCCAACAAAAAGACCAGCTGACCAGCTGACCAGCTGACGGCGGGCCTGAGGTCGATTGGTCCGTCTCGCTGCCCCGGTTTCTTGGGCACACCACACACGCACGTGCGACTGTGGTGTGCCACAGAACAGCCTCAGCTACACAACGCCAAGGCCTCCAATGAGTCAGCGACGACCTTCTCCGGCCGCTGCACCATCTGGCTGTACGTGAACTGCACCACCATGAACCCGTCGAACTGCAGGCGATTGATGCGTTCGGCGTCGTGGCGCATCTGTAGCTCGGTGCGGTGGTACCGGTAGCCCAGCAACTCGACGATGAGTCGCGTGCCAGGGAACCTGCAGTCCACTCGGATGAGTCTGTCGTCGCGTTTCGCAACGATGGCCTGTGTCTCGGGTCGTTGAAGCCCGGCAGCGGCAATCACTTCGAGATATCGCCGCTCGAGCCACGAATGTCCGCCACGAGCCGCTTCGACTCCTTCGATCACTGCCAGCAATTTGGGGATGCCGTAACGGCCGCGGCTGCGTAGTTCGACGATCCTTCGGTGCAGAAATTCCTCCGTGGTCAGACGGTCGCGCAGGGCACCATCGAGCGCCGCGGTCAGCACTTTGGGCGAACAGGTGGTTGCCAGATCGATCAATGTCCGCGTGGGCGAGGTCACGGGCAGGCCGTGCACCGTCTCGCAATCGATCGGGGGCAGGTACAGCGTGCGGTGGACGAAGCTCCCGACTCGCTGCCGATTCGTGCCGCGCTCTATGAGGTAGTGATGCGGACGCTTCAGGCTGAAGCCGTCGAGACCGATGAGGGCAGCGGCGGTGGGTTGAGCGCAACGTGCTGTCGGGCCGAGTCCGGCGAGCTGCTCGCTGAGCTGTTCGAATCGGACGAGCAAAAGCGGAGGGTTGATGCCTCGATGGTCGATGAGAAAGGGTCTCGTGCCATACGACGCATTCAACCGCCGACTCGCGGCATCCGGGCAAATGGCCCGTTGCCCGGCGAGGGAAGTCCCTCCGCCCGATCGATTGCCGTCCCCCCAGACCTTCCCGGCCCTGGTCTACGGCACACCACAAACGTACGTACTTCTGTGGTGTGCCACAGAACAATCGCCATCCGCCCTGATCAGTTCTAGGGCACACCACAGAGGTACGTACTTCTGTGGTGTGCCGCAGAAGTGTTTCGGGCAGGGTCTCAGTGGCGCGTGGCTGGGTGGGGAAGGGGAGTCCACTGCGGGCGTTCCAACAGCTCCACCATCTGTGCGTGCGCTTCGACGCCGACCATCTCGATGATCTCGTCGCGCAGGTACTGATAGGTGGGAACGCCGCCGACGAACGCTTCGTCGGTCTCGGTGCACCACCAGTGGAATTCGGCGCCGCCGGGGCCCCAGTCGCGCCGCTTCCATTCGCGCAGCGTCGAGGTCACATAGCCGTGGTCGTCGGTGGTTTCCTCCAGTCGCAGCGGGAGCTGCCAGCACACGTCGGGCTTCCAGTCCATCGGGCGTTCACCGACTTCCAACGCAGCAATGTGAAACGCGCACCCTGCGCCGCCTTCGAAGCCGGGCCGGTTGAGGAAGATGCATGCATCGTCGACGAGCCGGGTAGTGGTGACACCATCCACGACATCGAAGATGCCGCCGGACTTGCCCTTCTTCTTGAACTGCCAGTGGTGTTTGCTCAACCGGGCGGACGACTCGACAACCGTTTGTACGTCAGCGTCGTCGATGAAGTGTGCGCCGTAGCTGCAGCACCCCTGCGACAGCTCTGTGGCATCCTGATCGAGCACACCTTGGCAACCGTTGCCGAAGATGCAGGTCCATCGACTGCGCAGAAACGTGGCATCGAACACCCACGTACGGCGCGTGTGGTCGTCTTCGAAACTGATCCATTCATGAGTGTCAAGCGGCATCGGCGCCGACGCTAGCAATTCACAGTGCCGCAAACAGCGTGCTCGGTAGGCTTTGCGAACCATGGGTACGCCACCGCAAACCGCTGATCAGCTCCGCACCGCTTTCCTCGACTACTTCGCCGGAAAGGGTCACGCAGTCGTTCCTTCGGCCAGCCTGATTCCGCACGATCCGACCGTCTTGTTCACGGTGGCGGGCATGGTGCCGTTCAAGCCGTACTTCGTGGGCGACGAGGTGCCGCCGTACAGCCGTGCCGCCAGCTCGCAGAAATGCGCCCGCGCCGGCGGTAAGCACAACGACCTCGACGATGTCGGCCGCACCAAGCGCCACCTCGTGTTCTTCGAGATGCTCGGCAATTTCAGCTTTGGTGACTACTTCAAGAACGAGATCATTCCGTGGAGCTGGGAGCTGACCACCGAGACGTTCGGCTTGGATGGTGACCGCCTGTGGATCACCGTTCACGAGAGCGACGACGAAGCGGAAGCAATCTGGCACGAGCAGGTCGGCGTACCCATGAACCGCATTCAGCGGCTCGGCGACAAGGACAACTTCTGGCAGATGGGCGACACCGGCCCCTGCGGTCCGTGCAGTGAGATCCACATCGACCGCGGCCCTTCGTTCGGTCCCGAAGGTGGCCCGTTGGTCGACACCCAGGGCGACCGTTTCATGGAGTTCTGGAACCTGGTGTTCATGCAGTACAACCAGGCTCCAGATGGCAGCCGCACGCTGCTGCCCAAGCCGTCCATCGATACCGGCCTGGGCCTCGAGCGCATGCTGTGCTTGCTGCAGGGCGTGGATGCGGTGTGGGAAACCACGCTGATGCAACCACTCATCGACCAGGCATGCAGCCTCACCGGCCGCAGCTACCGAGCCGGCGACTACGAGGACCGCGACAGTTTCGCCATGCGGGTCCTGGCCGAGCATGCCCGTTCCGCCGCGATGCTGGTCAGCGACGGTGTGTTCCCCAGTAACGAGAATCGCGGGTACGTCCTGCGGCGCATCATTCGTCGCGCTGTCCGCTACGCGTACCTGCTCGGCACCGAGAAGCTGGTCATGCCGACGCTGGTCAACACCGCCGTCGACGTGATGGGTAACGCCTACCCCGACGTGGCGGCCAACCGCGACTTCATCACCAATGTACTCACTCGTGAGGAGGAGCGTTTCCGCCAGACATTGAAGACTGGTTTGGTCATCCTCGAGGACGAACTCACCGCCCACGCCGAGTCGTTGCCGGGCAGCACGGCGTTCTTGTTGCACGACACATACGGCTTCCCGCTGGAACTGACGCAGGAGATTGCCGGCGAGCGCGGTGTGGCCGTCGACAATGCCGGCTTCGAGGTGGAGATGAAGACCCAACGCGAGCGGGCCAAAGCCGGTCGCAAGGGCACGGCCACCGACGACGATCGTCTCGACGGGTACCGCGAGGTCGTGGAGCAGCACGGCGTCACCGAGTTCGTCGGCTACACCGACGAGACCTCGCAGTCGACGGTCGTTGCGGTGCTGCCCGGCGACCCGTTCGCCGACGGCACCGAAACCGTCGAAATCTTCCTCGACCGCACGCCGTTCTACGCCGAAGCCGGCGGTCAGGTCGGCGATACGGGCACCATTCGCACACACGGCGGTATCGCCCGCGTGCTCGACACCACCTACGCGTTGCCCGGGCTGCGTCGTCACGTGGTCCGTGTCGAGAGTGGCGAGATCCTCGTCGGCGACAGCGCCGTTGCTGCCATCGACATCGATCGTCGCAATGCGATTCGACGGAACCACACCGGCACGCACATCCTTCATCATGCGCTGCGCAAGGTACTGGGCGAGCACGTCAAACAGGCTGGTTCGCTGGTCGGGCCCGAGCGGCTGCGCTTCGACTTCAGTCACTACGAGGCGGTGACGGCCGATGAGGTTCGCCAGATCGAAGAGATTGCCAACCGCGAGACGCTCGCCAACGCCCCGGCGCGCGTCTTCGAGACCACCAAGGATGAGGCCACTGCACTCGGGGCGATCGCGTTCTTCGGTGACAAGTACGGCGATGTCGTGCGCGTGCTGGAAGTGGGTAGTTCGATCGAACTGTGTGGCGGCACGCACGTCCGCGCCGCTGGTGACATCGGCACCATCAAGGTCATCAACGAGAGCAGCATTGGTAGCAACCTGCGCCGCATCGAGGCCACCACCGGAGAGAACACGCTGAAGCTGCTGCAGCGCGACAGCGCGATCGTGGCCGAGGCAGCCCGGCTGGTCGGCGGTCCCGGCGACGAACTGGTGGCCGGTGTGCAACGTCGCCTCGACGAGATCAAGAACTTGCACGACGAGGTGAAGGCGCTTCGCGGCAAGTTGGCCATCGGGCAGGCTGCCGACATCGCCGCCTGCGCCACCGAGGGTCGCGTCATCTCCCGCGTCGACGGCTTGTCGCCGACCGACCTGCGCGATCTGGCAATTGCCGTTCGCCAGCAGCCTGGCGTAGAGATCGCTGTGCTCGGCGGCGTGACCGACTCTGGTGGAGTGTCGCTGGTGGCAGCGGTCACTCCGGCGAGTGGCCGCGTTGCGGCCGATCTGCTCAAGGATGCGGCCAAGGCCGTGGGTGGTGGTGGCGGCGGCAAGGGTGACATCGCAACCGCGGGCGGCAAGAATGCGGCGGCCCTCGACGATGCACTGCGGATGGCGGCCGAGGCGGCGGCGGCCACGGCCTGACCATGCGAGCGCTGGGAATCGACCTCGGATCCAAGCGCATCGGTATCGCTGTCAGCGATCGCTCAGGCACCATCGCTTCGCCGCTGACGATGATCCAGCGCTCAGGTTCGCCGCGTCGCGACCATGAAGCCATCAGGAAGCTGGTCGTCGAGGAGGAGGCCGAGTTGCTCGTGGTAGGGCTACCGCTCAACATGAATGGCAGCTCAGGACCGCAGGCAAAGGCTGCCATTGCTGAGGCGCGGGCCTTGGCTACGGTGGTGGGCGTGCCAGTCATCACCTTCGACGAGCGTCGCACCAC
>Ga0209476_10000142_pt1 | contig 48437 bp, 78 predicted proteins | sample KloWWTrecipitate_FD_187179 | JGI IMG/M metagenome (GOLD analysis project Ga0209476, IMG submission 187179) | Active sludge microbial communities from Klosterneuburg, Austria, studying microevolution and ecology of nitrifiers - Klosterneuburg... | ecosystem: Engineered > WWTP > Aerobic digester... | reverse complement strand
GTAGAGGCGGCGGAAAAGGCGCAAGGTTTTTTCGAGGACGTGCTGAAACTCAACGGCGGCGACTTCGAGGGCAAGCCGTTTGCCTTGCTGCCCTGGCAGCGGTTTGTTATCGGTTCGCTTTTCGGGTGGACGGGGCCGGACGGGCACCGCCGGTTCCGCAACGCTTACATCGAAACCGCGAAGGGTTCCGGCAAATCCCCCCTGGCCGCTGGCGTGGGCATGTTGGGGCTGGTGGCTGACAACGAGCCACGCGCGGAAATCTACAGCGCCGCCACGAAAAAGGATCAAGCCATGATCCTGTTCCGTGACGCCGTTGCGATGGTGGATCAATCGCCTGAGCTATCCAAGCGCCTGCAAAAGAGCGGCACGGGTGAGCGGTGCTGGAATCTTGCTTACATGGCGCAGGGCGCGTTCTTCAGGCCAATCAGTAGCGACGATGGGCAAAGCGGCCCACGGCCCCACATCGGCCTGATTGACGAGCTGCACGAGCACAAGACGAACACTGTGGTCGAAATGATGCGGGCCGGTACGAAGTCGCGCAGGCAGGCCATGATTTTCATGATTACGAATGCGGGCCACAACCGAATGGGGCCGTGCTGGGGGTATCACGAGTACGGCGCGAAGGTGGCAGCGGGTGAGGTGGAAGACGATGCGTTTTTCCCTTTTGTCTGCGGGCTAGACGAAAGCGATGACCCGTTTGCCGACGAAACGTGCTGGCCGAAAGCGAACCCGTCACTGCAAGACGCCGATCTGCCGGGGATGAAATACATCCGGGAGCAGGTGGTTGAAGCGAAGGGCATGCCGTCCAAGGAGGCCATTGTCCGGCGCTTGAATTTCTGCCAGTGGACGGACGCCGAGAGCCCATGGATCAGCGGCGAAGTGTGGCGCGGCGCGCAGCGTGACTTCGACTGGCAAGACTTGCGCGGGCGCCGTGCGGTTGCGGGGCTGGACCTATCCAGCACCACCGACCTGACAGGCATGGTTTTCCTTGTCGAACCTATCGAGGCTGGAGAACCGTGGCTGCTGGTGCCGTTCGCCTGGCTGCCCGATGTGGAACTGCAGCGCAAGGCCGACACCGACCGCGTGCCTTACCTGCAGTGGCGCGCCGAGGGCTACCTGGACACGACGCCTGGCCGCGCGATCAGCAAGCGCGTGATCCTGCAAAAGCTGTCGGCCATGTGCGACTTCTTCGAGATCGTGGCGTGTGGTTATGACCGCTGGCGCATCGAGGATCTGATGGCCATGGCGGCGGATGACGGCATCTCGCTGCCGGAAATGAGGCCGGTCGGACAGGGATACAAGGACTTCAGCCCGGCGCTAGAGACGTTCGAGCGAATGCTGCTGAACGGCGAGATTGCGCACTCGGGCCACAAGGTGCTCGACTGGTGCATGAGCAATTCGGTGATCGAGCAGGATGGCGCGGAAAACCGCAAGCTGTCCAAGGAAAAAGCGACGGGCCGGATTGACTTGGCTGTCGCTGCAGTTATGGCCGCTGGCCTGATCAACACAACCCTCTCTACAGAGAAGTCCTTCTGGGAAACCGCATGAAACTATGGCCTTTCAGCCGAAAGTCGAACGAGGACGGCTCGGTTCGTCACTCGCTCGATTTGTTCCGGCTGTTGGCCGGGTGGATGGGGACGAAAAGCGGCGCGTCGGTGTCGCACAAGTCCGCCCTAGAGGTGCCCGCTGTGCTGTCGTGCGTGCGCGTCATTTCCGAAGGCGTGGCGCAGGTGCCGTTTAAGGTTTACCGGCAGGTGGGCGACAAGATCATGCCCGCCGCAGATCACCCGCTTTATCGCGTGCTGCACCGCAAGCCGAATGGATGGATGACCAGCTTCGAGCTGCGCGAAACCATGACCATTCATTGCGTGATGACCGGCGATGCTTATGCCTTCATCAACCGCGTGCGCGGTGAAGTCCGCGAGCTGATCCCATTCCCGCCTGGTGCTGTGTCCTGCAAGCAAAAGGACGACTACAGCCTGGAATACCAGATCACCGCCCCCAGCGGCAAGACTATGACAGTCCCGCAAGAGGCTGTCTGGCACTGGCGCGGCCCCAGCTGGGACGCCGTGAGCGGCTTGGATGTGGTCAAGATGGCCCGCGAAGCCATCGGGCTTGCCATGTCTGCCGAAGAGTCGCAGGCCCGAATGCAAAAGAACGGTGCTGCGATTTCCGGCACCTACTCGGTCGAGGGGACGCTGAACGCGGAGCAATACAAGGCCATGCGCGCCTGGCTGGAGAAGGAATTCGACGGCGCAGCGAACATGGGAAAAACCAAGCTGCTGGACAGAAACGCGAAGTTCCACCCGCAGAGCATGACCGGCATTGACGCGCAACTTCTGGAGACGCGAAAGCACCAGATCGAGGAAATCTGCCGCGCCTTTCGCGTCATGCCGATCATGGCAGGGTACAGCGACAAGGCCGCAACCTACGCCAGCGCAGAGCAGATGTTTCTCGCGCATGTGGTGCACACCCTCAGCCCCTGGTATGAGCGCATCGAGCAGTCTGCCGAGTTCCACCTTCTGACTGATGCCGAGGTGGAGGCAGGCTACTTCGTGAAATTCAACGCCGCCGGGCTCATGCGCGGCTCGCACAAGGACCGCAGCGAGTATTTCGCCAAGGCTCTCGGCTCTGGCGGATCGCCAGCGTGGATGACACAAGACGAAGTGCGCGCCCTGGAAGAACTGAACCCCATGGGCGGCGACGCAGCGCTGTTACCCCTTGGAAGCACGGCCGCGCCTGAGCCGGTAGACACATCCGCTCAGGATGCGCAAAACGCAAAGCAAGAGGCCCAGGTAGAAAGGGCAATTCAAGACATTTCAGAGGTGAAAACCCTGGTAAATATGTCCCTTTTGGCCCCAAAACAGCCTGTTTTACCCCCAAATACAGAGGTAAAAACAGGCGATACGCACATCCATCTGCCTGAAAACTTGGTCAAGATTTACAACGAAGCGGCCAAACAAGAGCCATCACAAGTGACCGTCAACCTGCCAGAAGTGCAGCCCCCGGTCATAAACGTGGCCCCGGCAGAGGTGAAGGTTGATATTGCAGCGCCAAACGTGAGTTTTGAGGCTGTTATGCCTACCCCGAACATCATTGTTAGCCTACCGACCCGCAAGACAGACACGACAGTCACCCGCGACCGCGACGGGAACATCCTTACCGCGACACAAATCGAACAGGACGCCTAATGTCTCTATCCAACATCACCGAAGCCGCAGCACTTGACGTGTTCCTGCGCGGCATCGACCCTGCATACCGTGCGGGCGCTACCCAGTACCTCGCGCTGTTCACGGCTGACCCAGGCGAGCCCGGAAGCCTGGCAGCCGAGGCCAGCTATACCGGGTATGCCCGCGTGGCGCTGACCAAGGCGACCGCCTGGACGGGAACATCGAGCCCGTTCACTAATGCCGCCCTGATTCAGTTCGGCGCGTGTACGGCGGGCACCAACGCCTTGACGCACTTCGCTGTCGTGGACACCGCTTCTGGCGCTGTGGCCATGATGATTTCCGGGGCCTTGTCTGCGACGCTGAATGTGAGTTCTGGCATCCAGCCGCAGTTTGCCCCTGGCGCTTTGAGTATCTCTGCTGAATGACCATGCCCGGCTTTCGCAACCTTCGTGAGCTGTCCGACGCGCAAGACGCGGGCCGCTACCTGTACGCGAGTTTTCGCAAGCAGGCCACGCAGACCACGGCGGCTGGGGTGTGGTTCGATCTCTCCATGAGCCCTGGCAACCCGGCCCCCAATTACTACATTGGCTCGCCTGGCGTGTTCGTGCCCTTGAAGCAGAGCACGGACGGCGGCATTCGCCACGGTGGGAATGTCAACGCGCAAGGCCAAAAGAAGTTCTTGCGCAAGCTGATGGCGATGACGCCCACGGCGACGGCAACACCATTGAGCTGCAAGCTGCTGGACTACATCGGCTTCTACGGCTTCATTGACGAGAGCGTGCTGGATGAGCAGTTCATGGACAACACCACCGCGCCGACACGGTATGCCGATGGCGCAGGCGTGCAACTGATGCCCGTGGTTGTTGCCGGGCAGACGGGCGGGCAGCCGTTCACAGTGAATTACACCAACCAGGACGGTGTGGCAGGGCGCATATCGCGGAGCCATGTCATGTCCACGCAGTTCGTCAACGGCACGATTTTGCACAGCATGCAGGCCAACGCCAGCTACCCCAACAACGGGCCATTCCTGAGCCTGCAAGCGGGGGATAGCGGGGTTCGCTCGGTGGAGTCCGTGACAATCGGAGGTGCGGGTGATGTGGGCTTGTTCGCTCTGGTGCTGGTCAAGCCGCTGGCGACGTTCGCCCTGTTCGGCATCGACGCACCGACCGAAGTGGACTACTTCACTGACATGGCCTTGATGCCCGAGATCAAAGACGACGCCTACCTCAACCTGATCGCCTTGCCGAACGGGACGCTATCGGGCGCGCCGGTCCACGGCGTCATCGAAACAACCTGGAACTGACATGGCTGGCTTTACCTCGCAAGACGACATCATCAACAGCCTGACCGTCTCAGGCCGTGGCTACCGCGCCGACTGGCAAAAATCCACGTTCACCCCCACAGCCCACACAGCAGGTATGTGGTACAGCCTGTTTCGCGGCGGCGGCAACCCCGGTGCTGACACCATCCTGGGTACGGGCACCAACCTGGCATTTCAGGCCCTGACAGATGCCACCACCAACGCCACGGGCATCCCGCACGGCGGCAATGTGGGCGGCTTTAAGGTGCTGCTGAACGCTGCCGCGCAGACCGCAGCCGCGACCACTGCGCCCTGTGTGCTGATGCTGGTGGATTTGCTGGGCTTCTACCCCATCACCACCGTCACCGCCACGGGCGACCAGGCGCTTAACAACACCGTCACCCTGCCGCGCTACACCGACGGCGCGGGGGTGCAGGCATTCTTGACGCCTTCAACTGTCATGGGCGCGGGCACGCCAAACATTCGCCTCACCTACACCGACAGCGGCGGAACTGCGGGCAATCTGACGCCAGCAACCCTACCCATTGGCAACACCGCCGCACCTGTGACGCAGATCGTTTACAGCGGCACGGGCGCTGGCAAGTTCGGCCCATTCGTTCCGCTGGCTACGGGCGACGCGGGCATACGCTCTGTGCAGCAGTTCAGCCTGTCGGCCAGCTATGTGTCAGGCGTGCTGAACCTGGTGCTGTGCAAGCCATTGATGACGCTGCCTATCACTACGCTGGGCGTGACTGCTGAACGCGACCTGGTGAACCAGTTTGCCAGCATGCCCAAGGTGTACGACGGCGCGTGCCTGGCCTGGCTGATGCTGGCTGGGGCCGCGACTCCGGTGGCATCACCTATCAGTGGCCACCTCGAATTTGGATGGGGGGCATAAATGGCCCTGATTGGTAACGGCTCCGTCCTGCACAAGTCGCCCGGTCGTTTTCTGAACGGCTACGGGACGACGGGCGGCGGCATTGCGTCCATGCGCTGTGGTCTTAACAAGCACGGGATGCGGCGCAACGCTTACCAATCGTTCCACGCCAAGAGCGCCACACCTGATGGGCACTTGAGCCCCAGCGCTTGGGTGCTGCCCAAGACATCAGGCGGCATGAGCAGCCGCAACGTGACCGCGCTGAGCCTGTCGCCGACTGCAAGCATGGTGGGAGGTGTTACCACGACAGGCACCAGCACCCTGACGTTCACGGTGTCGGATGCGGCGGGGCAGCTTATTTCGTCCGGCTCGGGCGTTGCATCGCTGGCTTTCACGTTCGCCAATGCGCTGCTGACGGCTTCGCTCAATGGCATCGGCGAAGCATCGTTCACGCTGAGCACGAACACGCCACCGCTGGGCGCAGAGGCCAGCGGCACGGGTGCGGCCAGCTTCACGATTACGGGGGCGCTGGTGCCGTATGCGATTGGCTCAATGTCTGGATCGACTGTGGACACGGCCACCTTGACCACTGCCGCCATCTTGGCCGCGATGAACGCCAGCCCACCGGGGGTGAACATCAAGTTGGTCAATGACGTAGCGGTAACGGGAGACGGCCAACCAGGCACGGAATGGGGGCCGCAGTGACATCAAGTTTCAACGGCTGGGGCAACAGTTGGGCGCAAACATGGGATCGAATCAGCGACCCCAATGCAATGTATGGCAGCGCCAGCATGACTTTTATAGCGCTTGGCAGCTTGACCTCGACCAGCGCCGCAGGAAAACCAGTCGGTAAGCCGCGCTTTTACGCACAGCCTATCCCAATGGCAGACAACAGCAGGCAGCTACGCGAAGACGACAGCCTGCTACTACTTCTACTGTAAGGAGCCATATGGCAACCATTGACTTTTCCTTTGAGCTGAAAGCCTCAAAAGACGATGGCACTTTCGAGGGTTACGGCTCGGTTTTCAACATCAAGGACGGCGGCAACGACATCATCGTTCCCGGTGCATTCACAGAAACCTTGAGCAGCCAAAAAGCCATCGGACGCATGCCCGCGATGCTTTGGCAGCACCGCCGTGATGAGCCGATTGGTGTCTATACAGACATGAAAGAGGACAACGTAGGGCTAAAATTCTCCGGCAAGCTGGCGCTTAAAACAGCACGCGGGGCAGAGGCTTACGAGCTGATGAAGATGGGCGCATTGTCTGGCATGAGCATCGGATACCGCGCCAAGGAAGACAGCTACGACCGCATCACCGGCATTCGCACGTTGAAGCGGCTCGACCTGCTGGAACTGAGCCTCGTTACCTTCCCGATGAATGACGCAAGCCGCATCAGTTCAGTCAAAAGCTCGATTGAAGAGCTTGAAACCATTCGTGATGCCGAGAGATTCCTGAGAGATAACGGAATGTCTCGCACCGAAGCCGTGGCCTTTATCAGCCGCGTGAAAAGTCTTGGGCCGCGTGATGCGGGTGAAGACGATATGCAAAGCCTGATCACTGCCATCAAGCAGCGAAAAGCCCCCGTATAGGCGCCCGCCACCAAGAACCAGACCGCCCTAGAGGCGGTTTTTTTACGCCCAAAGAAAGGCAAACCATGTCCGACATCCTCGAAATCAAGACTCTTATTGAAGCCCAAGGCAAAGCCTGGGAAGAGCACAAGAAAACCAACGACGAACTGATCAAAGCCAAGGCCGAAGGCAAGGCCGTGGCAGACCTCGAAGTCAAGCTGTCAAAAGTCAGTGACGAAATGGACAAGTTGGCCGACCTGAAGGCCGATTTTGACAAGTTCATCCTTGAATCGCAGCGCCCCGGCGCGGGTGCCAAGGGCGATGGCAGCGTGGAGGCCGAATGCAAGAGCTGGAACGCCATGCTCCGCGCCGACTTCCAATCCAAGGGCCGCAGCATCCCCGCTGAAGTGTCCGTTGACACCTACACGGAATACAAGAGCGCCTTTTACTCGCTGGTGCGCCATGGCGACATCGAGCGCCTGAACCCAGCCGAGCGCAAGGCTCTGTCTGCCGGTTCTGATCCTGATGGCGGCTACCTGCTGCCTACGCCCACCGTTGGCCGCATGATCAAGAAGGTGTATGAGCAATCCACCATGCGCCAACTGGCCAACGTGCTGACCATCAGCACCGACGCCCTGGAAGGCATCGTTGACAACGACGAAGCCGACGCCGGGTGGGTGTCCGAAATGGGAGCACGCAACGACACCGATACGCCGCAGCTTGGCAAGTATCGGATCGAAGCGCACGAAATGTACGCACAGCCCAAGGTGACTCAGAAGCTGATCGACGACGCCGCCACCGATGTGGAAGCCTGGCTTGCTGAAAAGGTGGGCGGCAAGTTCGCTCGCGTTGAAGGCGCTGCTTTCTGGACTGGCGACGGCGTGGGCAAGCCCCGTGGCCTGGCCGCATACGCCACGGCGGCGACCGGCGACGGCAGCCGCGCATGGGGCACCTTTGAGCACGTCATTACCGGCGCCAATGGTGCATTCCACACGACCAAGGCTGATCCGCTGCAAGACCTGCTGGGCGCGTTCAAAGACCAGTACCTGCAAAACGCAGCGTTCGTCATGCGCCGCGAAGTGCGCACCCTGATTCGCAAGATGAAGGAAGCCACCAGCGACCGCTATCTGTGGGAGCCATCCCTGCAAGCCGGTCAGCCCGACCGCCTGCTGGGCTACCCGGTGCGTATTGACCAGTACATCCCAACGATTGCTACTGGATCGCTGTCGCTGGCGTTTGGTGACTTCAAAGAGGCTTACACCATCGTGGATCGCATCGGCGTTCGCACCCTGCGCGACCCCTACACGGCCAAGCCTTATATCCGCTTCTACAGCACGAAGCGCACAGGCGGGGGTGCTATCAACACCGAAGCCGTGAAGTTCCTCAAGTTCTCTGCCTAAGCCAACCGGGCCGGGCAATGTCCCGGCCCATTCCCAATTCTGAAAGGTCAAAACCATGTCCGAACTCAAAAACAACATTGCGGCGGTTCTCGCCCTCTCGCCTGTGGTGCACTCTGCCACCAAGGCCGACGCCCCAATCATCGACTTGCAAGGCGCGGGCTCTGCCACGGTCGTCATCAACACCGGCGCCATCGTCTCTTCTGGCGACTACACCGTAAGCCTGCGCCACGGCGACGCATCCGACCTGACCGGCGACGCTGCCGCAAGCGGTGATGAGCTGTTGGGCACGTTCCCCGCAACGCTCGCTGCTGATTCCGCCTACTCGGTGGGCTATCGCGGCGGCAAACGCTATGTGCGCGTTGTCATCACCAAAAACAGCGGCACCTCGATTGCTGCTGGTGCTGTGATCGTCAAGGGCCACCTGTCCCTGACTGGCACGGTTTGATGCGTGAAGCGCCTGCCCACGCGGGCGCTTTGCAGATCACAAGGACACCATGATCGTCACCCAAACCACCCCGCCGGCCTACCTGCCGTTGACGCTTGCAGAGACAAAGCTGCACCTGCGCGTTGACGGCACGGACGAAGACACGCTGATTCCGGCGCTGATCGCCGCAGCCGTGGACACATGCCAGCAACTGACAGGCCGCAGCCTCATGGCCCAGGCGTGGAAGCTGACGCTTGACGACTTTGCAGACGCAATCAAGCTGCCATGGCCGACCATCCAAGCCGTGCAATCGGTGCAGTACAAAGATGCAGACGGAGCCACGCAGACATTGGCGACGTCGGTTTATGAGCTGGTGGGCGCCACGGTGTGCCTGATTCCAGATCAAGAATGGCCCGAAGTGCGCGGCGGCGCCGGTTCCGTGTGGGTGAACTACACAGCCGGGTACAGCGCGGGCAACGAAGCGGCGCAGCAAGCCGCAATCCCCGCAGGCATCAAGGCTTGGCTGCTGCTGACCATTGGCACCCTCTACGCGAACCGCGAGAGCCTCCAAACGGGCGTGTCCGTTGCCGCTCTGCCCGAGCGCTTCACCGACTCGTTGCTCGACCGGTTCAAGGTGTACGCATGATGCAAGCCGGACGCCTCTCAACCCGCTGCGTAATCCAGCGCCGCACAGGTGGCACCAACGACTGGGGCGAACCATTGCCCGAAGGCTGGGAAACGCACGCGACCGTGTGGGCGAACGTCAAGCACCTATCTGGTAGCGAAGCCATCAAAGCAGACGCGGAAGTTTCAACCGTGCGCGCCAGCATTCGTATCCGATTTCGCAGCGACATCACGGCAGGAATGCGCGTGCTGATTGGGCTGGCGGTGTACCAGATTGAGGCGGTGATGCCTGACATGGGACGGCGCGAATTTGTGGACTTGGCGTGTAAGGCGGTGCAGTAATGGCAAACGGGCGCAGCGGATCGCGCAGGCGCAGACAACCACTGACCGGCCCGTCATCTGAGGCGTTCTTCTGTGATGCCTCGGAAATCGACGGCATCGCGGCCCTCATGGACAAGATGGGCGAAGCAGTGCGCGACGCCATCCGGCCTGTTGCCCAGGCTGGTGCACAGGTGCTATATGACCGCGTGAAGCTGAACGTTGCAGGCATGGGCACCAAGACTGGAAACCTGCAAAGCGCCATCTATCAGGCGTACATGAAAGAGTCTTCCCAAGAAGGCAAATCAGCGCTGTATCGCATCTCGTGGAACGTCACCAAGGCACCGCATGGGCGGCTGTTGGAGCACGGCTGGATTCAGCGCTACAAGGTTTACATGGGCAAAAACGGCAAGTGGTACACGCTCAAGAAGTCGCCACTGCAAACCCCTATCCAGCACCCAGGTAAGGCGTTCATTCGCCGGGCTGGCGCGGCTGAAGGCGAAGCAATCGACGCCATGAAGGCAGAGCTGCAAAAGCGCCTTGATGGCCTTTACTACGGCGGGGCATAAATGGCACTGGAAGACGAACTACTCGCACGCATGCGCCTGCACTGCCCCCGCGTGCTGTCGCCTACGGCGCCCTACGGCACGGCTCGGCCCTACCTGACGTGGCAGCACATCGGCGGCACGGCCTTTCGATTCCTGGACAACAGCGCGCCCGACAAGCGCAACGCATTCATTCAGATCAACGCATGGGCCGATAGCAAGAAAGCCGCGTTTGACCTGTTGCGCGCCGTGGAAGCCGAACTGTGCGCCATCGCGCCCGGTGTTGGGTTTGTTGCGGCGCCGATTGAAGAGCCATCAGACGCCTATGTAGAAGGCGACGAAGGGCAATCGCCCGGCGAACTCAAAGGCGCATTACAGACATTCAAGGTGTGGGGCGCAAGAGCCTGACACCGCACTGATTCAGGGCTGAAAAGCCCACCCCAGCAAAGCCCCACCGGAGCAATTCGGCGGGGCTTTTTCGTTGCCCGATGAGGGCGCAACCGGCCGCAGCAATGCGGTTTTTTTTCGTCCAAAGAAAGGGCCAAATCATGGCGCTGTATTTCCCCGAGGGTTCATCCCAGCAGTTCTCGCAGACGTTCGCGTCTGCAAAGACCATCACCGCGATCACCAACGCCAACCCGGCAGTGGCAACCAGCGTAGCCCACGGCTACACCACGGGCGATGAAATCCTGATCACTTCCGGCTGGGAAGACATCACCGATAGCGTGGTGAAGATCACGGTGCTGACCGCTGACACGTTCAGCCTCACCGGCGTGGACGCCAGCAACACAGGCTTCTACCCTGCTGGCACCGGCACCGGCACGGCCCAGAAGATCAGCGGCTGGACGGCTATTCCCCAAGTGCTGACGATCAGCGGCTCGGGTGGCGACGCCCGGTTTACCGACGTGCAACTGCTGGCACGCCGCAACAGCCTGAAGATTCCGACTGGCTTCAACGCTACCAGCATCACCATGTCGCTGGCCCACGATGCCGCGCAGCCCGGTTACCAGACCATGCTGCAAATCTCGCGCAACCTGTCCAAAGTGGCCTTCAAACAGGTTATCTCTGGCGGTGCTGTGACCTACGGTTACGGCTACCTCAACGTGTCTGAGCTGCCCAAGCTCAACAGCAATTCCGTGAACACGGTCGATGCAGCCCTGACGGTTATTGGCCGCAGCGTTTCTTACTAAGCCACCCCAGCAAAGCCCCACCGGAGCAATTCGGCGGGGCTTTTTCGTTTCCGGCGCAAGCCGCCCCAGCACCGACGCAGGCCGCTGTCTTCCTTTCGCAGGGAAGCGGCGGCTTGCGCACGGGCGTTTTTAACCCTGCGAAAGAACCATCATGGCAAGCAAAATCAAACTCGGCAACCGCCCCAAGAACTTCAAGCGCATCGTCACATTCGACATGCTGGAAGGCGGCAAAGGCTCTATCGAGTGCATGTTCAAGTACCGCACCCGCTCTGAATTTGGCGTATTCATCGACAAGCTCATTGAGGCCGCAGGCGCGAAAGACAAGCCCGAAGGCGACAAGTTCAGCATGGCCGAACTGATGGAAAAGACGGCAGGCCAAAACGCCGAATACATCCTCGACGTTCTGGAAAGCTGGAACCTCGATGAAGACCTTACCAAGCCCAACGCACAGCAACTGGCCGACGAGCTGCCAGCCGCAGCCGCCGCGATCATGGAAACCTACCGCACCGCAGTGACGGAAGGCCGCTTGGGAAACTGAGGGAAGCCGGGGCCGCGCTCTACGCAAAAGAAGAGGCGGCACCGGCAAATGCGTTTCTCGCTGCGCTGGCAGCGCGCCAGGCCGATAAAGAAGTCCATGTGTTTCCTGAGAACTGGAGCGCCTTTGTCCTGTTCTCTCGCGTGCAAACGCAGTGGAATGTGTCAATGGGCGGGCCTACGGGCTTGCGGTATGAGGCAATCTACCCGCTTCTAGACCGAGAGACAGACACCAAAGATGAGTGGCTGGAGCTGTTCCAAGACGTGCAAGTTTTGGAGGGCGCTGCACTAAAACAGATGGCCGAAAACCGGGCCGAAACCTAAGCCGCCTACGGGCGGTTTTTCAATGGGCAAGACATGGCTGAAAGAACCAATCCGCACGCGAATCTGATCATCGGCGCGCAGGATGAAGCCTCGCCCGTTTTTGAGCAGGTAGGCGCCAGTGCCAAGCGCATGGCGGACGCCGTAAAGGGCGCCAACGAACAGGCGGGAAAATCATCCAAGCAGTTCAACGAAGAACTCAAAGGCTCAAAAAATGAAATGCAGGGGCTGTCCGACCCCGCAGTCCCTGCTGCGCAAACGTTCGACAAGGCCACCAGCTCCATGATCCGGCAGGTTCAGCGCCTGAATGCTGAACTCGAAGCTGGCGGAGCGCGCAATGCCGCCTATTTTGAAAAAATGGCATCCGTCAAGGGGGCCGACCTGTCTGCCATGGCTCCCTACCTGGCAGACCTCAAGAAAGCCGAAGCCGCCCAGCGCGTTGCCACGACCGGCCTGGATCACATGGGCATGTCTGCAAAGCAAACCGCGGCAGCGTTGCGCCAAGTTCCAATGCAGTTCACAGACATTGTTGTCAGCCTGCAAGGCGGGCAATCAGCAATGCAAGTGTTCTTGCAGCAGGGCGGGCAGCTTAAAGATATGTTTGGCGGCGCAGGTAACGCGGCCCGCGCACTGGGTGGCTATGTGCTGGGGCTGGTTAACCCGTTCACCATTGCAGCCGCCGCAGTGGCAGGTATTGCCGTGGCCTACAACCAGGGCGCAAAAGAGGCAGACGGCTACCGCATGGCGCTGGTGATGACGGGAAACGCCGCAGGCACCACCGCCGCGCAAATGCAGCAAATGGCAGGGCGCATCAGCTCTGTCGTGGGCACGCAGGGCGCAGCCGCCGAAGCCCTGGCGCAAATGGCATCCAGCGGGCGCGTGGCATCGCAGAGCCTGGAATACTTCAGCGAAGTCGCCATCAAGTTCGAGCGCACCACCGGCACGGCCATTTCCGAAACCGTCAAGCGCTTTGCAGAACTCGGCGCATCGCCGGTTGACGCCTCGCGCAAGCTGAACGAGGAAACCAACTACCTCACAGCGTCAATCTACGAACAGATCAAGGCCCTGAAAGACCAAGGGCGCGAAGCAGACGCCGCAGCCCTGGCACAAAACACCTACGCGGACGCACTCAACAACCGCAGCGCACAGATCACCCAGAACCTCGGAGCCATCGAGGGCGCGTGGAAAGCCATCAAGGACGCAGCCAAGAGCGGATGGGATGCCATGCTGAACGTCGGGCGCGCCGACTCGCTGGGCACGCAAATTGACAACATGCGCGCAAAGATCGCGCAGGCCAAAGGGCAGGACAAGAACCGCCCATTCAGCATGCCATGGGATACGTCTCTGGCAGATTTGGAGAAGCAGCTTTCCTTCCTGACTGAGCAGGAGCGCGTGATTCGTCGCGGAGCAGAAGCACAAGCCCAGCGCACGCAGGCAGAGAAAGAGGCCATTGCGGCTACGGATGCATTGCAAAAGACGCAGGCCAGCGGGTTGACGAACCAGCAGAAGATGAACAAGGCGCTGGAAGAATACGCCCGCCACATCGAGAAGCTGAAGGCCACAAACCCGGCTTCTGTTCTGCTGTCGCCGGACGCCATCGCACGCGGCGAAAAGGCCATTCGGGATCAGTTCTCGGACAAGGGCAAAGGATCGGCTGGCATCAAGGCTGTGAACAAAGACCTTGCGGATCAGCAGCGCATCTTTGCAGAGCTTGCTGGGGTGTCCAGCACCTACTACAAAGAGTTAGCAGCAGCACAAGAGCAGCGCGCAAAGGGCAACGTCAGCGAAGCGCAGTACGTCGCCTACGTCAACGATCTTGTCCAAAAGCAGCCATTCGCCGTGGCGCTGGCAAAGGAAGAAGCCAAAGCGCAGCAAACCCTCTCCAAAGCCAACCTAGACGCCGCTGCATCCCGCGAAAAGTACATCACATCGCTGTCCACCGGCCTCGACAAAATCCAAGCCGATATTGCCGCGCAGATCGAATCCACCGAGCGCATGGGCCTGAGCAAAGAGGCCATTGCTGAATTGGACGCTGCCAAGCTGGAAATGCTGGCGACGGATCTGGAATTGCAGGCCGTCAAAGCGATGGACCGCAACCTCGACCAGCAGACCTACGACGCCTTGAAGCAACAGGCGCAGGCGTACCGCGAGCTGGGCATTGCCAAGAAGGGCGGCGCAGCGAAAGAGGCAGCGCTTGACCTGGAAAAGGCCAATGCCGAAGCAGCAAAGAAGGCGCAGGAGGACTGGGAGCGGGCATCGGAGCAGATCAACAGCACCCTCACAGACGCCCTGATGCGCGGCTTCGAGTCCGGGAAAGACTTCGCCAAGAACCTGCGCGACACGGTCGTTAACATGTTCAAAACGATGGTGCTGCGGCCTGTTATCAGCGCAGTTCTAAGCCCCGTCAGTATGGCCTTGAGCGGGCTTACCGGTGCCGGAAGTGCTGCAGCGAGTCAGGCTGGAGGCTCTGCTTTGGGAAGCGCCGGAGGGTCTCTGATGGGGTCCGCTTTGGGCGGCATCGGAGCATTCGGCACAGGCGCAAGCTACGGCGCCGCCAGCCTGTTTGCGAATGGCCTGACGGGCACGCTGGCCGCAGGCGGGCAGATGATCGGCGCCGGGTCGGTCATGTCGGGCCTGGGAACGATCTCCGGGGCACTCGGCCCCATTGCCATCGGCATTGCGCTGATTGCAAGCCTCATCAAGAAATCCACCCCCCACATGGGCGCCGCATCTACCTACAGCGAAGCGGGCGGGCTGGTGTCAAATGCGGACATTTACCGCGATTCGGGCCTGGCCGACGTGCGCACCTACAACGCGGGCGTGGAACAGGTGACGGGCAACGTCGCCAAAGCCATCGGCGACACGCTGAACGCCACTGCCAAAAGCTTCGGCAAGACGGCTGGATACGAAATCACCACCGCCTTTGCTGACGACACCAGCAAAGACGGCGCATGGGGTTCGCTCATCATCAAGCAGATGGGCGAAGCGGTGATTGATTGGCGCGGCACCCAGACCAGCAAGTGGGCGCCCAAGGAATTCGCTGACGGCGAACAGGGCGGCAAGGAATACCTGGCCGCCGTTGCCAAGAGCGCCCGTGATGCGCTCGTTACCGCGATTGGCGATGTTGATTGGGCCACCGGCATGCTGCGGGCCCTGGGCGAAGCCCCCACGCTCGAAGGCCTGGCCGGGGTGGTCGAGAAGATCAACGCAGCCAAAGCGGCCTTCGTCGGCTTCGGCCAATACATGCCCGTCTTCGCTGCGCAGTCTGACGCTGCCGTGTCCGCGCTGGTCAAGGCATCGGGCGGTGTGGATGCTCTGGCGGGCAACATGGCCGTGTTCGTGGACGGCTTTTACACCGACGCGGAAAAGCTCGCAATCAACACCGAAAACGTGCGCACCGCCATCGAGGCGCTGGGCCTTGAAATGCCCACCACCCGCGCCGAATACAAAGCGATGGTGCAGGCCCAGATCGCCCTGGGCGACGCGGGGGCAACGACCACGGCAGGGCTGCTGGCCGTCTCGGGGGCCTTTGCAGCGGTCGTACCGGCTGTGGACGCCATCAGCGAAGCTATGCGCCGTCTGCAGTCAGAAACCAGCAGTTTGGAGGTGGACCTACTGCGCGCCCAGGGCGACACCACGGGTGCCGATGCAGCCCAGCGGGCAATCGACACCGAAGGCCTCACCGCAGCAGAGATTGCGGTGTACGACTACAACCAAGCGTTGCGTGCGCAAATTGAAGCACTGGGCCAGGCCTCGGCCGCATCCGTGGCTGCAGAGTCTGAGCGGGCCGGCCTGCTCGATCGCTGGGACGCCGCTGTGGACGACTCTGTGCGCCTGCGCGACCGCGAGCGCAACGCCATCGCACAGGCCAACCTCGCGCTGTGGGACCAGGTGACAGCAATGGAAGCCTTGAAAGAGGCAACCCAAGCCAATGCAGCAGGTAAAGACACGTTTGACAAAACGTACACCACGACGCAGGAGCAGCGCGATGCCCTGCAAACGGTCATCAATGACACGTTTTCCATGCTCAAGATCGAGGCCCCAGAGTCCGTCGATTCGTACAAGGCGCTCGAATCCTACTTTGGTAATTTGGCAAAACAGGCCAAGTTTGCTTTTGAGGCACTGGGCTCCAGTCGCGGAACCGCCATCAGCCTGATCAACACCGGCAAAGCGGTGGACGAAAAGGGCGTGCTGCAGGACTACGCCTACTGGGACAAGCGCATCACCGAGATGACCGGCGTTACTGCACGCCCCACATCGGTTGAAGGATTCGACGCGCTGGTTACCCAGCTGGGCCAGACCGCGAATGATGCGGCGGGCGACTACACAGCCTTGCTCAAGGCCAGCGAAGCCTATGCCGCGCTTAACAAAATCGCAGACGGCGTGCCAGAGTCTGTGGGCAATGCTGCTGACGCCATCGGCAACCTGAGCAATGCACTTGCCCAGCAAACAGCCGACATGCTGGACCGCATTTTTGAGCTCGAAAACGCGGGCAACACCAGCGCGCTGCAGGGTCGCGAACTGGGCAAGCTCGACCCCACGCTGCGCCCGCTGCAAGAACGCATCTGGGCGCTGGAGCGCGAAGCTGTGGTGATGGGCGAGCAAAAGTCCATCCTCGACCAGATCAACCAGCTCACGATGACCAGCGAGCAGCTGCGCAAGCTGGAGCGCAACGCGCTGGACGAAAGCAACCGCGCGCTGTTTGATCGCCTGACGGGCCTGCAAGCCGCCGCAGCAGTGGAGCGGGAGCGCGCAGGCCTGCAAGACGAGCTCAACCGCATCGTGATGTCAGAGGACCGGCTGCTGGCCCTGCGCCGCGAGACTTTGAACGAGAGCAACCGGGCACTTTTCGACCAGATCCAGGTGGCGACGAAAGAAAAAGCCCTCGAAGCAGAACGCGCCGGACTTCAAGACCGCATCAACGGGCTCACGCTGGGCACGGCCGCATTGCGCGACCTCGAAGTGTCGAAACTCGACGCCAGCAACGGCGCGTTGCTGCGCCGCATCTTTGCCCTCGAAGACGAAAAGCGCGTTGCCGATGAACGCGCCGGGCTGCAAGAACAGATCAACCAGCTCACGCTCAGCACGGTGGAGTTGCGCGCGCTGGAGATTGCCAAACTCGACGCCAGCAACCGCCCGATGCAGGAACGCATCTGGCTGCTCGAAGAAGAAAAGCGCGTGGCCGAAGAGCGCAACAACCTGATGACCAGCCTGTACCAGGCCGTGGGCAACACCGGTGCGCTGCGAGCCGATCAGCTTAAGCAACTCGACCCTGCCAACCGCGCGCTGCAAGAGCAGGTGTGGCAGATCGAGGACGCAAAAACAGCGCTGGAGAAGGCATTGCAGGCAGAGCGCACCAGCGCCCAAGCTGCGCAGCAGGCCGCACAAGAACGCGTCAGCACGCTGAAGAGCATCTTCGACACGCTCAAGTCTAATGTGGACAGCCTGTACGACTCGGTTGAAGCGACGAAGGCATGGGGCGCAGCGCAGGCCAATGCGTTTATCGACAACGCATTGGGCAATGCACGCGCAACAGGCTACATGCCCGAAGCGGATGACCTGGCAGACGCCATCTCAGGCGCCCGTGGTGGGTTGGACAAAGAGTACGCCACCGAGTTTGAAAAGCAGCGCGACACCTTGGTGCTCGCTGGCAAGCTGGCAGAACTGCAGGGTATCAGCGGCGAACAATTGTCGGCTGCCGAGCGGCAACTGAAGGCATCGGAAGCACAGGTAGAAGCCCTTGACGGAATGCAGGCGCAGGGCAAGGCGCTGCTGGAGAGCCTGAGCGGGAACACGGCTGCAACCCTGAGCATTGCCGACGCCATTGCGAACCTGAGTGCTGCGATCACCGGGGTTGACCCTGGCGCTGCGGGTGGCGTCCTAGATGGCGCATCGGCTTACACCGGATCGCCCGAAGAAGACGAAGCCCGCGGCGTGTTCGGCGGGGTGCGACCCAGCATCATCAATGCAGCCGTGGCGGGCGCCGGAATCGACCCGGCTGCGCAGGCATTGGCCGCGCTGAAAGCTGCTTACGGCGGAGGGATGGATGCACGCCTATATGACAAGTACGTCTCTGGCGCGGGGTTTGAAAACACCCTCGTTGACGTGCCGGGGTATGCCGATTGGCTGCTGGAGACCGGAAAGGTGGATGAAGACTGGCTGCGCCGTGCGGGCATCCCCGGCTTTGCCGTGGGCACCAACTACGTGCCACGCGACATGCTGGCGCAAATCCACGAGGGCGAAGCCATCGTTCCCAAAGCCTACAACCCGGCAGCGGGCGGCGGCACGCAAAGCAACGCCCGGCTTGAGGCGCTGATCGAGGGCCTGACCAGCCGCGTCCAGGCCCTGCAATCCGAACTTGTGGCGATCAAAACCAATACCAGCAGCATGGCAGAAAACCTTGATGAAGTGACCGAAGGCGGCAACGCCATGCGCTCGCGGGCCGTAGGAGTGACCGCATGACCACAGCACGCATCCTCGTGCCCATCAGCGTGACGGCTGCGATGCTGTCCGCAGGCACCAGCATTGCCGAACCCGACACCACACGCGGCGAAGCGGTATGGGCGTCGGGCACCGCCTACACCGTAGGCCAGCGCGTCACCCACAGCGGCAGCGTTTGGGAGGCTGTGGCAAGCAGTACCGGCGTGACACCCGGCACAGACGGCAAGAAGTGGCTTCGCTTCGGCCCGACAAACCGCATGGCTGCGTTTGACGACTACACCACAACGCGCAGCGTCGGCACCACGTCCATCACTTTCGTGATGCGTCCCGGCTTTATCAACGGATTAAGACTCGATGGACTCGAAGGCATCCAACTTGTCGCAACGCTCAAAGATGCCCCCGGTGGCACAGTGATATGGACTGAATCTGTGGAACTTTTTGAACAAGCACTTGGTTTGTATGAGCTGCTTTTCTCGCCACTGATAGCGCTCAAGGCGGTGTCATTTGACAACCTGCCCCTGTCGCCAGACCCGGAATTGACGATCACGATTACAGCAGCCAGTGGCGCAGCCGTGGGCGTCGGCTCGATCATGCTAGGCGACTGGCGCCCCCTGATAGGCGACGGCAGTTTCGGCGGTGCGCAGTACGGCGCTCGTATGGTGCGTAAGAGCTACACCTACTGGGACGAAAAAGACGATGGCACCTACAGCCTGATCCGTCGCCCGTCAAAACGCGATGTGTCTTGCAGCGTGGCGATAGATGCAAATCAAGCCATGTACGCAGATGCGCTACTTGAAGAAATCACCGACCGACTGGTGGCTTTTGAGGCGTCTGACCTGCCCAGGTACGGCTACCTGAACACCACCGGTTTTGTGTCTGGCGACATCACGGCTGACAACTTTTCAGTAACCACTCTCGACCTCAATATAAAAGGGAGCATCTAATTTATGGCAACCACACCCGTCCCACCATTTGCGGCACCTCCGGACTTCCCGGCTCTGTCAGACCGAGCCACTGGCACATACAACTCCAAAGCATACGCATGGGCAGAGGCCATGCAGGACACAACCGGCCCCAACATTCATGCCATTGCAGTCACGGCAAAAGCCAATGCTGATGATGGTGCCTTGAGTGCTATCGCTGCCGCTGCTCAGGTGCCGCTTGCTGCGGCACAAGTGGCGCTGGCAACAACCCAAGCCCAGCTCGCCGCAGATGCAGCGAATGCAGCTGCGGCGACTGCAGGCGCTACACAATGGGTCAGCGGTACGGTTTACACCGCAGGCTACTGTGTTTGGTCGCCATTCGACCAGCAGGTGTACCGACGCAAAACCGCTGGAGCAGGGACGATAGACCCCAGCGCAGACGCTGCTAACTGGACGTTTGTTAGCGTAAAGCCCACCATCCCGCGCTCCACCCGCACCAGCAACACCATGATCGGTGCTGCCGACAACAGCACGTTGATTGACATCACTAGTGGTACTTTTACACAGACGTTCGATGCTGCTGCCACGCTGGGGGGCGGGTGGTTTTGCTATGTCAAGAATAGCGGCACGGGCGATATCACGCTCGATCCAGATGCCGCAGAGCAGATCGATGGGCTGGCCAGCTATGTGATGTATCCCAACGAGGTGCGACTGGTGCAGTGCGATGGGGTGGCGCTGCGGAGCGTGGTGCTGAATAGCTTTTACAGAGCATTTACTGCCTCTGGATCATTCGCCAGGCCACCCGGGTACAGGGCGTTTGGCTGCGACATCATCTCAGGAGGCAGCGGCGGAGGTGCCGAACGCGGCGGTGGGGGCGGAGGCAGGTATTTGGGTTTCGTGCCCAGCTCCGTCCTCGCGCCCACGGGGACTGTGACTGTCGGATCTGGGGGAACAGGTAGTACAACAAACACTATTAATCCGGGAGGCGCCAGTAGTTTTGCGGGGGTCATTGTGGCCGGGGCTAGCCAAAAACACAGCCCAGGTTACGCCGGGGCGGGCGGGAGTGTTGGGGATGTCAGCGTTAGCACTTCAGTGCTAGCGGGTGGCCTTTTGGGCGGCTTCGGAAACAACAGTGTTGGGGAGGGGGGGAGTGCTGAATATGGTGGAGGGGGTGGTGCCATAGGTTATGACGGAGGTAGTTCACTCTTCGGCGGTGGTGGCGGAGGTGGCGCATCTGCACCCAACTACGGCATCGGAGGTAAATCCGGTACCAATGCTGGGGGTACGAAAAACCCATCAGGCAATGGCGGCAATGGCGCAGCTGCACCGGACTCGCGTTTCTCAGGCGGCGGCGGCGGTGGCGGCTCCAATTTTGGGGGTAACGGTGGGCTACCTGGTGGCGCGGGAGGTGGCGGCGACGTAAAGGGTGGCGCTGGCGCTCGCGGTGAAATTCGCATCTGGGGGATCATCTAATGGCACGCTTTGCAATCATCGACGCAGGGCGCGTCATCAATCACGCTGAAGCCGATTCGGACTTCGCAGCATCACAGGGCTGGATTCCAGCCGGTGAATCGCGCATGGGGGACTTGTGGGATGGTGGGGTGTTCACGCCTGCACCGCCGGAGCCACTACCAGAGCGCCAAACCGCCGCATGGGAGCGCATCAAGCAAGAGCGCGACCGGCGCAAATACATGGGCGTCAAGGTAGGCGCCCACTGGTTCCACAGTGACGACCCTTCACGCATTCAGCAAATCGCTCTGGCGATGATGGGTAACGCCATCCCGGCTGGCCTGATGTGGAAGACGCTCACGACAACACCTCCGCCTGTGTTTGTCGAAATGACGCCTGCACTTGCGCAGGGTATCTTCCAAGCAACCGCTGCAAGCGATGCAGCCATCTTTGCTACAGCCGAAGCGCACCGGGTTGCAATGGAAGCCAGCGCAACGCCGGAGAGCTACGACTGCACTACCGGCTGGCCCGCGTCGATTGAGGATGAAGCATGAGATTCTGGAAACTACTCAAAGCCTACGGTGAGCAAGTGTTTATCGCGCTTGATCAGCTTGCCAATGCGCTGATTCCGCCACTTGAGGGCACGGTGAGCTATGCAGACGAAACCCTGTCTGCCCGCTGCTACCGGGCGCACAGAGACGGAAAACGATTCGGCTTGTGGTTCATGCCGCCCATCGACTGGTTCTTCGGACTGTGGCAAGGGCCCGGTCACTGCAAGAACGCCTACATCAAGGAGTTTGCGCGAAAGAACTACCCCGAGGAGTATCGGGCAGGTGTGCCGATTTTCGAGCCACGGAGGGCGAAGTCATGACAGAACAAATAACAAACCGCAGAGCGGAGGACAAAAACGTGCAGGTTCTCGCAACGAAAATCGAGGGCCTTGCCCAGGACATGAACGAAATGAAGCACGGCATCGTCAAAATGGCCGATGCCCTGACAAAACTCGCTATCGTCGAGGAGCGTCAAACGCAGACCATCCTGGCCCAGGAGCGGGCGTTCAAGGCCCTAGAGCGTGTTGAAGAGCGCCAGCGCACGCACGAACTGCTGTGTCGGGACCAAGACAAAGAAGTGCGCCAGCTCATTGCCGACAGCAACGAACGGCTATCGACCCGCGTGGCAGAGCTGGAGAAGTCCGAGCCGATGCAGGAGCAGACAAGCACCTGGGTGAAGACGGCCGTGTGGGGGGCTGCGGGGCTGCTTGCCTTGTTTGTCGCGAAGCAGTTGGGGCTGGTGTGAACAAGCAGCGCACCGCCATCGGCGCCCTGGTGCTCTCTGCGGCTGGCCTGATCGGGCTGGTGTCGCACGAAGGCTACCGGGACCGGGCCTATGTACCCATCCCCGGTGACCGGCCCACCGTGGGGTTCGGCAGTACGTTCAACCCGGATGGCTCGCCCGTCAAGATGGGTGACACCGTGACGCCACAGAAGGCCCTGCGCATGACGCTGGCGCATGTGGGCAAGGACGAGCTGAACCTCAAGCGGTGCGTGACGGGCGAACTGAGCCAATCGGAATATGACTTGCTGGTGGACTTTGCCTATAACTACGGGTCCGTCGCCGCGTGCAAGTCCAGCATGGTGCGCCACATCAATGCGGGCAACTACACCGCCGCGTGCCAAGCCTACGGGCAATACCGCTTTGCAGCGGGGCGCGATTGTTCGGACCCCGCCAGCCGCTGCCGTGGCGTGTGGCTGCGCTCTCAGGAGCGCGTGACAAAGTGCATGGAGGCCCAATGACCGCACTGTTCGCCCTGATCCCCCGCTGGGTCTATGCCGCCCTTATTGCCATGCTGGCTGCAACGTCCTGCAAGTTCAAGTGGGACAAAGACGGCCTGGCGCTGGAAGTCGAAAAGCACAAAGTCGCAGCTGCCAAGCTCGAAGCCACCCAGCAAGCCGCACTTGCCCGGGCCACGGCAAAGGCCCGCGACACAGAACAGGCCCTTGTCGCCAAGGTCGAAACAATTCAGGAAGAATCCCATGCGCAAATCACTGCTCTTGCTGCTCAGCGTGACGATCTTCGCCGCAGGCTGCGCGCAGCAGCCACGGCAACCGTCACCGCCCGTAGCCTGTCCGGCCCCGCCAGCGTTGCCGCCATTGCAGCGCCTGCCGCAGGAGGTGACCGGCCCGAATTTTCTTACGAACTTGGAGACCGTCTTATTTCCGAGGCAGAGCGCGGAGAAAAAATAAGGATTTCCCTTTTGGCCTGCTACAAGCAGTATGAAGCTGCCCGCGAAGCCCTGAAGTGACCCAGCGGCGCTAACCCCAACACCACGCGGCTCATGGCAGCAGTCCTGCCCATGGGCTTGGCCGCGCCACTGGCTGAGTCCGTTCAAGCAGGGTGCGTGGCCGCGATGGCCTGCGCTGCGGCTTTCTCTCGCGGTACTCCCGAGACAATTCCAGGTATCGCTCGCTGCTGCCGCTGTACGTCGCTTTGTAGCTACCGTCATAGCTGACCTCCAGCCGCTCATCCAGCGCGGCGCGGCGCAGCAGCTTGGATGCGTCGGCTTCTTTGATGCGGTAGCGCTCTGCGAATTCGAGGACGGTCAGGCGCATGGCTTGCCCTCCAGCCGCGCACGCAGCGCCTCAAACGCCTTGCGTGAGTCTTCCGGCCAATCCTCCCAGTCATGCCGATCCAACTTGATGGCAGCGACGAAATTGCGGATCAGCGCCTCGTCCTGCTTGCGGACTTCGGCTTCGACGGCTCGGCACACACGAACTACCCACACCCCTACATCGTGGCCTTCTGGAACTGAATCAATGGCGCGCTTCAGAGCCTGCTTACTCAGCGCCATGCTGGCCTCCTTTTGTAGCCTGTTCCTTGATGTAGTCCGCTAGCACCAATTTCGCGTAATTGGCAGGAACTTCGTACTCAAAAGAGATGCGACATGTGATTCGATCAGTGCCTTTGGCAGAAAGAATGACGCCTGCTGTATTCTGGTCTTGCTTTAGGGTTTGAAGAATGGCTTCCTCATATGTATGCTTGTAGAACTCAATCATGCCTAGCCTCCTTTGATGCCGTGGGCGGCTTCTACTTGGTACACCAGATGCAGTGGGTCGTTGCCGTATTTCGACACAAGCGCCTTTGCTTGCGCATGTGTCAGCGGCTCCACCTCCACAGGGGCGAGAGTGCCCCACTTGGCAAGGACTGCGCGGGCGAAGCTAATCGGAAGGATGTATCCTCCCCGCCCCGGTTCTCCTGTTCGAGTTTCGTCAGCTAGAGCAATGATTTCCGCATCTGTCGGCGCAAGTTGGGTGTCAGTTATCATGGCTCTTGCCCTTGTATTCAGTAAGCAGTCGCGCAACGGCAGCACGGAACTCTGCAAGTGTTTTCGGCAGTGGCACTTCATCAATCGTGCACAGCGCCCACCGATCAAAGTCGGCATACGCATCACCGCGCTCTAGCGTCCCATCGCAGTTGACGCGCCAGTAGTGACCCTTGCCCTTGAGATAGAACCATTGCCAGTGGCGTTGGCCGAGCTTTTTGCCGTGGATTTTCAAGCCTTGGTCTGCGCACCAGTGGCGCCATTGCTTTGGCAGCTTCACTTCATTTACCATGGCTCTTGCCCTCCTGTGCTGCACGGGCTGCGTCGATCTTGGCGTCCCACAGCGTGTTGAGCTGCAGACGGATGAATGGCTCCAGATCAGTGTCGCGCCATTCGCCATCACGCAGGAATTGATAACGCGCTGCATCCTCCAGCACGCTGTCTGCCGCCTGTGCCGATGGGGGCGGGCTGCAACCACGCTTCTGCTGTAGCGTCCCACTCAAAACCAAGCTCCCTAAGTCTTGTTGCTGCGCTATAAGCAACCAAACGGTTGGCTGGGGACATGGGCGCTGGTGCTGGCTGCTGGGGAGCCATCTCGCTGGGATCAATGGGGATGGTCGTACCGTCTGGCTGTTCTTCGTGGTGCGCTTGCTGTAATGCTGGCTGCGTTGAACTTGTGAACGTCATGAGATCGGCCGGAACCGCTGCCTGCGCTACGTGTGAAGGCTGGGGCGCTGGCTGGCCCCACTTTGCCAAGACTGCGCGGGCGAAGTCGAGCAGAGCAGCAGGGCTGTCGTCCAGGGTGAAACCAGTCTCTTGTGCGTACAGGTCTTTGATTTCCGCATCTGTCGGTTTATTCATGGCTCTTGCCCTCCTTCAGTCGGCATTCAAATACTTTATCGCCTACATAAAAGGCGTTCAGTTTCTGGCATTCCGTAGCCACTGTTTCGTGGGCGGTGACCCAGCCGAACAGCACGAACATGCATGCCGCGAACACGATGAACATGAAGCCTATAAGTCCATTGGTCATCACTTACCCTCCTGTGCTGCGCGGGCAGCGTCGATAGCCACGGGGTCGAATAGTGCATGTACGGCGTCGAACTCAATCCAGTTGCCGCTCCTGTCTTCACAGCGACGGAGGTTGCTACGACTGTCCAGCGCGAACGAATAGCGCGGCAACTTGCACAGGCGCTTGCGCACAGCCTCGAATGCCGCATCCAGCGCATCCCCCTGCGATGCGGGCGAGGGCTGGGGCGCTGGCTGTGCCGTGGTGGATGGCGCGGCGGCGATCATGCGGACAAACCGCTCCAAGTCCTGCGCCGTCGCCTCCGCACCGCGAGCCGCCCTGTTCCGCATTTCTGCGATTGCCGCTTTTGCACGACAGGAGCTGTCCATGTTTTCGTGCGGGTGCGAACGCGTGCATCCCGCCACAGCGGCAGGCGCTGCCTGTGCTGGTGCTTGCCCATGGGATGCGCGCTCTACCAACTGCGCCTTGAGCGATTCAATCTCCAGCCGTGCTGCGGCGTAGCCCATGCGAAGTAGCTGCACGTCGATCCCGGCGTCGCCAAGGTCTTCGTAGGTCTTGAGCTTCTCGCGCAGGGTTTCGAGTTCGGCGTGTTGACTGCGCAGATAGGCTGCAATCAAGTGAGCATCCATAGAGTATCTTGTGAGGTTGCTGCATACGTTTGCAAGTCGCAGCGCCTCGGGTTGTTTGTCTGTCATGTCTCAATCCTCATAGGGCACTTTCCGTCCACGAATGCTGGCGGCTCCATGTGCGTCTGGTGGTCTGGGTGGCCGGGCTCGCGTCTGCGGCATTTGATGCACTCGCTGTGTCTCACGTTGTCCGGGAATAGCGCGGCTGCAATTGGCCCGGCTGCCGAAGCGCGGTTTGTGATTCGCCCGTCGCAGCGGGCTATGTCGTATGGGAGGGTCATGGCTTGACTCCTGTGGCTTTGGAGATGGCGGCGTTTGCTGCGCGTGCTGGCAACCCGATGTGCTCCTGATACCAGTTGCGCAGTTCTTTCAGTGCCTCCATCAAATCAGGCGCTGCCGCAATCAGGTGAGCATCACGGGACGAGCACACTGCAACCTTGTCAATGTTTTCTGGCCCGGTGCCAACGCACCAGTCGTCGTCATCCAATGCGTTAGGGTCTTTGCGCGCAAACCACGGCCCGGGTGTGTGTCCGGCGGTCACGACTCACCCCCCTTCACCTGATCCTCTGCAAGCGCATCCAGCGCGCCCGTGATCCTGCCTGCCAGCCCGTTCAAGCGTGCATCGCTGTCGTCGTCGCCGGGTATTTGCATCAGCGCATCAATCACCGGCAGGCACTCGCCCAACAAAGCACACAGCACCATGCGCTGGCCTTTGAGCTTTGCCACTTCCGCTTGTGCTGTAGGTGGGGCGGCTTCGGAATAACTGCCGCTGCCTTCGCATACAAAGCACTCTTGATCGGTCCCAATGTCAGGGTCGCGAACCATCCAACCAGTGCCGCCGCAATTGCCGCACGCCACCGGCCCCCCCGCACTTGCCGCGAGAGACGCCGCCCCATCCCTGAACCCCTGTGCCGCAGCGGTTGCCATGTCTGCGGCCTCGAAGCTGGCCTCTACCAGCCGCACTGCGCGGTGCGGATTGAATTCGGGCCACGCGGCATCCGCGTCTTTTGCCTCGAACTCTGCATCCTTTTGATCGGCGCACAGCGTCGCCATGCCGTCTTTGTCTACCATGTACCAGCGGCCTACCATGTCGAGGTTATTCTCGGGATGGTGTGCTGCCAGCGCAGCGGTGTTTTTGTCTGTCATGTTGTCTTTCTCGCTATTTTTATGATAGCTGTCAGCGCTTTACTGGTAAGCGTTGCAGCCTGCTTTGATTGGGTGCCTGGTGATGTTATTCCGCAGGTTTTGCGGAATACATTACGTTATGCGGCTACAGCGTCCTCAAATTTCACCAGCAGAAACCGGCCCTCCTGTGTGCATCCGGTTTCCTTCACCTTGTAGCGGGCTGCCGCGTGCTCATAAACCCCGTCGATCACGCCTTGCTTGATCACCGCACCAATCGGAAGCGGCGGCTGAATGTCATTCTCGGAAAACCACTTCTTTTCGGCCTCGCTATGCAGTCGCTCAACGATGCTGCTCATGCCGTCCAGTTCCTCAACGTCGCTCATGGTCAAGTCCCAATAAGCGTTCCGGTCCAACTCTTTGGCAAGCTGGTATCCGTCCATCGGGTGCTCGTAGTATTCGGCAATCGTTTCGGCATCGCCTTCGAGGTTTGCGGCTATCTTGGTTGCCGCTTCGAGGATCATTTCCTTGGTTACTTTCGGTCGTTCCATTTTTCTCTCCGTAGTCAAAAGCCGCATAACATTCCGGTCAAGGCGCGACCGTGCTAACGCACGTCGGCCTTACCTACAGCGTTATACGGTTGATTTGCCCATTGCGTGACGGCATCAATGCCCGCTTGCGCGACGACGTATGCCTGTGCTGTCGTCCAGCCGCGCCCGCTCCAGATTCCAGCGGCTTCAAGGATGGAATTGGCCTGCGCGATGGCGGCCTGTTGCTTCTTTGTCCACGGTGTCCCGCCTGCAATCGTGAGCTGATTGGCTTTGTGGATCGCCTCTGTCATCGCATGCACGGCCAGCGTCGCAGCGGCTACCCATCCGGCTGTGTCGGGGGTGACGTTGTAGGCGTAACGGCGCCCGCCGTGGCTGTAGGCGTGCACAAGGCGGAAGCTGCCCACGGGCATCAAGTCCTTGTCGTAGCTCCACTCGCTCAGGCTGTAGGCCGGGACGTACTTTCGGCCTACCTTGCGGTAGAGCGGTTCTGTTTCGGTGGTGGTCATGCTGTTGCTCCGCGTAACACCGCCCGCACGTCACCCGTGTGAAAGCTGCGCGTTTCCAGTAGGTCGCCAAGTGCAAGGGCGCCAGCGGCAAGGCTCCATGTGTTCAGGCGTGGCAACAGACGCTCGCAGGCATCCAGGCCGCTCAGGATGGCGCCGCGCTGGGCATCGAGGCAGCCGGGGCGCTCTACCACGTCGCCCAGAGCGTTGGCTGTGCCTGCCAGAATGCGGGCCTCGGGGGTGTTTTGCAGGCCGTGCAGGTTGGCAGCGTGGGCCACCACGTAAACGAGGCGCCCGCATTCGTGGGCAAGTAGCGCTGCGTCTCCACCCATGTAGGCTTGTATGCCAGCGCGTGTGCGCAGTGCGCGCAGCTCCGCTTCCACGCGCTTGCGCGCCACGGCCTGGGCAATGGGGTTTGTTACCATGAGGTCGTCGCGCTGAGCTGGCCTGCGGCGGTTGGCGTAGGCGCTTGTCTTTCTCATTGCCGCCCCCGGTAGCTCAGTTCGCTGGGCACATACCGCTCGCGCACAGACGCATTGCAGACGATGTGCGGCGGCGCCTTTGGCAGAGGGATTCGCGTGATCTTCGCTTGTGAGTAATCTGCTTTCGCTGTCTTGGAAATTGACAGCACAGCCTTTTGCTTTGCCGGGGAGCGGTTCTTTGGAATGACCGTCATGGCATCGCGGATGATCTTCGCGACGGTGGTGGATGGCATGTGCAGATCGCGGGCAATCTGCCGCCCGGACATGCCACGGCCACACATGGCCCGTATCTGTCCGATGGTTTCAGGGGATGTTTTGGATGTGAAGGTCATGGCGTAAAAAAGCCACCTCGGCGGGTGGCTGGTTTGGATTAAGAGATCGCCTCGAAAAGATCTTGCACCACGCAGCGCTCTGGCAAGCAATGCGGGCTGCACCAGATGGTTTCGCTCAGGCGGTTGGCAATGGCTTCGTCGTTCAGGGCGTAGCCGCTGCCCGCCTTCCATGCGCGGGTAAGCCAGCCTTGCAGCAGCAGGGCGTCGTGCTCGCCCGCGTGGCCGCACAGCACGATGCGCAATTGCGGGTTGTTGCCATTTTCTGCGCACCAGGCGCGCACGTCGTCTGCAATGCCCTGCCCCATACCGCCCGCGCTGTAGTCCATGGCGCCTTTGGTGTAGGGCGGGTCGAGAAAGACGGCTGTGAGGCCGTGGCGGGTGGTGATGCTGTCTTTGACCACACGACCCCAATCGCCACAGGTGACGCGCACATCACGCAGGCGCTGGTGCAGCTCGCGCATCCATGCGCGGATGAACTCGCCGCGTGGCGTGCCGCCGTCGGGCAACTGCCGGTTGATGCCTCGGCCTGCGTCGCCCAGGTGCGGCAACTGCCGGTTGATGCCTTGGCCTGCATTGCCCTCTTTGCGCACCAGGCTGGTGCCATCGTGCACCCAGGGGCCGGTACCGCTGCACCAGCCTGAGCCGATCCAGTTGCAGGCACCCCACACCCACCAGCCCGCGATGCGGGCGTCAAAGTAGGCTGGGTCTGCGTAGAGCTTTTCGGTCATGTCTGCGCGCTGGCGCACCAGCCACGAATGGCGGGCGAACAGGTCTACCTCGTTCACGGGCCAGTCTGCGGCATGGGCCACGGCGTCGGGGTCGTGCGCAATGGCGCGCCAGAAGTTGGCCACGAAGCCGTCGAAGTCGTTGATTGTTTCGATGCGGGCAACATCGGGCGGCGCGGCCAGCAGCATGGCGGAGCTGCCTGAGAATGGCTCGACGTAGTTATCCACCCGTCCGAAGGCGGGCCATACGGTTTCAGCGGCTTTTCTTTTTCCGCCGAAATAGGGGAATGGAGCTTGCAATGGTTGCATATGGCATTAAAAAGCCCGCTGGTGCGGGCTGGGGTGTGGGGTTAGCTGATCGCCAGCCGGGTGCCGTGCACCAGCCTTGCGCCTGGCACCTCGTGGCCTTCTTTGATGGCCCTGGCAATCGCGGTTTTGTCTGGCGCTGGCGGTGGCGCTTCGGGTGTGCGCATGTACTCGGCAGGAATCAACCCGGGTTCGTACACGTCAACGCTGGGAGGCTTGGCTTGGATCGCCAATTTGAAGTAAGGGCATTCGATCTTCTGCACTTCGGCGGTTTCCATGCAGCCCTGCACGTAGTCGAGAAGATGCCTTGCCCGGTTCTCGATAGCCTTGCGGCGCTTCGCCATTTGCTCTTCGGCGTCCTTAATGGCCGTGGCCGTGGCTTGCAGGTTGCGGGCGTACATCACCACGTTCTGCGCCTTCACCTCCAGTTCGCCGGACATGGCATCCAAGGTGTCTGTCACGACCTCGGCGGGTAGGTCAAGGTCTGCCAGACGGTGCGCGTCATTGCGGTACGTGGCCGCGATTTCGTAGAGCGTGGTCATGGTCAGAAAGGAATATCGGACCCGTCATCCAGGCCGTCGAAACCAGACGATGCAGGATGGCCGGCAGGTGGGCCGCCGAATCCATCATCCTGGCGCGGTGCTGGCTGGCGTGCGCCCTTTAGTGGGCGATGGCGCAACCCTTCGACCATCTTTGTCAGCAGCTCGGGCTGGGTTTTCTTGTCCAGAATCTCGCTGGCCGTCAGTTCGGTGCTGGGCTGGAATACGTTTTTCAGCACCATGCGGGTGCCCAGGCTGCCGTCTTTCTTCTCGTAATCCTCCGTCTCCAGCAGAACACCAATGGGCTTGTGCAGGTCTGGAAACACCGTGCCGTCTTCGACCACTTCTTTCTTCGTGTCGAAGTCGTAGCGCGTGACCTTACCGGGGGCAGGTTTGATGCCGCGCAGTTGCAGGCAGGTCATGATGGCCATGAGAGCATCGTAGCCCTGGTAGCGGTCCCCATTGGCCCCGGTGGTGTAGATGGCGAGATTGGCTTTTTGCCCGCCCTGGCTCTTGAAAATGAATTCAATGCCGCGCCCGCCTTTCTTGGTCACTACGTCTTTGGCTTGGACGAATTCGCCCACGTATTTGCCGATCTCTTTGATGGTTGCGCCTGCGGTGTCTGCGTGGCGTGCGGCTTGAACGTCAAGTGTGTACATGGTGTGCTTTCTTTCAGTTGGTGGTTTGCAAGTCGTAGTAGCTGTAAATGGCCGCATCGGCTGCTGCCAGATCGTTTTCAATGTGCTCGTCTTCAAACAAGCCCATCGGCGTTTTCACCGTGTCGGCCCCGCTGTTCCTGGTGCTGAACAGGTATTGACCATTGATGACTGCGGTGCGCAACACGATGGTCAACAGGCCTTCAATGGTGATCTTTTCGTCCAGCAGCTTGCCGATGGTTTTGGCCTTAATGCGGCCCGCGTCGTCCTCCTGGGTGTGCCCAAGGATGTAAACGCGCTTGTCATCGGCAAGCTGGCTGGCCGCCATGAGAATCGACCATGCGTTGTGGGCGATCTCGTTGTATTTGGCGAACGCTGCATTGCCTTGTTCCTTGTCCAGAACGCGGCGCATGAACTCGTTTGCCAGGATGTATTGGAAGTCGTCCAGCACAATGACGCTGCGCTTCGTGCCCTTCATCAGCTTGATGATGGTTTGCGCTTGGTCGGTCACAAAGACATTGCCTGTGGGCGTCTTGTCCTTGTCGAAATAGGCCCAGCCGCTAGAACGGAAGGGCAGCGGCTTCTTCACTGCCTGAATCAGCAGCGTGTGTTCCGGGTCGAGGTTGCGAAGGCTGGCTGTCTTGCCGGTTCCGGACTGCCCGAGGATCATGCAGGCTATGGACATTTGTTTTTCCTTGGTCGTTGGTCAGTAGGTGCGATTGGTCGTTTTCGATCTGGGCGCATGCGACGGCTTCGTCGCAGCTTTCTTGGAGCATTGGGTGCATCACACTCCCCTCACTTGATGGTTGTCGTAAATCGTCTTCACGGGCCGTTTCAGCCCGCTCTTTTGCCCCACATGCCAGCCTCCGCAGTGGGCGCAGCGGTACGGTGCAAGGGGCGTTTCTGTGCGCCTGCGTGCGCGCTTTGCTGATTCCGTGGCGGTCTTGAGCGTGTGCACTACTTTTCCGCTCGGGCATTCCATGTCAGCCCCTTTTGATGGCCCGCCAGGCCACGCGCAAAGCCACTGGCAGCGGGTTGCACTGGCGATAGAGGCGGTACGTCGCCCAGGCTATGGCGATGCGGGTTTTCATGCGGCACCTCGCTGGCGTATGGCTGTTGCGGCCCTACTGCCGTAAATCTTTACGCCTGTCGGTATGTGCGTGTCGCACACGGTGGCATTCGCAGTCAGAGCGCACGACTCGCGCTCTGCTGCTGCGACAAGGGCGGCGAAGCGCTCAAACAAGCCAATCAAATGATCGGAGCCATCCATGTTCAGGCCCATGTCACCTGAGCCCGCCTCTTTCGCCGTGGCAATGATCTCGTCGCGCGTCATTTCGCTGCCACTTCCACGGCGCCTGATTTCTTGCCACGGGTCGTAAAGCACTGCACGGTGCTGTCCGAGATCCATTCATAGGCGCTGTTCGGCCCGCATGCGTACTGCGCTGCCGTGTCGCGCCTGCGCTGCTGCTCTGCTTCACTCAGGCGCTGCTCAATCTCTGCGGCCTGCGCGTGCTCTGCGCTGTGGTCTGTCATATCGAGGTGCTGGGCCGCGAAGAATGCAGCGAAGATGGCGCAGACAAACAGGCCGGTTCCGATGTTGGGGCGGGGGTTTGTTAGCATGCCGCCTCCCTTGCTTTGAGCATGGCGTCTGCCATTGCGTATGACCATGCAGCGATCTGTTTTGGATCGCCACTGAGGCTGGCCGAATCTTCCCCGAGAAAGTAGAGGCGCATCGCCTTCGCTGCGAAGTAATCGCGCAGGTGCATGCCGTTGGCGTCGCTACGACTTGTTCCGCCGTTGTTGTGTGTCGTCATGCTGGCTCCTCAATTTCACGCGGCGCTTTGACCGCTGCAAGTTCGATGGCTTCCACTTCGTCGTCCGTCAGGCGGTCGGCAATGTCCACCCCCCGCAGGTAGGCGCTGTACAGCGTGGCCGTGTCGCGCTGCCCGCTGTCCGGGTCGCCGCGCTCGCCCTCCAGGTGGCAATCCAGCGGCCCCAATTCAGGGTGCTGGAACGTGTAGGCAAACTGGCCCTTCGGGGGCCGTGGCGCGTCGTACAGCGTCAGCTCGGCGCGTAGCTGGATGCACATCGCTTGCCAGCGCTTTGCATCTGCTGGCGGGGCAATGCCTGCCAGGGCTTGCTGAAAGATGGGGTGCACGTTCTGCATGGGCTTCTCCTTCGGAAATGAAAAAGCCCCGCATTGCAGGGCTGTGTGTGGTGCGTCTGGAGGGATTCGAACCCCCAACCAGCGATATAGAAGACCGAAGCTCTATCCAATTGAGCTACAGACGCTGTGTGTGTTTATCTGCTGCCAGATATTTGGGGATAGTTGATAGCCAGCGCGTACCGAAGGCAGAGGCGCTGGGCGAATTGAAGATGGCGGCGCGGACAAAGCACCGCTTTCGCAAGGGAGGCTTGCGCAGTCTGGCTAAAGCGTGCAGAGCGCGTGGTGCTTTCGTTTTGCTGCCACGTATGCAGAGTGGGCGTCTTCTGGTGTGCTGAAATAGCCCAGGTGTTTGATTTTTCCATCAACCCTAATTTGAGACTGCCACTTGGAGCCGCTCTTGCTCCACGAAGCGCCGATCAGGCCGCTGGAGGTGTTGACCTTGCTGGTTATTCGCATGTTTTGCATGTTTTCTCTTTGTGAACACGCTCTCAAATTTGCCCAGCGGTTGTCAGAGCGCACTCCATTCGCGTGATCGGTCACGTCGTCGGGCTCCTTGCCCGTCACCATCAAAAACGCGAGCCTGTGGGCAAAATATCTCTTTCGAAATATCCGGATCATCCGGTATCCCGCCACGGATATCCCGCCTGCCTCTTTGCCTGCGTATCGCCGGCCTGCGGCGATCTTCCATGTGAACTGACCGTTTTCTGGGTCGTAGTGGAGGCGCTCCTTGATTCTGCTTACCAAGTCCATTTGCTATACCTCTTGAGTAAAGATTGCATTCATCTGGTGGTTTGAAGCCGTGAGAAAGCAGCCCTGCTACTGGGCCAGTCTGTTCACCGCCGCCGAAGCAACGGAGCAAGGCTGCTATCTCATGGCCCCGGCGCATGGCCGGGACGGGGGGTCATCGTTCTCCTTGAAAACCAGAGCGCCCCCGGTGGCTGGCGCTCTGGTTTTGTCCGTATTGATTGGCACTCCCGGCCCCTGGTGTAGGGGCGGGGTGGGGTTATTCAGGTGCCACCCACTTCTTTTCGCATTGTTGGCTTCGCGGCAAATCTTTCTCGCATTCGTTGGCGCCTCGGTAATGCGCGGACATGAACAGCGACGAAACAATTAACGCAGCTGCAAGCGCACCAATGGCAACTCCTAAGCCAAAGTCGTCCATCTCTATCTCCTTGATTGAAGCAATGCGCCTCACTAGAAGCGCCTGGGTTGCCCCGTGTGGATGGGGGATGGGGTTAGTGAACGCCTGGCAGCAGGTCGAATTGACTCAGTGCTGAGGCGTTGTATCGACCAGATGCCATCCAGAAAGCAAGCCTGCGCGCACCAGATTTCTCGACGCAGACACCGCGGATTTGGTACATGGCTTCGTCTTCATGGATCTCCACAATCTGAGCTGTGCCGCCTTCGCGTGTTGGATAAGTCTTGCCGGCTTCTATTTGCATGTCTGCTCCTTGAAAACCTCAACCGCCTGTCACGCGGCTCAGGTTTTGCCATTCGTTGGAATGGCTTGCAGGCATATCCCCGTTGCCGGGTTCCTGCCGCACCGCTGGCCGGTGCTTTGCTGATCTCTATCAGTGCCGTGTCCGTCAGTTGTTGCGCCCACCTGAGCGCCCCTGACGTTTGGCAGATCGCTTTTCTTGGCTCTGCCGCCTCAATTCCCTCTCACGCCGGGAATGCGCGCCTGCTGTCGTCTGTGCGAACCGCAGGAGGCTGGTTTTTAAGGCGCTGTGTCGGTGGCCTGCTCGATGGCTTGTCACCCTGTGCCGCGTTTTCGTTGGCATGGGTGAATTGTCAGGCAAAACTAACAAGACAGTCAAGCGGTTATTTCAGGTAAAACTAACATTTTTTGCTACACCAGTAAACGATGCTTGACCTTTGCGTTAGTTTTGCCTGACAATGGCGGCTATGAACCCACACGCAACAAAAATCATCGAGGCGCTGGGCGACACCGCCGAGGTGGCGCGCATGTTTGATGTGCGCATGCCCTCTGTCAGCGACTGGAAGAAGCACGGCATCCCCAGGGCGCGAATGATGTACCTCAAGGTGGCGCACGCGCAGGCCCTTGATGGCATTGACCTGGACGCTGCCACCGCCCCCACCCGCAGCGAAGCCCAAGAGGCCGCGTAACCCATGGCCCCGCAAGAAAAGACCGAGCGGCGCGGAATGAACCCCTTCACCTCAGTCCGCCCCCGTGGCGCCGATGCCCCCGCCAAGCTGCCCACGCAGCGCAAGAAGGCAGCTCCCATCACAACCAAAGGCACCACCCGCGTGCTGAACGTCAACGGCAAGTTGCAGGCGCCGCTGAACCCGAATGCGGCATCCATCGTGATCGAGGGCGCAGAGCAGGGCCGGGCCAGTACGGACAAGCGCCGGGCCATTGTGCGGGGGCTGTCGTGAATTGGCACGCCTACGAGGCCGCAAAGCGCTCTTGGACATGCGCAAACCCCGGTGCAACAGCAGAGCAGTACGAAGCCGCTATGCGGGCGATTGCAAGGCGCTACGGGGTATGAGTTTTGACGCCACGGCTAGGCAAAGGGTAGCTCCCGGAGCCGAAGAGCAGGACATGCCCGCCTGCCTGCCGCTGGTTTCTTCAATGGGCTGTGAAAGGGCAACCATGCAAAAAGAACACAGGCAAGAAACAGATGCGATGTGGGCAAGGTATCGCGAGTATGACGACATGGTTTGCGATTTCCCGGAAAGAAAGATTGGGATGCCATTCCCCGCTGCGTATTGCGTGCTTTTCCCAGTCGAGATTGACAAAGATTTCATCTTCGTTGAATTAGACCTCGACGAAGTGGAACGCTTCGCCATGGGTCTGCTGGCCGCACTGCCGAAAGCCAGAGCGTTGACAAGTGCAGCAGAGGCTGAATTTGTCACCCACGAAGCCATCAGCAAGGCGAAGGGCGAGTAATGATCGTTGACCCTGACTTCTTCGACCACTGGCGCACGCGCATGGTGGCCGACATGCTGAAAGACCAGCTCGCGCCGGTTTACATCATGCGGCTGTGGGCGCATTGCCAAAACCGCAAGGGGGATGTTTTCGACATCCCAGCAGCTGGACTCAAGGCACTCTGCCAGTTTTCTGGCGCAGCGCAGGATTTGGAAGATGCCCTTATCGCAGCCGAGTACATCGCCCGCGATGGCCTTACGGTGACGGTTACCGGGTGGGCCGAAAAGAATGCCGCATTGCTTGCCGCATGGGAAAACGGGCACAAAGGCGGGCGTCCAAAAAAGAACCAAAACACAACCGATGGGCAACCCACAGAAAACCCATCGGAAACCCATGGGTTACCCATGGCTAACCCATCGCTAACCCAAACGAAACCGATAAGAGTAGATAAGAGAAGAGAAGAAGAAAAGACAGAAGAAGCGCCTTCTGCGAAGTCGCCAGCAGGCTCGGCTCTGCCGAAGAACTGGATTCTTCCGGCGCAATGGGCTGCATGGGCTCAGGGCGAACGACCCGACCTCGACCCGAACAGGGTTGCAGACGAATTCCGGGACTACTGGATCGCCAAGCCCGGGAAAGAAGGGCGCAAGGCCGATTGGGAGGCGACCTGGCGCAACTGGGTTCGCAACCAGCGCGCTACCACCTATGGCCGCCCAGCCCACAGCGCTGCGCCGAGAGAGCGGAGGCTGGTGCTATGACCGCCAAGACTTTTGCCGAGTTCGGAATTGAGGTGCGCCACGCATCCGGCGAGGAAGACACGACTTGTCCGCAGTGCTCCGAGGCCCGGCGCAACAAGCGCGCCCGCTGCCTGTCTGTCAACATCGACAAGGGCGTGTGGACATGCCACCACTGTGGCTGGTCTGGTGGCCTGGGCACGGGCGAACAGAGCCGACCGGTCATCGTGAAAACGTGGCGCAAGCCGCAGTACCAGCCGGAGAACGTCACCCCGACCGAACAGGCGTACATCTGGTTTGCTGCGCGTGGGATTACCCGCGAAGTGCTCAAGCGCAATTGCGTCGGGGTGTGCTCTGCCTACTTTCCGCAGCTTGAAGACCGCGCCAGCGCCGTGACGTTTCCGTACCTGCGTGGCGACGAGGTGGTGAACGTCAAGTACCGCACCAAGGACAAGCATTTCCGCATGGAAGCGGGCGCAGAGCGCGTTCTGTACGGCCTGAACGATATTGCCGAAACCCTGATCTGGGTCGAAGGCGAAATGGACAAGCTGTCCATGGAAGTGGCGGGGTTCTTGTCATGCGTCAGCGTGCCCGATGGCGCGCCGACACCGAACACGAAGAACTACGACAGCAAATTCGACTTCATGTCCGCGCCAGAGCTGGAGCGCGCCAAGTTTCACATCATCGCAGTGGACAACGACGAGCCGGGTGTGAGGCTGGAGGATGAGCTACTGCGCCGCCTGGGCCGTGATGTTTGCCGCGTGGTGCGCTGGCCAGAGGGGTGCAAGGATGCCAATGACGTCCTGAAGGCGCACGGCCCCGAGACTTTGGCTCAGTGCATAGACGCCGCCCAATGGGTGCCAGTGGAAGGCGAACACGCTGTCAGCAGCTATGCCGAAAGCATGGATCGTTTGTACCAGTACGGCATGCCCCGAGGCATGTCCACTGGCTGGGCTTCTGTGGACGACTTTTACACCGTCATGCCAGGCGAGTGGTCGCTTGTCACGGGGATTCCGGGGCATGGCAAGTCAGAGTGGCTTGATGCGCTCATGGTGCGGCTGGCGCAAAACCATGGCTGGTGCTTTGCGATCTTTTCGCCAGAGAACCAGCCTACGGAATATCACATCTCCAAGCTGGCCGAGAAGTACATCGGCAAGCCATTTGGCAATGGCCCAAGCGCCCGGATGACATTGCAAGAAAAGGACGTGGCTGTCCAGTTCTTGAATGAGCACTTTGTTTTTTTGATGCCAGAGCTGCCAACGGTGGAAGGGCTGATAGAGCGGCTGCGTTCCATCGTGAAGCGCCGTGGCGTTCGTGGCGTGGTTCTGGATCCATGGAACGAGATTGACCACACACGAACGGGCGGACTGAGCGAAACGGAATACATCAGCCAGAGCCTTTCAAAGTTGCGCGCCTTCGCTCGGTCGTCAGGTGTGCACCTGTGGATCGTTGCGCACCCTACAAAGCTGCAAAAGGAGCAGGACGGCTCCTACCCGGTGCCAACGCCCTATGACGTTGCCGGGTCTGCCCATTGGCGCAACAAAGCCGACAACTGCATTGCGATCTGGCGTGACACCGCACAAGACAACAGAGCAGTTGAGGTGCACATCCAGAAGGTGCGCAAAAAGTCGGTCGGAAAGGTCGGCATGACAACCTTGGTTTATGACCGCGTGACCGGGCAATACCACGACATTGCTGCGGCCCCGGCCCGATGGGCGAACGAAGACGTTGACGACACAGAACACGGCGGCGCGCCGTATTAAGGAAAAGCCATGGACGAAATCTACGCATTGCTTTGGAGCCGTAGTTCCAATTGTTTCCACATCGAACCGCTGGCCGACACAGCGCGCAGTGGGATGAGATTTTTTACCAGAGACGCTCGGAACGACTACCTATTGCTTGCCTACGGCCCGTATCAAGCAATTCAAGACCGGGCGGACAGCCTGCGCACTGTCATCACAGAAAGGGCAGAGGTGCGGCGACTGTATGACGACCAATGACCGCCTACGACAAAGCACTATCCCACCTCATAAAGTTGGCAAAAACACCAGGATTCAAGGAGTACGCATGGCACAGAGCAAAGGAACTGGAGAGCTGCAAAACCGGCATGTGGCAGGGCATCGCTGCGGATTTGAAGCAGGCCATGCTGTCATCAGCCGCACCGCGCAAGAGTGGGGGGTGACAGCATGATTCTGACCCTCCCATGGCCCCCATCGGCCCTGAGCCCGAACCAGCGCCTGCACTGGTCGAAGTTGGCCCGTGCCAAGAAGGCCTACCGGGCAGAGTGCGCCTGGCAGGCCATTGCGCAGGGCGCCAAGCCCATCACCGCCGAGCGCCTACATGTCTCGCTCGTGTTCTACCCGCCGAACCGCCGCGCCTTCGACCTGGACAACATGCTGGCGCGAATGAAAAGCGGCCTCGACGGCCTGGCCGACGTGCTGGGCGTGGATGACAAGCACTGGAGCCTGAGCATTGCCCGGGCCGAAGAAATCGGCGGCATGGTGAAGGTGGAGGTGACGAATGTCTGAGCGCCTTGTCCTGCGCCTCGTAAACGCGCAACAGGGCCATCAGGCCATCAAACACGCATGGGAGTTCGCCAAGGGCTGGATCATGGGCAGCGGTGGCGCCATGGTGCTGGAGGTGCGCCCAGAAACCCGCAGCGACCGGCAAAACAAGCTCTTGCACGCCCTGTTCGGTGACGTTTCAAAGCAGGCCGAATGGATGGGCAAGAAGCGCAGCCCGGAGGAATGGAAGCTGCTGTTTGTGTCCGGCCACTCAGTCGCCACAAAGCAGGGTGCCGACCTGGTGCCAGGGCTGGAGGGCGAATTCCTTAATTTGCGCGAAAGCACGGCACGCATGGGCAAAGCGCGCATGGCGTCGCTTTTGGAATATGTGATGGCCTGGTGCGCAGAGCACGGTGTAGAGCTGCGCGACGCCCGGCAGTGGGTGGATCCGGAAACAGGCGAGGTGATGCATGCATAGCAAAAACAAACCAAAGCCCACCGCAGCAGAGCGCCGCCACATAGAGCGCGTAGCGGCCCTTGCATGCGTGGTGTGCGACGCGCCAGGGCCCAGCCATGTCCATGAGCCAGAGCAGGGGCTGTGGCACGTTTCCGTAGCGCTGTGCCCAGCCTGTCACACAGGACATGACGGATGGCACGGCACCCGCCTGCGCTGGAAGCTTCGCCGCATGAACGAGCTGCAGGCCATCAATCGCACCGTGGCGCAGGTTTTGAACTGAAATGGAGAACAGATGATTACTGAAAGCCAACTGGCGCGCCGATACCACGCGCTTTCCGTCAACTGCAAAAAAGTCTATGACGCGGTGCCCATCTCGGAGCCGTGGTCAACGTCTTACATCCTTTCAGAAATTCAAAGACTGTGCAGCTACACGTCAAACATGCGGGTTTTGACGGGAAGCCTTCAAGCCCTCAAGGCATCCGGCCTTGTGCAAGAGCCACAAAAGGGCCTTTTTTTGAGGACGCCAATCAAGCCAGGCAAGGACGAATCAGAAGCCGAGCCGCTTGAGGCCGCAAAGCAGTCAGAACTAACCACCAAGGAAGAAGCCCCTATGCCAACAGCCCAAAAGCCCCCCCGCAACCCCATGACGATCTTGTCCGAGTTGGCAACCCGCTGCAAAGCGCTGGCCGACGAAATCGAGACTGCCGCGCTGGAGATTGACGAATACGTGACAGCAAAGGATGTTGACGCCGGGAAGTTGAAGCAATTGCAGGCGCTGCTGAAAGGGCTTGCTTGATGGACGCCGGGAGGATGTTGATTGAAGCGCAGATGCACCTGGAGTGCATGAACGAGGCGTTACTCGAAATTGAGTTCGCCAAGCCTAGCAAAGAGCGCAAGCGCGTCATCAACGCCGAATTGAGCGCGCGTCTTTGGGCCGCCATTCACATCACCCAGAGCGTGCGGCTAGGCCGGGAAGACAAAGAGCTGATCGATACGTTGCGTGAGGCGCGCCGATTCAACAACGTAGATGACGCACCGGGCCAAGAAGGCTTGCACTGACAAGGGGAAACATGCTGATGCGCGTACAAGAAGCCGTCGATTACAGCCACGTTAACGAAATGCACGCCGATATCCATTCGCGCCTTGAGAACTGGCGCCGCTGGGTGATAGTGCGCCCCCATGGCTGGTGCACCCATCCCATGTTCAAAAACTTTCGCGCCTCAAGGCAGTGGGAGGCATCCCCGCACATCAGCACCCCTGTTGATACGCTTGACGCAGCTCTAATCGAAAAAGCAGTCTATGCGCTACCAGACAAGCACCGCGATGCGATCCGCTGGTGGTATGTGCACGCGGGCAATCCGGTAGCGATGGCGCGCAGACTTGGAGTGAGCAAGCAGGGGCTAGCTGATCTCGTCTGTGTTGGCCGGACGATGCTGAAAAACCTGATTGGTACGTCCCAAAAATCCCACTACAGGTAGCCCAAAAATTCCGCTACACCTGTTCCAAAAATTCCGCTACAGGTGGTGCGGCATCCCCTATAGGGCGCAGGCCAGCCTCCAGCGCGGCGCAGGCCAGGGCCACGGCACGCCCTGCCTCGATTGGCTTGCCAGTGGTGCGACTGATGCCGCGCCTCCAGTCTTTATAGGCGGCATAGGACACCCCTAGCAGCTCAGCGGCAGCCAGCCCGGTGATTTTCATACGCGCCTGCCATGCGCGCAGGTCTGTTGGGGTCATGCGCTGCCCTTTTCGATTCGCTGTAGTAGCCAGTCCGTCAACTTCATGCCGCATGCGCGGCTTTCCCGCACCCATTGGGCTTTGATTGCCATAGGCACGCGCAAATGCACCTGGGCATCAGGTGGATGCTCAGGTGCTGGCGCGGGTTGTTTTTTATGCTGTGACGTCATTTAGTCGGGCCAGGATGGATCCCATGTCGCCGGTAATTCCCCAGTCCTGGGGGTTTTTGTCCATGTGCTGCGCGCTGCGCTCTATGACGGACTTGATGTGCTCAATCTGGGCCAGCGCTGCGGCTGTCAGCTCTTGATGCTGTTTTTGGGCTTGGGTCATGATGGCATCCCCTCGATGATTGTCGAGTGGGTCACGCGGCCCATGAATTCACTGCTGCTCTCCGTAATTTTCCCGTCGCGCAAAAACATCAGCAGATCACGCGCAACGGCTGCGCGTTTGGCGCCCTGCACCACATAACAGATATCTTCATGGCCAAAAGCTGGAGATCGGGCAAGCGACAACACTATATCGTTGCCATGACGGCTCTTTACAAGGTTGTTCAGGTCGTTGATTGTTTGTCTCATGATGTTTGCTCCTATCAGGATTCCCGGATCCGCCGGGCCGGTGCCATGTACTTTGAAAAAGCGGCATCCTCGATGCGGCTGTATGTGCTTTTGACGCCAGCAGTGTCGATCACCAGCAGGTATGTGCTCTTGTCGGTGTAGCGGGCGCGTGCCCACTCCACGACGCGCCGGTACTTCTCGATGCGCCGGTATTTCTCGATGCGGGGGTTCATGGCTTTGTCCCCTTGTCGTTCAGCGCTGCGATGATGATGCGGCCTGCGTCCACGGCCAGCAGCCCGGTGTTGCGACGTGCCTCCATGAATTCGTTTGCCTGGGCCATGCCCTCGGCGGTGTCGGGGTACTCGGCCACGATGGCGAAGTCCAGTCCCCAGAGTCGGTAGGTGTTCATGATGTTTTCTCCTATCAGGACTCCCGGAGCCGCCGGGCCAGTGCGCCAGGTGTAGCGCATGGGTAGATTATAAGCTCAAAAAGCGCCAGAACGCAAGCAAAAAGAATAGAAAAGTTTTTGCATAAAATACTTGCATTGGCTCAAAAAGCGCCATACAATACACACATGCACTCAAAAGAGCGCACCGCCCAGGCGGCACCTGGCACCTTTGAAGGATCACATCATGAGCAAAGCCAAAACCCTCGACCTCTTCGCCAAACTTGAGGCAGCGCCTACCTATAACAGCACCGTTACTGTGCGCAGCGGTCGGGCCATGTTGAAAATCAACACAAAGAACTTGGCAGCTCGTGCCCGTTCCCTGAAAAACTGCCATCGCAAGCCAGCTCAGAAAGCAGTCGTTCGGACATACCCTAAATTTTCCCCTGGCATGAGCACTGCCGAATATGTATTAAAGTTTTCCGCCGCAAATGGCGTATCCGCGGACGTTCTCCCGTTCGATCTTTCTCAATACGCCGCCCCGTGTGCTCTGTACGAAAACGGCGCGCTGGATTTTGACGTTATCGAAGAGCAGATCGAAGAATCGCAAGAACTGCCGCAAATTGACGCCATCCCTGAATCTGCCGAAGGTGCGGCGCCGTGGGCCGATGTGCTTGCATCCTCTGTCGAATCCATCGGTGCCATGGAAGAGGGCGCGTTTTCCCTCATGGTTGGGGCGTTCGAGGATATCAACTACCACAGCGAATCACTGATGGTGCGCTGCTTGAGGGCTGGCCGTGAAGACTTGGCGTCAGCAGTTGCGCACCTGTTGCGCTTGCAAAATTCACCAGAATACAGAGGCTTGAACGGCGCGCAGTGCGACGCGCGGGCGGCTGTCTCGGCCATGCTTGCAGGCGAATCTGTCGCACACATCAGCGATGCAGCGGCGTCAATTCTTGCCTCGTGGGGGCTTGTTATTCGTAAGCCTCAAGCGTCTGAAGCATTTGCAGCCATGATTCGAGCCGCGCGCGAAGCAAAGCGCATCGCTCGCAAGGCCATCGCCCAGGCCAGCGCGTCAAGTGCTCAGTCAGTCCCGGACGATGCAGACGGAAACCCGTACCCGTACCTGCAGCCCATTTCAGACACACACAGCGGCGGAGTCGCTGCAGCAAAAAATATCCGGCTCGTCCTTAAAAATCAGTTCCCAGGCGTGAAATTCAAGGTCACCAGCGATTACAGCTCAGTCAACGTGCGCTGGATTGATGGCCCCACATGCGGCGCAGTTGATGATGCGCTGTCGCCTTTCGATATCGGCCACAGCGACAGCCAATCAGACTACTTTTACACCGAGCGCACGCGGTTTAGCGAACAATTCGGCGGAGTGCAATACCTTTTCACACATCGCGAACTGAGCGAATCGAAGATTACCGCAAGCCTCAATGCAGTCTTCGGGGAAGATGGCCCGACTCTTGCAGAGTGGAAAGCCGGGACGCCGTGGGCGCAGGTCGCCCGCAAAGGCTCATACCGTGACGCGCAGATGTGGGACCAATACGAATGGCTTTCCATGGTTCGGCGCCACGCGAACGAAAAATAAACTTCGAATCACTTGCACAGCCAGAAAATATATGGCATAGTCGCCGCCATTAGTCAGCATCAGCATTAGGACTTGCCCTGCTTGCGCAGGGCGACCCGCCTGAAAACAAAGCTGACCACAAGCCCGCCCAGAGAAATCGCGGCGGGTTTTTGCGTTTGCAAACAAACGAGCCCACAAAGCGCTACGAACGCGATGCGGGCTCTGACCAATCGGACTGAAAAGGAGTCATCATGGCTAAGCAAATTCTAACGCTAGAGCGTCTCAAAGAACTATTTCATTACGATCCGTTGATTGGTCGTTTTACCACGCTGAAGGCCAGGTCTGCTGGCTGGGTGGAGCATGATGGTTACCTCCGGGTGTCTATTGACGGGCGAAATTACAGCTGCCATAGATTGGCCTGGCTTTATGTGTTTGGTGTTCACCCCAGCGGCGAGATAGATCACATAGACGGCTGCAAGACGAACAACAGCATTGCCAACTTGCGCGATGTACCGCGAAAGACAAATTCGGAGAATGCTCGGGCAGCGCATCGGCACAACAAGTCCGGTTTGCTAGGTGTTCAAGCCAAAAAGACAGGCCAGTTTGAGGCGTGGATTCAAGCTGCTGGCATGCGCCACTATCTTGGATCATTCCGCAATGCGGATGCCGCACACCAAGCATACGTAGAGGCAAAACGCAGGCTGCATGAAGGCTGCACCATTTAACACAAGCCCCGCCCGGTTCGCCGCGTGGGGTTTTTTCGTTCGTGGGCCGCAGCGTCACCATCTATGGCTTTGTCCACTGGCTGCGCGCCCACACCCATCACCTCCCCCGGAAGCTGAACGGGTCTCCTGCGGCTGCCCAGCCGTCATCAGCAGAGTGGCGACGGCAGCAGCCAGCCCGCAAGGGTAGTCCTATGGCGGGCAGAACACAAGGAAGTCCATGGTCTACACATCTGACAACGTAATGCTCGGTACTCGCGTCTATGACGTGGGCGCCAATGCAGAGATCGGCAAGGTGATGGAGGTCAACACGTCGGCTGGATGGATCAAGGTGGTTGATGAGCCTGTGCGCGCAAACCGGCATGACCATCTGGTCACACGGCGAATTCGATTCGAGCGCATCTACCCCATCAAGGGGCTTGAGGTGTTTCCGTGCCTGTTCCACTGCTACGGGCGGAAGGCGTGACCATGGCCCCCGAGACCTACCCAAAGCGCGAAGTGTGGATGGAGTACGACTGCCCCAACGGAGCAGACAACGACCTGCACGACGACAGCCTGGTTTACAAGGGCCAGCGCTTCACCTGCGCCATCTGTGGCAATGAGCACACCGCAGGCGTTGACGTGCAGATCGGCGTCGGGGTAGATGTCCTGATCGCCCCGTGCGAGTACGACTACAGCCAGCGCCAGTTTGTTGACTTACCCGAGTCGGCTGAGGCTTTGCGCAAGCTGGTGGAGGGATGACCATGGGAGGCGACGCAAGCATTGAAGGCTTGGACGATTGACCATGGCATCCATGACCATCAAAGTTCGCATTGCATGGTGGGTGCGCTGGTATATCTCCGGCGTGGCGCTGCGCGCATTCATCACGGGTGCACATCCCGACATGGAGAAGATCACGGCCACGGTCATGAAGGGCGTCAGGATCACATGACCCTAGCTCGCCTCCCCAACAGGCTGGCTCCATAGCATGTCATACGACAACACCGACGGGCGGCTAAGAGGCAGGAAGCTCCAGGCCGCACGACTGCGGATATGGAGCAACAACCCGCACTGCGCGCGCTGCGGAAAGCTGGTCGCATACCCGCACGGCTTCGAGCTGGATCACATCAAGGCGCTGCACAAGGATGGCAGCACCAACGACGACGACAACATGCAGGTGTTGTGCATCGAGGTCAAGGACGGCGTGAAGGTCGGATGCCACATCGACAAGACCGCAGAGGACATGGGCTACGCCAAGCGGGCTCGGTTCGATGCGAGTGGGCGCGTGGTGTGGTGACACTGGGGTGGACGTGCTGCCAATCAATCGCGCGTCCTGAGCGCATCTAGTGGGCTTGCAGTGGCAGGCAACTGGGCAGGGGGGGGCATCAGGTCTTTGGCGCCTTTTGCCTGGAAACCGGCCTGTACTTGCTTTGCGCACACCCGCGAAATGGCAATAGGGGGTTGAACCCCCGAGGAATAAATGAAAACGCACCCTGTCATCGTCAGCCGCAAGGTTGAGGATTTAATACCCTACGCGCGCAACAGCCGCACGCACAGCGATGCGCAGGTAGCGCAGATCGCGGCCAGCGTGCGCGAGTTCGGCTGGACGAACCCCGTGCTGGTGGACGGCGAGAACGGAATTATTGCGGGCCATGGCCGCATCCTTGCCGCGCGCAAGCTGGGTATGGACGAAGTGCCGTGCATTGAGCTGGCTGGGCTGACCGACACGCAGCGGCGCGCTTACATCATTGCGGATAACAAGCTGGCGCTGAATGCGGGATGGGACGATGAGCTGCTGGCGATTGAGTTTGCCGAGCTGGCTGATGCTGGTTTCGACAACCTGCTGACCGGTTTCACGCAAGACGAGATTGACGCGCTGACGCCCGAGCAAATTCCCGAAGGCTTGACGGACGAGGACGCTGTGCCCGAGTTGCAGGCCGAGCCGGTGAGCAAGCTGGGCGACGTTTGGCTGCTTGGTAGGCATCGGGTGATGTGCGGGGATTCGACCAGCATTGATGCGTTCGGCGCGCTCATGGGCGGACAGTCGGCAGACATGGTTTTCACAGACCCTCCTTATGGCATGAGCTACGAGGGCGGTCGTGGAAAGAAGAATTTCGGGATGATTAAGGGAGACGACGCACAAGGCGACAGCCTGATTGCGCTAGTTCAGGAGGCATTGGCTACAGCCAAGTCCCGAAGCAAAGATGGATCTGCCTTCTATGTGTGTTTCCCGTGGCGGACTTATGCGGAATTCGAGGGCGCACTTAAATCCTGCGGGGTTGAGGTGAGTGCCTGCATCGTGTGGGACAAGAAGAGCATTGGCCTTGGGCATCAGCACTACCGGCCACAGCATGAGTTCATTTTCTACAGCAAGGGCGGCAACTTCCATGGCGACCGCAGCGAATCGGACGTCTGGTACATGGGGCGCGGCAACACAGGCGCGTATGTGCACCCGACGCAAAAGCCGGTCGAACTGGTCGAGAGAGCCGTTGGCAACAGCAGCAAGGCCGGCGATATCGTCGTGGATTGCTTCGGCGGATCAGGCTCGACGCTCATTGCCTGCGAGAAAACCGGCCGCCACGCCCGCCTGATGGAGCTTGACCCAAAGTATGTGGACGTGATCGTTCGCCGCTGGTGCGAATTCACTGGCAAGCAGGCCACACACGAAGCCACGGGCGCGACGTTTGCCGAGGTCGAGGCCGATAGCGCGCTGGCGATTCCCGAGGACGTATGACAGTCGGACGTAAGCCTACGCCGACAGCGCTCAAACTTGTCACTGGCAACAGAGGCAAGCGCGCCGTCAACAAGGCCGAGGCCGTGGTCGCCCTGGCCGAGCCGACACCGCCCGCGTTCCTGTGCGACGACGCCAAGGTCGAATGGGGCCGCGTGTGCAGCGCCCTGTACGCCGCTGGCCTGATGACGGAGCTAGACCGCGCCGCGCTGGCCGCCTACGCCGCCGCCTATGGGCGCTGGGCGCAAGCAGAGCGGGCGCTGAATCGGATGGCCGCCAAGGATGAATTAAACGCGGCGCTGATGATTAAGACCGTCAGCGGCAACGCCATACAAAACCCGCTCGTCGGGATCGCAAACAAGGCCAAGGCCGACATGGTGCGCTATGCCGCCGAGTTCGGCATGACCCCTTCGGCGCGCTCCCGCGTCACTGCGACCCCTGATGACAAGAAGCAAGAAGACAAAGCCGCCCGCTATTTCTGACGCGGCTACGCAGTACGCGCTGGAAGTCGTGGCGGGCGAGCGGATTGCTGGGCCTCATGTGCGCGGCCAGTGCGCGCGGCACCTTCGGGATATGGCCGAGGGGCACAAGCGCGGGATGGTGTGGAATGTAGAGGCGGCGGAAAAGGCGCAAGGTTTTTTCGAGGACGTGCTGAAACTCAACGGCGGCGACTTCGAGGGCAAGCCGTTTGCCTTGCTGCCCTGGCAGCGGTTTGTTATCGGTTCGCTTTTCGGGT
>Ga0209476_10000141_pt1 | contig 48481 bp, 51 predicted proteins | sample KloWWTrecipitate_FD_187179 | JGI IMG/M metagenome (GOLD analysis project Ga0209476, IMG submission 187179) | Active sludge microbial communities from Klosterneuburg, Austria, studying microevolution and ecology of nitrifiers - Klosterneuburg... | ecosystem: Engineered > WWTP > Aerobic digester... | reverse complement strand
CGGCTCAGGAAGGCCAGCACGACCAGATTGAGGATGCCGGCGGCGCCCGCCCACAGGCGGAAACGCTGCAATTCGCTTTTGAAGATATCCAACATGGGGGTGTCCTCGTATCTGTGAGCGCGCTCAGGCGGTTGCCGGCGCGGCGTGATGCTTGGCAAGGAAAGCGTTGACGGCGCGATCCAGACTGACCGGCATCGACTGCACGTTGCGCGCACCGGATGCACGTAAAAACTGCTCGAATCCATGGTCTTGATCGAGCACGAAGTAGTGCTGCAAACCATCCAGCTGCTGCACTTCCAGCAGGCCCGGCACGCTGCGCGGATCGGGCCCCTTGAACGGCACATCGGCCACCCAGTGGCTGACCCTTGCGGTGAAATCTTCCGGCGCGGACATGTGCTTGAGCTGCCCGCGTTCGAGGATGATCAGGTTGTCGGCAACGCGTTCGATTTCCTCCATCTGGTGCGAGCAATACATCACTGTGCAATCACCGCTGGCATTGCTGTACAGCAGCGACTCGAGGAAGGCGCGCTTGGCGACCACGTCCAGGCCCAGCGTCGGCTCATCCAGCACCAGCAGCTCGGGTTCTTGCGCCAGTGCCAGCGCGAGGTTGAAGCCGGCGCGTTCGCCGCGCGAAAGCTGGCCGATCTTCTGCTCCGGCAGCACGTTGTAGTGCCCGATCACGCCATCAAAGGCTTGCTGGTTCCAGCGCGGATATTGGTGGTGCTGCATCGCGACTATTTGCGACACCCGCATCCAGTTGGGCAGCGTGTGTTCTTCGTTGACAAACCCGATCCGGCTGCGGTCTTGCGGGGTCAGCGTCTGGCTGTCCTTGCCGAGAATGCGCGCCTGCCCCGCACTGGGTGGCATGAAGCCCAGCAGGATGCGGAACAACGTGGACTTGCCGGCGCCGTTGGCCCCGACGATGGCGTGGATGCGACCACGCGGGATGGCCAGATCGAGCCGATCCAGCGCCAGCTTGCGACCGTAGCGCTTGGAGAGCGCGCGGGTTTCGATGACAAAATCAGAAGACGTGGACATAGCGATTCCAATGCCGCCTGCGCGGCGGCTCATGCGGATTTACGGGGAAGCAGCAATTGAAATTCGTGGGCGATCCGCGCCTGCACCTGCGCGGGCGCAAAGCCCAGCGGCACCACGTCATTGACCAGACGCCCCACGGCGTCATCCAGCCGGCGTTCGCGCTCGGTATCGGACAAGCGCTGGCGTTTTGCCGCCACATACAAGCCCATGCCCTGGCGCGATTCCAGCCAGCCTTCGGTGCTCAACTCGGCATAGGCCTTGGCCACCGTGTTGGGGTTGATCATCAGCTGCTGCGCCAACCCGCGCACGCTGGGCAATTGATCGCCGTGGTCAAGCTCACCCGTCGCGATTTTCATGCGTACGGCATCCACGATCTGGCGGCCGATCGGGCGCGGATCGCCCGTCGCAATCTGGATCATCAAGGGCCGAGTTCGAGCCATGTACGCGCTGTCCTGTCTGTACTAGTGACAGCAGTACAGGGCAGCGTGCCCGCCAGCGTCCAGCCGAATGCGACGAAACCGCCGCAGGCGCGACAAAGCCGCGCCAAGCGGGCGCGAATCAATCAGGAAATGGGATCAGCGTGAAGATTCCCGGCAAGGGCGCGGGAACAGGCGGAGCTGATTGACGCTTACATCGTCTGCGTCGGCTGATCGCCACCCAAGGTGCCAGCCAAGGTGGTTTCGATTTTGCTGCGCACCGATTCGCCCTCGGCGGTGTCGGCAAACTGCACGCCAATCCCGGCGGGGCGGTTGCCCTGCGCGCCGGCGGGGGTCACCCACACCACTTTGCCTGCCACCGGCAGGCGCTCGGCTGAGTCGGGCAAGGTCAGCAGCAGGAACACTTCATCACCGATGAAATAGCGCCGCGTGGTAGGCACGAAAATGCCGCCTTGCTTGACATAGGGAATATAAGCCCCGTACAGCGCGGCCTTGTCCTTGATTGCCAGCGTCAAGATGCCCTGCCGCGCGCCACCCATTGGATTACTCATCCTTCCCCCTGCTTAATTAAATCAGGCAAAACGGCCATGCCTGCATTTTCAATGTTCAGCCCGTTCCACCACAACTGCCGTGCCGTAGCACAGCACTTCCGACAGGCCGGTCATGATTTCGGTGGCATCGTAGCGCACCGCGACGATGGCGTTTGCGCCCAACTGGCGGGCGTGCATCACCATGTCGCGGTAGGTTTCCTGCCGCGCCTGTTCGCACAGTTCGGTATAGATGGTGATGTTGCCGCCAAACAGCGATTGCAAACCACCGAAGAAATTGCCCACCACGGAACGCGAACGCACCACGATGCCGCGCACCAAACCGAGGTTGCGCACGATGCGGTAGTTGGGTAATTCCAATGCCGTGGTCACCATGCTGTCATCCAGCAGGATGCCGGAACGTGGTGCCGTAATCGTGGCGACTGAATTGTAAGGATCGGTCATACGTTCTCCGCTTGCATCAATGCCATAGCAGCAGCGCGTCCAATACCGTCAAATCGGCGCGCACCGCGGTGCGCAGCAAATCACGGGCACGATTAGCCGCATCAAACCGTGCGGCCAGCCTGCGGGTTGCGGCTGGATCGGTCAAGCCTGCAGCCTCACGCAAGGCAAATTCGGCCAGATGGCCCAAGCGTTCGCCGGCACGGGTATCGGCCACCCAACGCTGCGCCGTCTGTATCGGCTCAATCTGCTTGTGCTGCAAGGCTTGTGCATCTTTGAAGACCTCACGGCGCAGAGCCAAGCCATCCCCCGCCGCCCATGCATCGGCCAGCCCCGGGTGGCCACGCGCAGCCTGCAGGGCTTCCGCCGCCACCGCTTCGGCATGCCCGCGCTGGTGCAGCCAATGCAGCGCTTCCGGCTGCGGCGGCAGGCGCACATCCAAGCGCTGGCAGCGGCTACGGATGGTCGCCGGCAGACGCGCAGGGCTGGAGGACAACAACCACAGATAGCGACCCGGCTGCGGTTCTTCGAGTGACTTCAGCACCGCATTCCACGCGTGCCAATTGACTGCATCGGCCGGCTCGATGATGACCACCTGCGCGCCACCCAACTGTGCGGTGAGCCCCAACTTTTCGGTCAGTGCACGCACCTGTTCGATCACGATCTCGGCACGCGGCTTGCCGGTTTTAGCGTTGATTTCATACCCCAGGAAATACAGATCCGGGTGCGCGCTGCGGCCCCACGGATGCGCCGGGCTGCCATCCGGGCGCACTTCCAGTGTGTCCATTTGTGCGCGTGAAGCAAACAGCTGGCAACTCCTGCACTGCCCGCACGCTTCACCATCCGTGCGCGGGGCAAGGCACAACACGCGCTGCGCCAAGTGTTCGGCCACCAGGCGCTTGCCGATTTTCTCAGGCCCGGTGATCAAGCTGGCATGGCCGAAATGGCCGGCACTGATTGCATCGGCGGCCTGCGCATAGGCACGCTGCTGCCACGGCGCGAGGGCTGGCAACGCGCTCATGCCAGCGCCTTGCGGTAGTCCGCCAACCGCGTGCGTGCCGCTGCGGCCACCGCGGCCGCCTCGGGGCTGGCATCCAGCACGTGGACACGCTGCGGGTGCTGTGCGGCCCGTGCCAGAAAACCGGCACGCACACGTTCGAAAAATTCGTCGCGCTCACGCTCGATGCGGTCGGGTGACGCACCGCCCAGCAAGTCCCGTCCACGCGTGCGTTGGCGCGCATGCGCCACGTCCAGATCCAGCAACAGGGTCAGCCCCGGTTCGATACCCACCGCATGGCGCTCCAATTCGGCGATGAAATGCACATCCATGCCACGTGCGGCACCTTGGTAGGCATAACTGGAATCGGTGAAACGGTCGCAGATGACCCACGCCCCGCGTTGCAAAGCCGGCAGGATGACCTCCTGCACATGCTGGGCGCGTGCGGCGAACATCAGCAACAACTCCGCATGCGGTGCCACCGGTTCATCGCCGGCATCCAGCAGCAGACTGCGCATGCGCTCGGCCAGCGGCGTGCCCCCAGGTTCGCGGGTGCTGACCACATCGCAACCGTCGGCTTGCAAGGCATCGCGCAGTGCCGCCAGCACCGTGCTTTTGCCGGCGCCTTCGCCACCTTCCAATGTCACGAAATGCGGCTGCATCAACAACGCGGTCATTGTTTTTCTGCCTGCCGTTGCGCACGGTAGCGCGCCACGTAATCACGCACGGCGGCATTGTGTTCATTCAGCGAGGCACTGAATACGTGCCGCCCGCTGCCATCGCCGAGCGCCACAAAATACAAGGCGCTCCCGGGTGCCGGATGGGTGGCCGCGTGCAGCGCCGCCTTGCCCGGCATCGCAATCGGCGTGGGCGGAAGACCGTCGCGGGTATAGGTGTTGTAGGGGGTGTCGGTGGTCAAATCCGTGCGTCGGATATTGCCGGCATAGTTCGAGCCCATGCCGTAGATCACGGTGGGGTCGGTTTGCAGGCGCATGCCGGTTTTCAGCCTGCGCACGAACACCCCGGCAATCTGTGCACGCTCGCTGGCATTGCCGGTTTCTTTTTCGATGATCGAGGCCAGCGTCAAGGCTTGCTCCGGGCGATCGAACGGCAAATCTTCGGCGCGCGTGCGCCATTCGGCGTCCAGGGCTTTTTCCATCCCCGCATAGGCGCGCTTGAGGATATCCAGATCGCTGTCGCCGCGCGTCCACGCATAGGTTTCCGGCAGGAAGCGACCTTCGGGGTGTTGCCCGGCATGACCCAGCGCCTGCATCAAGGCAGCGTCATCCAACTGTGCGGCGTGCTGCACGAGCAGTGGCACTTTGCGCAGCGCCGCGCGCAGATCGCGCAGGTTCCAACCCTCCACCAGCGTGAAACTGCGATGGATCACCTTGCCATCGCGCATCGCCGACAGCAGGCGGCGCGGGGTGGTATCGATCGGCAGCGCATATTCGCCGACCTGCAATTTTCCGGCTGCACCGGTTTGCCGCGCCAAGACTTGCCAGTACACGCCTGCGCCGATCTCGATATGCTGCGTGCGCAGTTTGTTCAGCAATTTGCCAAGATTGTCACCGCGTTCCACCATCACGCTGGCATCGGCGCTGATGCCGCGCAGCGGCGTATCGGCAAACTGCAAATAGCGCCAACCGTAACCGCCGAGAACAGCCGCCACGATCAACCCACAGCACAGCAGCAAGGTGCGAAATTTCACGCCAACTCCACAGTGTTGGAATACATCGGATAGTCCTTCGCTAATGCGGTTTGCAATGCTGCTACTGCCGGCTGCGCACCCCAGCTGCGCGCACCCAATCGTGCGACTGGCAGGATACCGCGCACGGCGTTGCAAAGGGCCAGCGCGCCAGCAGCGGCAATCGCATCCACCGACAATTCAGCCACCTCCAGCATCCCCCGTTCCAGCAGCCAGCCACGCAACACGCCGGCCACACCGCAATGCTCGATCGGCGGCGTCAACCAGCACCCATCGCAATACGCCAGCACGTTGGCCGAAGTTGCACACACGACGTTGCCGGCCATGTCCCGCATCAGGCCTTCATCGCAACCCGCACGTTGCGCTTCGGTTCGCGCCAGAATTTGTTCCAGGCGGTTGCAATGCTTGATGCCGGCCAACCGGGGCTGCGTGGCAAGACGGGTATTGCACGCATGCAACTGCACCGTGGTTTGCTTGGGGGGCAACGGATGCAGCGACAACACCCACACCGGCGGCGCATCAGCCGATGGCGCATACCCGCGCCCACCATCGCCACGGGTCAGCAACAACTTGATCACGCCGGCGTCCACACCGGTGCAAAGTTCATGCAGGCGCGCCTCGATAAAGGCCCGCTCCGGCAAAGTGATACCCAGCCGCTGCGCACCTTCAGCAAGGCGCGCAAGATGGCGTGGCCACAGTGGCAACTCACCGCGATGCACGCGCATGGTTTCGAACACGCCATCGCCGTAATTGAGGCCACGGTTGGCGAGGGAAATGCTCTCGATCCTTGCATCCCCTTCATACACAGCGGACGCCATGGGGTTCAACGCAGCCGCTCCCCGATACTCGCTTTGTGCGTCGAACCCCATGGCATCCGCTCCCGATTACTTCTGCAACTTGCAGGCAAGCCATGATGCCGGCACGCGATAAACGACTGCGCGCATCATTCCACCCCCAACGCCCGCAACATGCCGCGCGCCTTGGCGCGGGTTTCATCCAGCTCACGTTGCGGGTCGGAATCCATCACGATGCCGGCCCCGGTACGAAAACGCAGGGTTGCGTCTTCCACTTCGGCACTGCGAATCAGGATATTCAAATCCATCGCGCCATCGCGATTCAGCCAGCCCATCGCGCCGGTGTACGCACCACGGCCCACGCCCTCCAACTCGGCGATGATCTGCATGCAGCGCACCTTGGGACAGCCGGTAATCGTGCCGCCCGGGAACACTGCCGCAATCGCCTGCCCTGGCGTCACATCCAGGCGCAGTTGGCCGCGCACATTGCTGACGATATGGTGCACATGCGCATAACTTTCCACCACCATCAACTCATCCACCTGCACGCTACCGGCTGCGCACACACGGCCCAGATCATTGCGCTCCAAGTCAATCAGCATCACATGTTCGGCGCGCTCTTTGGGATGCCCGACCAATTCCTGAATGCGCTGGGCATCGTCATCGCCGGCAAAGCGCGGGCGGGTCCCCGCAATCGGGCGGGTTTGTGCAACGCCCTCCTGCACGGATAACAGGCGCTCAGGCGAAGCGCTGACCACACTGCCCCACGGGCTGCGGAAGATGCCGGCAAACGGGGCCGGATTGTGCGTGCGCAACTGCTGGAACAGCGCCGCTGGATCCAGCGCGTCAGCGAAGTGCGCACGCCAACCGCGCGACAAGTTGGCTTGAAACACATCGCCCGCGGCCAGATAGTCCAGCACCCGTGTGACGCCATCGAGATACTGCTGCGCCGGGTCTTCGTCGATGCGGATGGGTGGCGACCATGCCGGCAATGCCGGCAGTGTGCGGGCACGCTCGATATCATTTGCAATCTGTGCCAACCACGCCTCTGCACCCGCTTCGGCAACCGCAATGCATTCGCCACTCCTGCGCTCCCGCAGCACGGCCGCCGGGCAGCGCAGCGCCACCGCCACCGGCAACTCGCCTGCGGCATCGGGCAGCTGCAACACGGGCTCGATCCGTTGCACCAATTCATAGCCCAGCAGCAGTGCCCAGCCACCACGAAATGGCGGTGCCTCGGCCGGCACTTGTTCGCAGCGAATGCCGCGCCAGTGCGCGTCCAGCACATCCAGGAAATGACCTGCGATGATCTCACCCGCCAGCGTGCGCACCACGCCATCACGATGCAACACAAAGCCCTCATCGGCATGTGCCAGCAGCATGTCCCAACGCCCCAATGCACCACCGCTGGTGGATTCCAGCAGCACCGGATAGCGTGCGGGCTCCAGCCGATGCAGGGCGAGCAGGTCGATGGCGGTGGCGATGGATTGGGTCTGCATGGGCAAAGCGTGCCCTCATCCGCCCTGCGGGCACCTTCTCCCGGGGGGAGAAGGCATGTTTCCGCAAGGCGTCATCATCAAACGCGCCTGAACACCAGCGTGCCGTTGGTGCCACCAAAGCCGAACCCGTTGGATACCACCACATCCACCTTGGCCTCGCGCGCCACATTCGGCACATAGTCCAAGTCGCAGCCGTCACCGGGCGCATCCAGATTGATGGTGGGCGGGATGATCCCGGTTTGCAGCGCCTTGATCGAATAGATCGCCTCTACCCCGCCGGCGGCGCCCAACAGATGCCCGGTCATGGATTTGGTGGACGACACCATCACCTTGTGGGCGTGCTCACCCAACGCACGTTTGATGGCCAGCGTTTCGGCCAGATCACCCAGCGGGGTGCTGGTGCCGTGCGCGTTGAGGTAGCCCACGTCCTCCGGGTTCACCCCGGCGTCGCGGAACGCCATCGCCATGCAGCGCGCCGGACCTTCACCGTTTTCGCTGGGCGCGGTCATGTGGAAGGCATCCGAGGTTGCACCGAAACCGGCCAGCTCGCAGTAGATGCGCGCGCCACGGGCTTTGGCGTGTTCGTATTCTTCCAGCACCAATACGCCGGCGCCGTCGCCCAATACAAAACCATCGCGATCCTTGTCCCACGGCCGCGACGCGCGTGCGGGGTCCTCGTTGCGCGTGCTCATCGCCTTCATCGCGCAGAAGCCGCCCATCGCCGTGGGCGAGCTGCCGCGCTCGGCACCACCGGCAAACATCACATCGGCATCGCCGTACTGGATCATGCGCATTGCCATGCCAATCGAATGGTTGGCCGTGGCGCAGGCGGACACCGCAGAGAACGTGGGCCCCTTGATCCCGGTGGCCAGTGACAACTGACCCGGCATCATGTTGATGATGGTGGACGGGATATAGAACGGGCTGATTTTGCGTACCCCGCCCTCATGCAATTTGATCGCGGTTTCTTCAATGCCCCAGATGCCACCGATGCCCGCACCAATCAGTGCGCCGATGCGCTCGGCATTGGCCTCGGTGACCTCCAGGCCGGCATCGGCTTTGGCCATCAGCGAGGCCGCCATGCCGTAGTGCAGGAAGTGATCCATTTTTTTGGCGTCTTTCGGGTTCACCCATTGGGTGATGTCGAAGCCGCGAATTTCACCCGCAATGCGGGTGGGATAGGTGGAGGCATCAAAGCCTTCGACCATGCTGATGCCGGAACGGCCGTTGCAGATGCCATCCCAATTGCTGGCCAGATCCAACCCCAGCGGCGAGATGATGCCCATCCCGGTGACGACGACGCGGCGCTTCGACATGGTGACTCCTCGATCCATCATGCAACACATTGGACATTTCAATACGGCATAACACGCAGGGCCGCAGAAGCGGCCCCGGTGCAGCGGCAATCACGCACACAGCCAAGCCGCGAGGTGATTGCGCAGGTACCCCTTGCGGGGGCAAGACTCACGCCTTGACGTGGGCCTTGATGTAGTCGATCGCGGCCTGCACGGTGCTGATCTTCTCGGCATCTTCGTCCGGGATTTCGCACTCGAACTCTTCTTCCAGCGCCATCACCAGCTCCACGGTGTCCAGCGAGTCCGCACCCAGATCGTCCACAAACGATGCGCTGGTGGTGACGTCTTCTTCCTTGACGCCCAGTTGTTCAATGACGATCTTCTTGACGCGTTCTTCGATGGTGCTCATGTCTGGTTGCTCCTCCCGGGAATCGGGTTCAGTGGACAAGTTTACGTGAAAGCCGGACGCTGCAACATCGCCCGCCCGGCGTGAAAAACAAGGGCAAGCCTCAAGGCATGTACATGCCGCCGTTGACGTGCAGGGTTTCGCCGGTGATGTAGCTGGCGCCGGGGCCGGCCAGGAAGGCCACCGCATTGGCAATATCGGCCGGCGCGCCCAAGCGACCCAGCACGATCTGGCCCAGCATCGCGTCCTTGGCCGCATCCGGCAGGTCGGCGGTCATGTCGGTGGCGATGAAACCGGGGGCCACCACATTCACGGTGATTCCACGCGAGCCGATTTCCTTGGCCAACGATTTGGAAAACGCGATGATGCCGGCCTTGGCCGCTGCGTAATTGGCCTGCCCGGCATTGCCGGTCAGCCCGATGACGGAGGCGATGTTGATGATGCGGCCCTTGCGCGCCTTCATCATTCCGCGCAGCACGGCTTTGGAGGCGCGGAACACCGAGGTCAAATTGGTATCGAGGATGGCCTGCCAATCCTCATCTTTCATCCGCATCAACAAATTGTCGCGGGTGATGCCGGCGTTGTTGACCAAAATCGAGATATTGCCGAATTCGCCGGATACCGCATCCACCAGCGCTTCGATTGCACCCGCTTCATTGACGTTCAAACGACGGCCGTGGCCACCCGCAGCGGCCAAGCGCTCGCCGATGGCTTGTGCGCCCGCATCCGAGGTGGCGGTACCGATCACGGTTGCACCCTGCGCGGCCAGCGTGTCGGCAATCGCCGCACCGATCCCGCGCGATGCACCGGTCACCAGGACTACTTCGCCCTGCAACAATCCACTCATGCGTTCCATTCCTCGATGGCGGCGGCAAATTCCGCCGGCGTGCCCAACGCGCGTGCGTCGAGCGATTTGTCGATGCGTTTGATCAAGCCGGCCAGCACCTTGCCCGGCCCGCATTCGCCGATGCGGTCAACGCCGCGCGCGGCCAATGCCTGCACGCAACCATTCCACTGCACCGGCAGATACAACTGGCGCACCAGTGCGTCGCAAATCGCGTCCACACTGGCATGCACCTGGACATCCACGTTTTGCACCACCGGCAGCGCCGGCACCTTCCAATGCAGGCCGGCCATGGTCTGCGCCAAGCGGTTCGCCGCTTCGCGCATCAAGGGCGTGTGCGAGGGCACGCTGACCGCCAGCTTGACGGCCTTGCGCACACCGCGTTCGGCCAACAGCGCCAGCGCGCGATCCACCGCCGCCGCATCGCCACCAATCACGATCTGGCCCGGCGAGTTGTAATTGGCGGGCACCACCACCTGTGCGCCCGAAGCCTCCGTGCACACGGCTTCCACCAGTGCATCGTCCGCACCCAACACTGCCGCCATTGCGCCCACCCCGGCCGGGGCGGCGTCTTGCATCAATTGCCCGCGAATGCGCACCAGATGCGCGCCATCTTTCAACGACAACGCACCGGCTGCCACCAGCGCGGTGTATTCGCCCAAGCTATGACCCGCCAGCACGGCAGGCGTTGCGCCACCCTGCTGCTGCCACAAACGCCACACCGCAATGCCCGCTGCCAGCAATGCCGGCTGGGTGTATTCGGTCCGGCCCAGCATTTCTTCCGGCCCGGCCTGCGAGAGCGCCCACAAATCCGCGCCGGCACCATCCGAAGCCTCTTCGAAGGTCGCCTTGATCGACGGATGCAATTCCGACAACTCGGCCAACATGCCGATCGACTGGGAGCCCTGGCCGGGAAACACCAAGGCGAGTGCACGGGTTTGATTGGCTGCGTTCACGCGATGAAAACCATACCGAAAAGACGCAGGCCCACGGCCCGCAATGAGCCGGACATGATACGAGCAAACGCTCTAGATTGTCTGTACCGCGGCGTATGGATGGAGGCTCAGCACCGGCATCCAACCTTGGGCTTGACAGACCCCATGACCCCGTTCATGGCCACCAAGCCGCGCCGGATCAGTAGCGGATCAGCGCCGATCCCCAGGCAAACCCGCCACCGAAGGCTTCCAGCAGGATCAACTGGCCGCGCTGTACCTTGCCCGAGCGCACGGCTTCGTCCAGCGCCAGCGGTACCGAGCCGGATGAGGTGTTGCCGTGCTTGTCGACGGTGACGATGACGCGCTCCATCGACATGTCCAGCCGCTTGGCGGTAGCTTCGATAATGCGCAGGTTGGCTTGATGCGGCACCAGCCAGTCCAGTGCGGTCTTGTCCAGCCCATTGGCCACCAGGGCCTCATCGACCACCGCATCCAGTGCCTTCACCGCGTACTTGAAGACGTCGTTGCCGGCCATCATCACGCGCACACCGGCATTGGGCTCGTCTGGCTTGAAGCCGGTCGATACCCCCACCGGGTTCCACAGCAACTCTTTTTTGCCGCCATCGGCGTGCATATGCGTGCTGAGGATGCCGGTACTGTCGTCGGCCTTCAGTACCACCGCGCCGGCACCGTCGCCAAACAGCACGCAGGTGTTGCGATCATTCCAGTCCAGCATCCGGGTCAGGGTTTCCGCGCCAATCACCAGCGCTGTCCTGGATGCGCCGCTACGGATGAATTTATCCGCCACGGTCAGCGCATAGATAAAGCCAGAGCAGGCGGCATTGACATCGAAGGCCGGGCAGCCGGCCACACCCAGCTTGCGCTGGATGATGGTGGCGGTGGAAGGAAAAATCAGGTCCGGGGTGGTGGTGCCGACCACAATCAGGTCAATTTCGTCCGCCGAAACGCCTGCCGCTTCCAGCGCGCGCAGTGCCGCTTGATAACCCAGATCCGAGGTCAGCTCGCCTTCGGCCGCGATATGCCGCTGGCGGATGCCGGTACGGCTGACGATCCACTCATCGCTGGTATCCACGCCACGCTTGACCAGGTCTTCATTGGTCAACATTTGCTGCGGCAGGTAGCTGCCGGTACCGGCGATGCGGGCGAAGATGCGGTTTTCGGTGTGAATCATGTGTCTGCAAACTCCACGATCAAGTCTGGCAAGTACCAGTCGGCAAGATCGGTAAGGGTAGCCGATCCGGGCCCAAGTCCGGATTGATCTGGCCGGAGCGATGGCGCCACGTAAAATGGCACGCGTCAAAACGCCAATGGCCGCGCTTTGTGGCGCGGCCTGGCGTCATGCAGGTGCAATGGCATTGCGCTCGAAGATCCGACGGTCACGACATGCGACCAAAGGATCAACGTCTCGAAGATCACTCTTCGTCGGCAACCTTGCTCTTCGGTGCAATGACCTGCTTGCCACGGTAGTAACCGTCAGCGGTCACGTGGTGACGCAGGTGGGTCTCGCCGCTGGTCGGGTCGGTAGCCAACTGCTTGGCGGACAGGGCGTCATGCGCACGACGCATGCCACGACGGGACGGAGAAACGCGGGACTTCTGAACGGCCATGGGAACAACTCCAAAAGATTATTGCAGCAACACTCAACGCGACATTATCGCACTTATTTTGTCTTCAGGCCCGCCAGCCCCGCGAACGGACTGGCCTTGGCCACTTCCTCGACAGTTGGCGCAAATTCGCGCTCCACCGCTTCGGCTTCGGGCGACACCGGCACCACCGGCAACGCCAGAATCAACTCGTCTTCCACCAACTCGGCCGGATGCAGCATGCCGTCAGCGGGCACCAGCAAGGCCTCGTAATCCGGTGGCAAGGCCGCTTCATCGGCCTCGTCGCGGATCAAACCCAAGCGCTGCTGCAACCGCACCGGCAGCACGAAACGCTGCAAACTGCGCTGGCATTCCAACGGCAACTCGGCTTCGATTTGCAGCTGGGCGAACGGCACCCGCAACGCATCGGTGCCAAACCCCAATACATAGCGAACCTCGCCCTCGCCATCCAGCAAGCTTCCGCGCAGCCGGGTCATCGCCTGCAACGGAATGCGCCCTTCGAACTCGCATGATGCGGCGACCATGCGCCATGCATCCAAGCTTTCCGGAACCCGACTGGTCAACTGGTTCGACATAAGCCGCGAAATGTTACAGAGCGCCCCGCCCACTGTCAAATTACGCCCATCTCCAAATCCATATGACGGCAACCCGGAATTTCGCCTGGGAATTGCGCCGCATTCGGCGCTCGCGCAGACTGCACAAATGAAAATCGCATCGTTACTCATCCTTGCAGTACTTGTCGTTGGCGGCCTGTGGCTGGCGTTGCGTCAACGTCGCGACAGCCTGCACCGCCAGCGCGTCATTTCGCAATTACTGGATGCCGCCGATGCGCTGGAAGCCCGGTTGCGTGCGGTGCGCAGCGAAATCGAAGCGATTGCCGGCGACCACGTCAACCCGGTGCGTGCTGCCATGCATGACTTGCTGCAACAGCGGCTGTGGCTGCAAGACAACGCGCAACAGGCCAGCCTTGCGCAGCTGGAAGACGTACGCCGGAGCCTAGACAGCGCCAGCGCCAGCCTGGACGCCCAGCTGCAGAAAATCGAACAGGCACGTGCAGGTCAACTGCCGTGACGCCGCTTATCCTGGCATCGACATCGGTGTATCGCCGCGAATTGCTGAACCGTCTGCAGTTGCCGTTTGCGGTGATCCGCCCCGAGGTGGATGAATCCGCGCTTCCCGGTGAGGCGCCGCAGGCACTGGCGATTCGCCTGGCTGCCGCCAAAGCCCGGGCGGTCGCCGAACTGCAGATCGGAGCAGACTGCTGGGTGCTGGGTTCGGACCAAGTGGCCGAATGCGAAGGTCGCGCCTTGGGCAAACCCGGCGCCCGCGCTGCCGCGATCGCCCAGCTCTCGGCCATGTCGGGACGCCTAGTGCGGTTTCACACGGCACTGTGCCTGGCGCATCCGGATGGCCGCCAATGGGCTGATCAGGATGAGACGAGCGTGCAGTTTCGCCCGCTGGATGCCGCCGAAATTGAGCGCTATGTTGATGCCGAGCAACCATTTGACTGTGCCGGCAGCTTCAAATCCGAAGGCCTGGGGATTGCGCTGTTCGATGCCATCGACAACCGCGACCCCACCGCGCTGATCGGATTGCCACTGATCGCCACGGCGCGCTTGCTGCGCCGAGCCGGTTTCAACCTGCCTTGAACCGGGTTCTGGCAGGTTACTGCAGCACAAACAGCCAGTATCGCTTGCTGCCACCATCCACCTGCAACACCTGCGGTGCTGGCAGCGGCCCGAGCTGTTTTTGCAACTTGTCTTGATAGATGCGGTCGCTGTCAAAGCCCGCATGCGACGGGCTGGCAACCAGCAGCCACGGGCCAGGCCCCACAGCATCGCGTGATGCGTGCAGCAAATTCCATAATGACAATTGCACCGCACGACCATGTTTTTCGTTCAACGGATGCGCCAGTACCGGCAGATTGGCATCGCCCAAGGCAAAGCCCATCTCCGCGCCGATCTTGAAATCCCCTGCCAGCACGCGCGCACCCGCAGGCAAGTGCGCTTGCTGCGTGCGGATTGCATCGGCCAGCACATCCCATCCAGCAAAATTCCCCGATTGCACCCCGCGCAGTGCCGCCAACGCGCGCCACTGCGGCACGCTGGCTACGGCAAAAAACCCCAATGCCACCAGCAAGCCTATTGCAGTCACCGCCAGTGTGATGTGGCGCAGTGTGCGCCGGCTATTCATCAGCGACAACGCGGCCAGTGGCAACAAGGCCACGAACCCCGGCACCGGCCAATGGAAGCTGACCCGTTGTTGGTCGGCAAAAAAACCCAGCAGGAAAAACCCGAGCACCATGGCCATGCCGCTGATCGCCAAATAGCGTGCCGCCGGGCGCGCATCGCGCAACCCGCGCACTGCGACAACCGTCATCACCAACAGCAGTACTGGCGTGACGGGTAGCCACTGCATCAACCCCAGCTCAAAGCCGCCCCAGCTGAACGCCCATGGGTGGCGGTCCACCAGCTGAAACTTCAAGCCGGCATCTGCGTTGTGCAGGTTCCACCACAGCAGCGGCAGCCATGCCAATGCACCCACCCCAATCGCGACCCAGAGCCACGGGGAGCGTAATGCTCGGCGCCCTTCGCGCAGTGCCAGCAACGTGGCCAATCCCACCAGGATCACCGCTGCAAACCGATAGTGGGCCAATCCGCCAATCGCCAGCCCCAATGCCAGCTCGGCGGTGGCCAGCGCATCCACCCTGCGCAACACGCGCAGACCTGCATCCAGACACAACACACTGGCCAACAACAATGGCACATCCGGCAGCGCCATCACCCCCAGGCTGCCGGCTAACGGCAGCAACAAACACAGGCTTCCTGTCCACCAGCCCGTGCGCGCACCGAACTCGCGCCCGCTCATCCGCACGACCACCCACGGAATGGTCGCACCCAACAACAAAAACGGCAGCCGCAGCGCCACCACCTGGCCCGGTGCGAGCGTATCGCCAAGCCGCGCCAGCCATGCCGTCAGCCCCGGCAAATCCGAATACGCCCACGCCAGATGCTGCCCTTCCTGCCAGTAGAACGCTTCATCGACAAACAACGGCAGACGTATCGCCAGCACTGCTTTCAGCAGTGTCAGCACCAGCCACAGGATGATGAACCCGCGTTTTGCGGAATCTACTTGCTGCACATCCCGCATTCGCATCCCATCCCGCTACACTGATTAAAAATTCACCGAGGCCGCCATGTCCGCATCCACAGCGACGCAACCTGCCACACAACCCGCGATGCTACCCGATGCACTGCGTGAGGCCTTGCGTGATGCGCAGGCGCAGGTCAACAGCCTGGTGTTGGGCAAGCCGCAGCAAGTGCGGCTGGCTTTCGTGGCGCTGCTGGCGGATGGACATTTATTGATCGAAGATTTGCCCGGACTGGGCAAAACCACCTTGGCGCACGCGATGGCAGCCACCTTGGGTCTTGGGTTTTCGCGCGTGCAATTCACCTCGGATTTGTTGCCCGCCGACATCCTGGGAGTGTCGATTTACGAAGCACAGACCCGCAATTTTGAGTTTCACCCGGGCCCGGTATTTGCGCATATCTTGCTGGCCGATGAAATCAACCGCGCACCGCCGCGCACGCAAAGTGCCCTGCTGGAAGCGATGGCCGAACATCAAGTGACGGTGGATGGCCAGACCCGCGCCCTGCCCAATCCGTTTTTGGTAATCGCCACACAGAATCCGGTGGATTTGTCGGGTACCTATCCACTACCGGATTCGCAACTCGACCGCTTCCTGCTGCGACTCAGCCTGGGTTATCCCGATGATGCCGCCGAGCGCGCCCTGCTGGCCGGCCGTGACCGCCGCGAGCTGATCGCGCAGGTCAGCCCATTGCTGGATGCCCAGCACATCCTGGCGCTACGGCAAGCGGTGCAAGCGATCCACGCCAGCGATGCCCTGCTGGATTACCTGCAAGCCTTGCTGGCACGCAGCCGCAAACATCCGGGCGTGCGGGTGGGCCTGTCGCCCCGCGCCGGGTTGGCGCTGCTGCGCGCCGCGCGCGCGCACGCACTGCTGCTGGGGCGTGAGCATGTACTGCCAGAGGACGTGCAGGCACTGTTTCCGGCGGTGGCAGAACATCGCCTTGTCACCGAAGCCGAGGCCACTCCCGCCACACTGGCCAAACAGATCCTGCACGCGGTAGCGGTGGATTGACGATGCTGGCGAACATGCGCCGGCGGATGCAGGCGTGGATGCGCCCACGCGGGCCGGAACCGCTGCCGGTACGCCTCGACCGCCATCGCATCTACGTGCTGCCCACCGCCAGCGGGCTGTTCTTCGCGCTATTGCTGGGCACCATGCTGTTGGGCGCACTCAACTTCAACAACAACCCTGCCTTGTTGTTGGCATTGCTGCTGGCCGGCACCACACTGGCCAGCTTGATCGCCGCGCACCTGCAATTGTCCGGGCTGCGCATCGAGGCGATTTCGGCCGAACCTTGCAGTGCCGGCGACAGCCTGCAATTACGCATTGCATTGATGGCGAGTGATACCCGCGTACGCCGCGGCTTGCGGCTTGCACTGGACGATGCAATCACCCATATCCGCGTGGATGTACAGGGCTGCACCGCGCTTTTGCATGTCCCCACCCAGCGCCGTGGATTGCTAGCGCTTTCACGCATCGAACTGCGCACCGTGCAACCGCTGGGGCTGGCGCGTGCATGGGGCTATGTGTGGCCCGCACAAAGCGTATTGGTCTATCCCGCTGCAGAAACACAAGCCCCGCCGCTACCCATCGCCAGCGGTGGCCGGAGCCAACCACAATTGGCACGCACGGGTGAAGATCCGCACCACTTGCGCAGTTATCGCCAAGGCGATCCACCACGCACCGTGGCGTGGAAAGCGTCGGCCCGCCGCGACACGCTATTGGTGCGCGAATACGAATTGCCCCGCGGTGGCGAGTTGACATTGGATTGGCAGCACACCCATGGCCTGCCGTATGAGCAGCGTATCCGCCGCTTGGCACGCTGGGTCGACGATGCCGAACGCGCCGGGCAACGCTATGCCCTGCATCTTCCGGCATCACCCGGGATTGATTTTGGAAATGGGGCACAGCATCGCCACCTGTGCCTGCGTGCACTCGCGCTGATGCCCGATGAGGTACGGCATGGCTAAGCGCTTTCCCTCGCCGGCGATGACCAGCAGCGCTCGCAAGCATGTGCTGCTGGCGGCAGCCGCGTGCCTGCTGCCTCTGTTGCTGCAATTGCCGATGTCACTCGGCATTGGCTATGGGCTGGGCGCGCTGGCAGTAGCCGCCGCATCAAAGCGAAAACCACTGTCGCTGCTGTTGCGCTTGCTGCTCGGTGGGACCGCCTTGCTCGCGGTATTGGCAGTCGCGCCGGGGATTGGCCGCGATAGTGCCTGCGCCGTGTTAGCTGCGATGCTGGCGCTGAAGCCGGCAGAAACCGTAAGCCTGCGCGATGGTCGCAGCCTGGTTGGGTTTGCCCTGTTTGGCCCGTTCGCCACCTTCCTGCTGGATCAAGGCCCGATCAGCCTGCTACTGGCGCTGACAGCCGTGCTGCTAGCGCTTCTGGCACTGCAGCGTTTGGCAATGGATGAAGGGCAAGTCATGCCGGACCAGGCCGATGCAGGGCAAGTACCCAACGCGGCTTATGCAACCGATTGGCAACGCCAAGCCCTGCTCAATGTGTTGCACCTGTTTGCATTGGGCCTGCCGCTGGCACTGGCCGCATTCTGGTTATTTCCACGCCTGCCCACGCCGCTGTGGGGACTGCCCGAACGCAGTGTTGCCAAGCCCGGCCTGTCCGACAGCATGACCCCGGGTGGCATGATCGACATGCTGCTGGACGATAGCCCCGCTGCACGCGTGCAGTTTTTTGGCCCGATCCCGCGTCCGGATCAAATGTATTGGCGCGGCCCGGTGCTATGGGATTTCGATGGTCGCACGTGGCATCAGGCGATGGCCCTGCAAGGCTTCAGCCCCGCACCGATGCAAGCCGGCGGCCCACGTTGGGATTACCAAATCGAATTGGAGCCCAGTGAAACCCGGCAGCTGATTGCACTGGATGTCCCCACCCAATTACCCGATGGGGCGCGCATCAGTCTGGATTACACCCCGTGGGCAGAGTCACCACAGTACAACGTCTCGCGTTGGCGCATGCAGTCGCAACCGGTGGCGGCACTGGAAGCGGATCTGCCAGATCCCTTGCGCATGCGCGCCCTGCTGCTGCCGCAAGGCTATAACCCACGCACGGTGGCACTGGGCAAGCAGTGGCGACGCGAAGCCGGCACTGACACCCAAGGCCGCAGCGATGCGGCGATTGCCGAGCGGGCACTGGCGATGATCAGGCGCGAATTTACCTACACCCTCGACGTGCCGCTGACCGGGCGCAATGAAATCGATGATTTTCTATTCGACCGCAAGGCAGGCTATTGCGAGCATTTCAGTTCCTCATTCGTGGTGTTGATGCGTGCTGCCGGCATCCCCGCACGCGTGGTCACCGGTTATAGCGGCGCCTATCGCAACCCGATCGGAAATTATTGGCTGGTACGCAAATCCGATGCCCATGCATGGAGTGAAATCTGGCTGCCCAAGCGCGGTTGGGTACGCGTGGATCCCACCGCTGCCGTCGCCCCCGAGCGCGTACACGACACCCTGGCCGACCGCCGCCCCGGGCAGTTCGGCAATTTCACCGGGCTGGTGCCGGTGTTCAATGCCGGCGATTGGCTACGCCGGGGCTGGAATGATTTTGTGTTGGGCTTCAATGCCCAGCGGCAGCGTGACCTGCTCAAACCCCTCGGCATCGATGCGCTGCAACCGCGTGACCTGGTGATACTGTTTGCATTGATCGCAGGCCTTGCCGTGCTGTGGATGAGCTGGCTGATTGCGCGTGGCGAGCGCCAACGCGACCCCCTGCTGCGTGCGTGGCATGCGTTGGAAGCGCGCTATCGCAAACTGGGCCATGGCCGCGCAGCACATGAACCGGCACAAGTGTGGGCCGCCAGAGTGGCCGCCGATCAACCCACTGCGGGTGAGCACCTCGGCACACTGGCACGCCGGGTATCGAATGCACGCTACGCCAGTGCGAATGAGCGTGCCGCATTGACCCGGTTGCTGCGTGATTTACGCCAGCACCGGCCTTGATTTCAGGGCGTACCAAACCGCCCCAACGGCGCGCCTGCCAACAGATGCAGGTGGATTTGAAACACGGTCTGGCCGGCATCGCCATTGCAGTTCATCACGATCCGGTAGCCATCGTCGGCAAAGCCCTGTGCCTTGGCATAGCGGGCCGCTGCAGTGGCCAGGCGGCCAATCACCAGCGCGCTGGCTTCGGGCACATCGTTGAGGGTGGCGAAGGTTTGCTTGGGCACGAATAACACATGCACCGGCGCCTGCGGTGCAATGTCGCGAAACGCGACCATATGCGCATCTTCATACACGATGTCGGCCGGGATTTCCCGATGGATGATCTTGTGAAAAATGGTGTCGCCCATTGCGCAACCTCCACGGTTATTTGTCGGATGGAATTTCGATACGGCTGCCGAATGCGTGCTGCAAAGTACCGCGGTCCACATATTCCAACTCGCCGCCCAGCGGCACGCCATGCGCCAAGCGGCTGGGATGCACGCCACGCGCACGCGCCAACTGCGCCAGATAATGCGCCGTGGCCTCGCCTTCCACGGTGGGATTGGTGGCCACGATGAGTTCGCGCACTTCGCCTTCCTGCAAGCGCTGCGCCAATTGATCCAAGCCCAGCTCATGCGGGCCGATGCCATCGAGCGGGCTCAACCGACCTTGCAGCACGAAATACAAGCCGCGAAAGCCTGTGGCCTGCTCAATTGCCAACCGATCTGCCGGAGTTTCCACCACGCACAGCAATTGCACATCGCGTGCACCACTGGCGCAGGTGGCACACAGCTCGGTTTCGCTGAAATCACGGCAGCGCGTGCAATGGCGAATCTGCGCCATCGCTTGCGCCAACGCATCGGACAGGCGCTTGCCGCCATCGCGCTGGCGCTCCAGCAAGTGGTAAGCCATCCGCTGCGCGGATTTCTGGCCCACCCCCGGCAGCACCCGCAAGGCGTCGATCAATTGCTCAAGCAACGCCGCCATCAGAACGGCAGTTTGAAACCCGGCGGCAATTGCATGCCCGCGGTGGCACCCGCCATTTTCTCCTGCGATGCCGCATTGATCTTGTTCACCGCATCATTGAACGCGGCGGCAATCAAATCTTCGGCCATTTCCGGGTCACTCAAGGCTGCCGGGTCAATGCGCACCTTGCGGCAATCCATGCGCCCCCCCAAGGTCACGCTGACCATCCCGCCACCCGCATTGCCGGTGACTTCCAGCGCGGCGACCTGTTCCTGCGCGCGCTGCATGTTTTCTTGCATCTGCTGGGCCTGCTGCATCAGCTGGGCGATATTTCCACGCATAGTGCTGTCTTCCATTATTGCAAAAATAAAAGTGGCTCAGGGAGTGTCCAACGGGCGGATCGAATCCTGCACGATCTGCGCGCCATGCTGCTGCACGAGTCGTTGAATGCCAGGATCCGAAGCAAAGGCGCTTTCCGCACCGGCCTGGCGGACATCACGTTCACGCGCATTGCGCACGGTTGCGGTTTCGCCGCGCCCCTGCCCAATCTCAAAGCGCACCTGCACCGCACCGCCCAACTGTTGCCCGATGGCATCGCCCAGTTGCAGCACCAGATTCGCCGACTTCAGGTGCTCCTGTTCGGGTGCCAACGCCAAATGCAACACGCCATCGGCATGCGCCACGAACGCAGCATTGTCGGCCAGCAGCTTGGGGGGGCCTTTCAGGCCACTGCGCGCCACCAGTTCCAGCCAATGTTCGCTATCCGTCACTAACAAGGTGCTGCTGGCTTGGTGCGAAGGTTCAGGCACAGCTGCCGGCTCACTCACGCTCGCGGGTACAACCACCGGCGACTTCACTGCAACCGGCTCTGCCGCAGCAACAGGCTCTTCCGCCATTGCTGCACGGGCACGGGCCGCGGCCTCTACCCGCGCTTGTGGCGACGCACTGATCAGGGGTGCCATGGGTGTGGCCGCACGCGGCGCAGCAATTTGCGCGTGTGCATCAGGCCGGAACGCCAGCATCCGCAGCAAAGTCATTTCAAACCCGCTGCGCGGACTGGGGGCATAGCCCAGATCGCGACGACCGTTCAGCGCCATCTGATACCACAGCTGCACCAATTCGGGGCGCAACTGCGCCGCCAGCATCTCCACGTCAATCGCGTCTTGCCCCGCATCCACGCCCGGCACCAATTGCTTGACCTGCACCCGATGCAAGGCCGCCGACAGCGCATCCAGTATGCTGGCCCAATCTGGCGAAAACTCCGCCAAGTGCTCCGCTTCCTGCATAAGGCGCGCACCATCAGCCTCGGCCAACGCCACCAGCAAGGATTGAATCCTGCTGCGGTCTACCGTGCCCAGCATCGCCGCTACAGCCGCGCTATCCAGCTTGCCTCCCGTATAGGCGATGGCTTGATCGAGCAGCGACAGCCCATCACGCAAACTGCCATCGGCGGCCTTGGCCAACTGCAGCACCGCATCGGCTTCGGCAGCAATGCCTTCCGCCGCAAGAATCTTGTGGATCTGGCCGCCAATCTGCGCTTCATCCAAGCGCTTCAAATTGAACTGCAAGCAGCGGCTGAGCACCGTCACCAACAATTTTTCCGGGTCAGTGGTGGCGAACAGGAATTTGACGTGCTCGGGCGGCTCTTCCAGTGTCTTCAGCAGCGCATTGAAGGCCTGCTTGGACAGCATGTGCACTTCGTCGATCAGGTACACCTTGTACTTGCCGCGGCTGGGCATGTACTGCGCGTTTTCGATCAACTCGCGCACATTGTCCACGCCCGTGTTGGACGCGGCATCAATCTCCAACAGGTCGATATAGCGACCGGCATCAATCGCCTGGCAGGTCTCGCATTCACCACACGGATCCGACGAGGTGCCGCGCTCGCAATTGAGCGATTTGGCGAAAATGCGTGCAATCGTGGTTTTGCCCACCCCGCGCGTGCCGGTGAACAGGAACGCATGGTGAACACGGCCGGTTTCCAGTGCGTTGGTCAGCGCACGCACCACGTGCTCCTGGCCGACCAATTCGGCAAAACGCTTGGGACGCCACTTGCGGGCAAGCACGAGATAGGACATGCCGGCATTGTGGCATGAGCCGGGCAGCCCTCGCCGCAGTTCCACGGAATTTGTTGTGGAGTGGCCCGCACCCCGCTAGAATGGACGGTTCCGGAGAGGTGTCCGAGTGGTTGAAGGAGCACGCCTGGAAAGTGTGTAAGCGTCTAAACCGCGCTTCGGGGGTTCGAATCCCCCTCTCTCCGCCAGATACTTAAAAACCCCTGATTTTCAGGGGTTTTTTCGTTTTTCGGAGAGAAACGGCTTGGTACATGCATTGGTACATTCATGCGCCTGCCCCGCTACTTGCTCCACCGCCCCAGCGGCTTCACTTTTCGCTTGGTTGTGCCCAAGCACCTGCGCCGTAATTTCGACGGGCGCGGCGAGATCAGGCGCAGCCTGCGAACGCATGATCCACGCCTGGCCCTGGCGTGGTCTGGCGCGTTGTTACTGGCCTACCATGCGGCTATTGCTCGCGTGGAAAAGACCGGTAACTTGCTGACACAGAACGGCCCGGCTGCGCCCAGCCAAAAGGCGTTTATCACCGCCCTGAAAGCGTGGGGCATTGCCCCGCGCGGCAAGGGCCGGATGGGGCTTCACTCCTTCCGGGCAACCGTCATCCAGACGATGACCCGCAAAGGCGTGGCCCAGGGCTGGCGGGAGCGGTTCGTTGGCCACGAGAGCAGCGAGGGGCCTAGCACCCTGGACACCGACCACGCCGCCACCTACGGGGCTGGCGGCTCGGCGCTACAGGCGACGGCCGCGGCCTGCCTGCCGGCCCTGATCCGTCAAGGACTACCTATGTAGAGAAGAAGAATTAAGAAGTAGAGGGAGGGGGTAAAGCAAAAACGCTATCCGCCGCTAAAAACAAGGGGAAAATCGCGATTTTCCTACCCTCGAAAATTGCGCTAGGCGCAATTTCGCTTGCGCTCAGCGCAATCAGAATTGCGGCCACAGCAATTCGACTTGCGCCTGGTGCATGTTCCCCGGTGCTAACGCGCCGGGTTGGCCGCCTGCGGCGGCCGATCTCTGGGCCTTTGGCCCTGGTTCTGGGCGGGCGCTTCCGCGCCGCGCCTGTGGGCTATCGGTGACCCTTGCTAGCCTCATTAATTTCCATTATTGTTGAAATATGGAAACAATAACTGCTGTCCCACTCCTCGCCGCCTTGGCCCAAGAGACTCGCCTCTCGGTCTTTCGCTTGCTTGTCCAACAAGGCCCTGACGGGCTACCCGCAGGGCAGATCGCGGAACAATTGGGCATTAGCCCAGCCACGCTGTCTTTTCACCTGAAAGAACTGACCCATACTGGACTGACGCAATCCCGCCAGGACGGTCGTTACGTCATCTATTCCGCGAATTTCAAAGCAATGGATGACCTGCTCTCGTTCCTAACCAAGAACTGTTGCGCCGGTACGCCATGCGGCGTTGAAGGCGTGTCCTGTAACGCCACCGCCACCTAACGGAGCCCCGATGAAACGCCTACACGTCCATGTCTCTGTGAAAGACCTAGACCAAAGCATCCACTTCTATTCAGGCCTGTTCGCTACCGCACCGAGCGTCCAAAAAAACGACTATGCCAAGTGGCTACTGGATGATCCGCGTGTGAACTTTGCGATCTCAACGCGCACCGACGCCGTAGGCGTCAACCATCTTGGTATCCAAGCTGAAACCGCAGAGGAACTCGCGGAGATTGAGCGCCGTGCCGCCGTCGCTGGTTTGAACGCTGACCCGGAGACAGGCGCCAACTGCTGCTATGCCCGTTCGGATAAGCATTGGCTGGAAGACCCGCAGGGTGTCATCTGGGAAGCGTTCCACACCCTGGGTGATATCCCGGTCTATGGCAGCGAACGAATGACCGGCGAAGCCTGCTGCGTAGCCAAGCCGGAAAGCACGGCAACGGCCTGTTCTTCTTCTGGCTCCGGCTGCTGCTGAGGACAAACCGCGATGAATACCAAGCCCTATAACATCCTGTTTCTATGTACCCACAACAGCGCCCGCAGCATTCTGGCCGAGGGCTTGGTTAACAGCCTAGGCAAAGGTCAATTCAAGGGGTACAGCGCAGGCAGTCAACCCAGTGGCAGGATCAATCCGCTGGCGCTGGACACGCTCCAATCTATGGGTATCGACACCAACGGAATGGAAAGCAAGAGTTGGGATGTGTACGCCACACCCGACGCACCACAGATGGATTTCATCGTTACCGTCTGCGATAACGCGGCGGGCGAAGCCTGCCCGTTCTGGCCTGGCTCTCCCATGACAGCGCATTGGGGATTTCCTGATCCCTCACTCGCCGAAGGCGACGAAAGCGCCAAGCGTGCAGCGTTCGGTAAAACGGCGCAGGCTATCGCTCACCGCTTGGGCCTGTTTCTGAGCCTGCCGCATGACACCTTGGATCGCATGTCGTTGTTGAGGGAAGTCAAAGCCCTGGGCAACGCCTAAATGCGACTTCCACGCCGCATGTTGGCCGAGGCTATCGGCACGGCATTTTTGCTGGCGGTCATCGTTGGCTCCGGGATCATGGCCGAACGCTTGGCCGGGGGAAATATCGCCCTGGCCTTGCTGGCAAACGCGCTTGCCACGGGCGCGGGATTGTTCGCGCTCATCATGACGCTGGCGAACGTCTCCGGGGCGCATTTCAATCCCGCCGTTTCGCTGGCTATGCGATTGCGCGGCGAACTCTCCACCGCCGACACCTTGGGCTATGTCTCCGCCCAGGTCGTAGGCGCTCTAGCAGGCGTCGCCATCGCTCACGGCATGTTTGATCTGCCGGCGTTCACGCTCTCCCAGCATGTGCGGGAAGGCGTGTCGCAGGTAGGGAGTGAGTTCGTTGCGACCTTCGGCCTGGTGCTGGTCATCCTGGGCACGGCCAGACATGGATTGCTAGCCGTCGCCCTGTCCGTCGCCGGCTACATCATGGCTGCGTACTGGTTCACGGCTTCGACTTCATTCGCCAATCCTGCGGTATCGCTTGCCCGAGCCTTCACCAGCTCATTTGCCGGGATCAAGCCTAGTGGCGTGCCATGGTTCGTGGTGGCGCAGTTGCTTGGAGCGATTGCTGCAACGGGAGCGGCACGCCTTCTGTTCCTAGACAAGAGCGCAGAGCCTTCCACCTCGCACCCGTAGACTGTTACCATACGTCCCAACGCTGGTACGCCAGTTGGTACAAACTCTCACCGGGTTGTTTCTTCCGGAAAATCAGAGGTTTAGTATCGGATTGGGGCTTTCCCCCTCTCTCCGCCAGATCATGACTACGCCCCCTCGCGGGGCGTTTTTATTGTGCGGAGATGCAAGCCCACCGGATCTCCTCACCTCACTTTTCCCTCCCCTTGACCCAAGTCAGCCCAGCCAACTTGGCGGCCGGGGCGTGAAAACGTACAATTTCAGTACCGATTCCCCCGCTACGCCCCGCCGCCATGCTTCGCGTCACCCGGCTCACCGATTACGCCACCGTTGTACTGACCGTGCTTGCTGCGCGGCCGGACGCGGTGTTGAGTGCGCCGGAGTTGGCCGAACGCGCCGGTCTGGAGCCGCCCACCGTGGCCAAGGTGCTCAAACCGCTGGCCGCCGCTGGGCTGGTGTCGGGCTTTCGCGGTGCCAATGGCGGCTACCGGTTGGCGCGTCCGGCCGAGGCCATCAGCCTGATTGCCATTGTCGAGGCGATGGAAGGCCCGCTGGGGATGACCGAATGCAGCATGCCCAGCGGCCAATGCGGCATCGAACACAGCTGCGGCGTACGTGCCAATTGGCGGCGTATCAACGACGTGGTGGCCGACGCCCTGCGCGGCATCTCGCTGGCGCAGATGCTGGCGCCACCGCAACCCCCTGTGCGCGGGCAGATGCTGCCCCACTGGCGCAGGCTTGAGGATTCCCGATGACCGAAGCACAAAACGCGCAAATTCATGAACAGCTGGGGCGCAAATACGATGCCGGTTTTATTACCGATATCGAAACCGACTCGCTGCCGCCGGGGTTGTCGGAAGACATCATCCGTGCGCTGTCGGCAAAGAAGCATGAGCCGGAATGGATGACGCAGTGGCGGCTGTCTGCGTACCGCCATTTTTTGACGATGACGCAACCGGATTGGGCCAAGCTCAAATTGGGCCCGATCGACTTGCAGGCGTTGAGCTACTACAGCGCGCCGAAAGGCCCGAAATACAAATCGCTGGATGAAGTCCCACAAGAATTGCTGGACACCTACGACAAGCTGGGCGTGCCACTGCACGAGCGCGCCAAACTGGCCGGGGTGGCGGTGGATGCGGTGTTCGATTCGGTCAGCGTGGGCACCACCTTCAAGAAAGAGTTGGCGGCGGTGGGCGTGATTTTCACCTCGATGAGCGATGCCATCGTCAACCATCCGGAATTGGTGCAGAAATACCTCGGCACGGTGGTGCCGGTGGGCGATAACTACTTCGCCGCGCTCAACTCGGCGGTGTTTTCCGACGGCAGCTTCGTGTTCATCCCCAAGGGCGTGCGCTGCCCGATGGAGCTGTCCACTTACTTCCGCATCAATGCCGGCCACACCGGGCAATTTGAACGCACCTTGATCATCTGCGAAGAACAAGCGCACGTCTCCTATCTGGAAGGCTGTACCGCACCGATGCGCGATGAAAATCAGCTGCACGCGGCGGTGGTGGAGCTGGTCGTGCTGGACGATGGCGAGATCAAATACAGCACCGTGCAAAACTGGTATCCCGGCGACGAAAACGGCGTGGGCGGCATCTACAACTTCGTCACCAAACGCGCCGAATGCCGCGGTGCGCGCAGCAAAGTGACGTGGACGCAGGTGGAAACCGGCAGCGCGATCACCTGGAAATACCCCAGCTGCGTACTGGTGGGCGATGACAGCGTGGGCGAGTTCCACAGTGTCGCCCTGACCCACCACTACCAGCAGGCGGATACCGGCACCAAGATGGTTCACCTCGGCAAGCGCACCAAGTCCAAGATCGTCAGCAAGGGCATCAGTGCAGGGCGTGGGCAGAACACTTACCGCGGGCTGGTGAAAGTGGCCGCCAGCGCAGAGGGCGCACGCAACCACACCCAATGCGACTCACTGCTGATCGGCAAATCCTGCGGCGCGCACACCTTCCCGTATATCGAAGTCAAAAGCCCCAGCGCCACGGTGGAACACGAAGCCACGACTTCGAAAATTTCCGACGACCAATTGTTCTATTGCCGCAGTCGCGGCATTGATCAGGAAAACGCGGTGTCGATGATCGTGGATGGCTTCTGCAAACAGGTCTTCCGCGAATTGCCGATGGAGTTTGCTGTAGAGGCCAAGAAACTGCTGGACGTCACGTTGGAAGGGGCCGTTGGCTGATGTCGCCACATGCCCACTCGGACATCTGCAAACAAGAACACACTGGAAACAACCATGCTGAAAATTGAAAACCTCCATGCCACCGTTGCCGGCAAGGAAATCCTCAAGGGCCTGAGCCTCGACGTGAACGCCGGCGAAGTGCACGCCATCATGGGCCCCAATGGCGCGGGCAAGTCCACGCTGGGCAATATCCTGGCGGGCCGTGATGGTTATGAAGTGACCGCCGGCAGCATCCGTTTTTTCGGCAACGACTTGCTGGCACTGGAACCCGAAGCACGCGCCGCTGCCGGTGTGTTTCTGGCCTTCCAGTACCCGGTGGAAATCCCCGGCGTCAACAACACCTATTTCCTGCGCGCCGCCTACAACGCGCAGCGCAAAACCCGCGGTGAACCCGAACTCGACTCGATGCAGTTCCTGAAGAAGGTGCGCGAGAAGCTCGCGGTACTGCATCTGAAGGATGAGCTGTTGCATCGTGCCGTCAACGAAGGATTTTCGGGTGGCGAAAAGAAGCGCAACGAGATTTTCCAGATGGCACTGCTGGAGCCAAAGCTCGCCATCCTCGATGAAACCGATTCCGGGCTCGACATCGATGCATTGAAAGCCGTCGCCGATGGCGTCAACGCACAGCGCTCGGCGGAGCGTGCCTTCCTCGTCATCACCCATTACCAGCGCTTGCTGGACTACATCAAACCCGATGTGGTGCATGTGCTGGCCAATGGCCGCATCGTTGAAACCGGCGGGCCGGCGCTTGCCTTGCAGCTGGAAGAACACGGCTATGACTGGATCAAGAACCGGCTGACGCCGGAAACGGCAGCCTGAAATGAGTGCGCTTCTGGACTCTTTGACCACGGATTTCCAAGGCGATGCCACCCAGCGGGTTGCGCTGGATGCCTTGCTGCACGATGGTCTGCCGCAGCGTGCGGAAAGCTGGAAATACACCTCCCTGCGGCAGTTGGAGCGGCGCAGCTTCGTGCCGGCACAGCACGTTGCGGTGGAGGCCATGCAACTGGCCGCCATCCCCGAGCCACGCATCGTGTTCGTCAATGGGCAATTCGATGCCGCACTCAGCAACCTGTCCGGGTTGGTCGGCGGCATTGAGGTGCAGGCGTTGTCGCAACTGCCCGATGCCGGCAACGTCATGCCGCTCTCCACGCGCAGCGACGAGCCATTTGCCCGGCTCAATGCCGCGTTGGCACGCGAAGGCGTGTCGATTCACGTGGATGCCAATGCGCAAATGGACACACCACTGCATCTTGTCCATGTCGGCAGCGCGCAAAGCAATGGCGATGCCGCGTGGCATCTGCGCCATCGCATCACGCTGGGCGAAGGCGCAACGCTGTCGTTGGTGGAACACGAGCTGGCTGTCAGCGAACATGCCCATCTGGGCAATGTCGTGATGCACGTGCAGCTGGCCGAACGTGCGCAATTGGGCCACGTGCGCCTGCAAGATGCGCCGGCGCGCGCCAGCGTGTTTGCCCGCACCGATGCCACACTCGCGCAGGATGCGGGTTATCAGCGCATTGATCTTGAACTTGGCGCCGCCTTGTCGCGGCATGAATTGAATGTGCAGCTGCAAGGCGACCGCGCCACACTCACCGCCAATGGCGTGCTGCTGGCCGATGGCCGGCGACATGCGGATACCCGGCTGGGGATCGACCATATTGCCCGCGACACGCGCTGCAACCTGACCTGGCGCGGGCTGGCAGGGCAGCGTGGCAAGGCGGTATTTCATGGCGGCATCACCATCCATGCCGGCGCGGACGGCAGCGAGGCCGCGCTTGCGAACAAGAACCTGCTGCTGTCTGCCGATGCGGAAATCGACACCCAGCCGGTGCTGGTGATTCATGCCGATGAAGTCAAAGCCGCGCACGGTGCCACCGTGGGGCAATTGGATGCCACGGCATTGTTTTACCTGCGCTCGCGTGGCCTGCCCGAAGCACAGGCCAGGGCGTTGTTGACAGGCGCATTCTGCCGCGAAGTGGTCAACGGGATTGCCGACAGCAGCACGCATGCCGCGTGTGAAGCGGCGCTCGAGCGGGCACTGGCACGGGCAGGGGCATGAATGTGGATGCCGCCGCTATCGACTGGAACTCGGTGCGTGCCGACTTCCCCTTGCTCACCCGGCAAGTACACGGCAAGCCGCTGATCTATTTCGATTCGGCCAATACCGGGCAAAAACCGGCGTGCGTGATCGACGCCACCGACGATTTTTATCGCCATCACAATGCCAATGTCAGCCGTGCGGTGCACGCGCTGGGCAGTGAGGCCACCGAGGCGTACGAAGGCGCACGCAGCAAGCTGGCGCGCTTTTTCAATGTGCGCAGCGACGAGTTGATCTTGTGCAGCGGCACCACCTTTGCCATCAATCTGGTGGCGTATTCCTGGGCACTGCCGCGCCTGCAACCCGGTGACAGCATCCTGGTCACGCGCATGGAGCACCACGCCAACATCGTGCCGTGGCAACTCATCGCCCAACGCACCGGCGCTACCCTGAAGGTGGCCGAACTGCTGCCCGATGGCGCACTGGATTTGCCTGCACTGCATGCGGCGATGACGCCCGACGTGAAAGTGTTGGCACTGGCGCACACCTCGAATGTGTTGGGCACCGTCAACCCGGTGGCACATATCTGCAAGGAAGCGCGCAAGCGCGGCATCATCACGCTCATCGACGGCTCGCAGGCCGCACCGCATATGCCGGTGGATATCACCGCGCTGGATTGTGATTTTTATGCCAGCACCGGCCACAAGATGTGCGGCCCCACCGGCACCGGTGTACTGTGGGCACGACGCGAACATATCGACGCCATGCCGCCATTTCTGGGTGGCGGCGAGATGATCAGGGAAGTGCGTTTTGATGGCACCGTGTTCAATGAAGGCCCGCACAAGTTCGAGGCCGGCACACCCAATATCGCCGGTTTCGTGGGCCTCGGTGCGGCGGTGGATTACCTCTCGCAGCTGGGCATGGCCCATATCGAAGCGCGCGAGCAAGCCTTGCTGGCGCACTTGACCGAAGCACTGCACGGCATCGACGGCCTACACATCTTCGGCCGCGCGCCGCGCAAGGCGGCGGTAGTGAGTTTTGCCATCGACGGCATCCACTCGCACGATCTGGCCACCTTGCTGGATCTGGAAGGCGTGGCAGTCCGCTCCGGCCAGCACTGCGCACATCCGCTGTTGCAGTGGCTGGGCGTGGGCACCACCTGCCGTGCATCGCTTGCGTTCTACAACACCCACGAGGAAATCGACGCCTTCATCGCGGCACTGCACAAGGTGCGCAAGCTGCTGGGCTGATTTGCCGCTTGTACGGGCTGGTTTCAAATCTGCCTCTGCGGAAAACACCGCCCCCCCCCGCATCGGCTAGCCGCTTGGCCGAACCCGTCCGATGCATGCAAGATGTCCGCTCACGGCCCCTGTTCACGCATTGCAACCTCGATCAGGGACACTGGCCGAACCGGCCGGCAACAGGGGATGACATTGCATGGGACGCAAGCGGCTGCGCGCGGCACAAACCCATTTGGACGCCACCATGGCCACCCTTGCGGTGTGGTTCATGGACCAGTGGGCCAAAATCGAACGCGGCTATCGGCGGCCGTTGACGTGGGTGGCGCTCAAGTTGAAGTTCGCGTTCTATCCCCTGCTGGCCTGCGCTGCATTGGGTTGGCTGGGCTGGGATTGGACACATGACCGCAGCCTGGATTCGGCCGAAGACAGCGTGTTCGACACCATCGTGCAGTGGCGACCGGTGGAGCCGCAGCCCTCGGGCAGGACCTTCGTCGTGGAAATTGATGATTGCTCGCTGGAGTGGACGCGGGCGCAAGGCATTGGTGGCTGGCCGTGGCCGCGCACCGTGCATGCGGACTTGCTGGATACGCTGGATCGCGCCGGCGTGCGCGCGGTGGGGGTGGATGTGATGTTCCTCGACCCGCATAAGGACGACCCGGATGGGGATGCCATGCTGGATGCGGTGGCGGCCGGCGGTAATGGGCGATTTGTGTTTGCGGCGTCGCGCCAAGCGACGGACTTTGATGCCGCCTCACCGCTGCATGCCGCGCAGATTGCAGGAGCTTATGCGCTGGATACCGAGGCACATGTACCCGGCCCGCCGGTGGCGGTGTATCTGCCGTTTGGCGCGGCGATGGCCAAGCACTCGGCGATTACCAATGTCAGCCGTGGCCAGGACGGCGTATTGCGCGATGTGCCGCTGCGCGAAGTGGTGGATGACTGGGCGCTGCCGACACTGCCGGCACGGCTGGTGTCGCAACTGACACGACAACGCGCGGCATCGCTGCCCGATCATGTTCGGGTGAATTGGCGACGCAACAGCCGCATGCCCTACATCAGCGCAGCCGATTTGCTGGCCGGCAAACCCGTGTGTGAAGCACCAGGCAGCAAACTTCCGGACTTGCGCGGCTCCGTGGTGCTGGTGGGCTATACCGCCGCCGGCATCAGCGATACCAAACCCACCCCGGTGAACGCGGCGATGCCCGGGGTGGAAGTCTGGGCCGAAGCCACCGATGCACTATTGCACGATGGTGTGGTGTGGATGCCGCCCAGCAGTTTCAAATACCTGCTGGCCTCGCTGCTGTTGATCTTGACCACCTATGCGTTTTGGCGCGGCGAACCGCATGAAGATGTCGACGGCGTGTTCGTCGCCGTCAATGGCCTGCTGTTGACCGGCGCGGTGATCGGCCTGACATTTTTTGGCGTGTTCGTCGATATTTTCGCCAGTATCGGATTTGTCAGCCTTTGTTTCGGCATTTGCCGCATGTATGCGGCGATCCAACGCGGTCGCGCTATCGGCAATAACGATTTTCGTGATGAATACGACCCCGATCGCTACCCGTGGCTGGCGATGGTGCGCCTGCGCTATGTCAAAGCCGACGACCTGACTCCATTCGAAGCGGTGCGCGGCAAGCGTGAATACCGCCGTCTGCTGCGCAGGCAGCTGTATGCCGGCGGGGATGCGGTGATGATTGAAGGCATCGTGGAACGCAAGAGCTGGCTACACGAAATCCTCGATGACTTGATGCTGCTGATCTGGAGCGGTACTGACCGCAGCAGCGTTCTGGAGCAGGTCAAGTCGGACCTGGATCGCCTGCACCACTCGTTGAATCAGGGCGAACACCCGCTGGATGACCACGGCCAAGTCATGCTGTGCATCTCGGTGGCCGAAATCGACGACCATCACGATGACACTACCCGCGGCGAACGCATGCGGCTGCGTGAATTATTGGGGCAAGATCTCAATGCCACCGACGAATTTGCCCTGTGTGCCGATAACCGCGAAGCACTCGATCCAGCGCATACTTTGGTCATCGACGACACCTCAGAACAGGATCTTCCATGAAGAACCCCCTGCCCCCACGCGATCCCTCCTCCCGGTTTGCACTTGCCTTCGCCGCAATGTCGCTGAGCGGGTTGTTGGCTGCGGCCACGCCCGCGGCACAGGTAACGCCGGCCACCATTGTCAAACCCAGTGTGCAGGTGCACAGCAAACCGGATTTTGCCTCCCCGGCGGTCACCACGCTGGCCGAGAACGCACAAGTCAACGTCACCGGTCAGCAAGGACTGTGGTTCAAACTGGGGTTAGACGGCGGCAAGTCCGGTTATGTGCGGGTCAATGAAATCCGGGTGGCCTACGGCAGCAAGGAAACCGGCGGCTTGGGCAAGGCGCTGTTCACAGGCAAGGCCGGCAAGGGTCGAGTCACCGAAACCGCCAGCGTGCGCGGGCTGGACGAAAGTTCACTGAAAGCCGCCGCGTTCAACCCGGTGCAACTGCAGCTGATGGAGTCCTACCGCGCCAGCCCGGAGGCTGCCGAGCAGGCAGCCACCAAACAAGGCTGGAAGATCACCGATGTGGCCTACGCCGAGGAATACCAGCCGGAGAGCAGCAAGCCGAAGAAAAAAGGCTTCTTCGGGAAATTCAAATCGGATGACGGCGGCAGCAAGGCCACCCAGGCCGAAAAGCGCGAACGCTTCGCGGCTGCGCGCAATTTGCTGGGCTTTGTGAAACCCGGGCTTGCCAACACTGCCGCCTCGGGCGATGCGCTGATTGGCAAGTCGGATGAAGAAGTGAGCCAGGAAGAGCTCGAACTCGGCCCGATGATCGCCGGCCGCGTGCTGGGCGCTGCACCATTGGTCAAGGATCCTGCGATGCAAAAACGAGTCAACCTGGTCGGTCGATGGGTGGCGTCACGCACCAGCCGGCCTGGTTTGCCGTGGACGTTTGGCGTCATCGAAGACAACGAGATCAATGCCTTCGCTGCGCCGGGTGGCTATGTATTGATCACCCGAGGCCTGTACCAATTGTTGGCCACCGATGCGGAGCTGGCCGGGGTGTTGGGCCATGAAATCGGTCACGTGGTGCAACGCGACCACTACGAGGTCATTCGCAAACAGGAGAAGCTGGGCGCGGCCGGTGCCATCGCCTCCAGTCAAATTCATACCGGTGGCGGTGTCGCAGGCAGCCTTGCGCGCAGTTACATCGAAAAGAACGGCGCAGCCATCATGCTCACTGGCCTCGACCGTGGCGCCGAGTTCCGCGCCGACCACGCCGCCGGCATCTATCTGGCGCGCTCTGGCGGCAATCCGCTGGCCTTCCTGGCCGTGCTGCAAAAAATGGCGGCACTGGGTTCGGCGTCGCCTGCCATGGCGACGCTGTTCAAAACCCACCCGCCACTGGACAAGCGCATGGATGCCGTGGACAAGCAGGACAATGGTGAACTGGCAGCGTATCTGGATCGCTGAACATGCTGCCGTGCCGGGCATTGCTGCGCTCCAGGTGACGCAGCAACTGCAACTCATGGGTGTTATACGGAGATGAGGTGATGGTTCGCGCCATCACTTCCCCGCCGCATGCCGCCACAACGCACGGGTCAGCGGAGGCAATCGGCCTGCGATGCCCAACAGCGGGCCGCGCAGCAAGGTGGGCAGCATCGCCTCGTTGCTGAAAACACGATTGATGGCCTCGAAACTGTAAGCTCCCAGCGCATTGTCGCTTTTGCGCGTGCGCGCCCAGCGCGCCAGCCGTGTGGGCGAGATCGGGTCTGCGCCATCGGCTTTGGCAGCCTGCATGCTGGCTTGCAACGCAGAGACGTCACGCAAGCCGTGGTTCACGCCCTGCCCTGCCAGCGGGTGCATCACATGCGCGGCATCTCCGACCAGCAAGACGTGACCCGCGCGCTGCCGCTGCGCCAACTGCCGGCGCAGCGGAAATGCCGCGCGCGCCGACTGCAAGGTGAGCGCACCCAGCTCGCCACCAAACGCTGCCGATAATTCATTCTCGAACTGCGCTGTCGGCGCATCCAGCAGCCGCTGTGCCTCATCGCTGGGCAATGTCCATACGATCGAACCCAAGCGCCCTTCCAACGCAGCATCGCCATCGGCCGAGAACGGCAAAAATGCCACCGGGCCAGTAGGCAAAAAGCGCTGCCAGCAGGTGTGCCGATGAGCAACCTCACTGGCGACGAATGCCACCACGCCACGCTGCTGGTAATCGTGCACAGGGGCTTCGATGCCGGCTAGCCGGCGCAATGCCGAATGCCCGCCATCGGCGGCGATGGCCAACCGTGCATCCAGCACCAAGCCATCGTCCAGCCCGATGCGCACACCCGCATCCATCTGCTCCAGCTGCGCCACTCGCGCCGGGCAGTGCACGCGCACACCTGCGGCGGGCAGTGCCTGCCAGAGTGCATCGACCAGCACCGCATTTTCGACAATCCAACCCAGTTGCCGCTCGCCCAGTGCGTCGGCATCAAACACCAATGGCTCACCACCTGCCGCATCCCATACCCGCATCCCGCGATACGGCTGCGCACGCGACGCCGACACCGTCCCCCACACCCCCAACTGCGCCAGTAAAGACGCATTGTCTGGCGCAAACGCAAACACCCTGAGATCACGCTGCTCACGTGTCCATGCGGCGGGTCGCTGCGCTTCCACCAAGGCCACCTGCAAGCCTTCGCGGGCCAGCATCAAGGCACTGGCCGCACCGACAACGCCGCCGCCCACGACCACCACATCCAATCTGCCGCGCCGGCTCATGCCACCTTCCCCCGGCACAGTGCGGGCACATCGCCGCGATAGCCCATCGCGCCACCCACCAGCCAACCCTGCAAACCACCGATGGCATCACCGGCCAACAAGCCGGCGCTGCGCAGTGGACGCAGCCAAGCGGCATCATTCGAAGTGAACTTTGCCAAGCCATCGGAGAACGCCAAGGTGCGCGTGCGGTCTTCCGTACGCCGCAGCGCATACCGCCGCAGCACGGAGGCATCGCCCGGATCCTGTTGTGCATCGGCGATGCATTCGGCCAAGGTCAGCGCATCACGCAGGCCCAGATTGAACCCTTGCGCACCCAATGGGTGAATGGCTTGCGCGGCATTGCCCACCAGCACCGCACGTGGCGCCACCAAGGCGTCAGCCACACAGCGCTGCAGCGGATAGGCGCTGCGCGGCCCCACCTCCAGCAAGCGCCCCGCGCGCCAGCCAAACACCTCCTGCACACGCGCCAGAAACGCGGCGTCCGGCAAGGCGGCCACGGCATCCGCATCAGCACTGGCCACCCCATGCACCATGCCGTAATAGCCATCACCACGTGGCAACAATGCGGTGGGGCCGGTCTCGGTCAAGCGCTCGAAGGCGGTGCCATCCGGCGCACGCTGGGCGCGCAGGCGGGCCACGAACAAGGTTTGGCCGTAGTCGTGATCCTGGGTGCTGATCCCCAACGCGCGGCGCACTTCACTGCGGTTGCCATCGGCGGCCACCAAGAGTTTTGCGCGCAATTCGCGCTGACCATTTGCATCTGTAATCTGCACCGTGTGCAAGCCGTCTGTCATCGGCGCAAGTCCGGCGAAACGTGCAGGACGATAGCGGGTCAAGCGCGTCAGCTGTTGCAAGCGCGCTTCCAGCGCCTCGCCAAAATCTCGCGCCACCACAACCCGCCCAAATTCGGTGCGTGCGTAGTCGGCTGCGCGCAGCTGGATACGCCCGAAATCGCCCGCACGGCTGATATGAATGCGCCGAATACTGCCGGTGGGCGCACGCATCAAGGCCAGCACGCCCAAGGCGTCCAGCGCGTGCAGCGTGGCCTCGGCAAAACTGAGGTTGCGTTGGTCGAATACCGGCGGCAGCGCGCCCGTTGGGGCGGCCTCCACCATGCCCACGTCCAACCCCAGCGCATCCAGTGCGATGGCCAAACTGGCGCCCACCAAACCACCGCCGACGATCACTACGTCGTGCACCGGGGAATCACTAAGAAGGTCTTGAGTCATTGCGCTATGCTAACGGCTTCGCTGCAACCAACGAATACCGCCATGAACCGTCCCGCTTCAATGACTGCCTCCGGCCCGCTGGTGCTGGCGGCGCTGATCTTCGCTGCCGCCCTGACCCGGGTGCTGCCGCATCCGCCGAATTTCTCGCCGATTGAAGCGGTCGCGCTGTTTGGTGGCGCGTATTTCGCCAAACGCAGCTGGGCGCTGGTCGTGCCGTTGGTCGCGATGTTTGCCTCCGATCTGGTGCTGGGACTGGTCAACGGCGGTATTTATTGGAGCTATTTCGCCAGTGCCGGCTATCTGACGGTGTATGCCTGCATTGCGCTGTCCACCGTGCTGGGCTTTGGCCTGCGTGGCAAGGTTGCTGGCGACCGCGTGCTGGGCTATGCCCTGGCGGGTTCACTGCTGTTCTTCGTGGTCACCAATTTCGCCACCTGGCTGGGCAGCAGCATGTACCCGCAGAACACGGCGGGCCTGCTGGCAGCGTATGTGGCCGGCATTCCGTTCTTCCAGTGGACCGTGCTGGGCACCTTGTTCTACGCCGGCCTGCTGTTTGGTGGCTTCGAGCTGCTGCGCCGCGCCAACCCGGCGCTGCGCGCACAGACGGCCTGATGGGCAACCGGCTTTCCAGGATTTACACCCGCACCGGTGACGATGGCAGCACCGGGCTGGGGGATGGCTCGCGCGTGGGCAAGGATTCGGCGCGGGTGGAGGCCTATGGCACCGTTGACGAAGCCAATTCCTGCATCGGCCTGCTGCTGGCCACGGAAATGCCGGAAGCCGTGCGCGACTTGCTGATCCGCATCCAGCACCAGCTGTTCGATCTGGGTGGCGAGCTGTGCATCCCCGGCCATGCAGCGATTTTTGATGCGGATATCGATGCGCTGGAAGCGCAACTGGACCAGTTCAACGAAGGCCTGCCGGCGCTGAAGGAATTCATTCTGCCCGGCGGCGGCGAAGCGGCAGCGCGTTGCCACATCGCCCGCACCGTGGTGCGCCGGGCCGAACGCCGCACGGTGGAGCTGGCGCGGCTGGAAAGCGTGCGCCCGCAGCCGGTGCATTACCTGAACCGGCTCTCTGACTTGCTGTTTGTACTGTGCCGCGTGCTGGCCCGCGCCAGTGGCCATGGCGAAGTGCTGTGGAAGCACGAGCGCCGCAAGTAATCCACGCCCTGCGCCAGCCTCGTGATTCAGGTTTACACCCACCCCGCGTGCCTCGCGCACGACACTGGTCCCGAACACGTTGAGCGCCCCGCGCGCCTGAGCACTGTCTTGCGCGCACTGGAAACCGCGCACCCCGACATCGACTGGCAACAAGCCCCGCGTGCAACCCGCGGGCAATTGCTGCGCGTGCACGACGAAGCGCTGCTGGCCACCGTACTGGAAACCGCGCCACACGGCTTGATCCCGCTCGATCCGGACACCGTACTCTCACCCGGCTCGGGGGAGGCCGCATTGCGTGCCGCCGGGGCTGGCGTGGCAGCAGTGGATGCGGTACTGGAAAGCCGCACCCAGCGCGCGTTCTGCGCAGTGCGTCCGCCCGGCCATCACGCTACCGCCAGTGCCGCGATGGGCTTTTGCCTGTTCAACAATATCGCCGTGGCCGCGCGTCATGCGCTGGATAAACACGGTCTGGAACGGGTGGTGATTGCCGATTTCGACGTCCACCACGGCAATGGCACGCAAGCCATCTTTGCGCAAGAACCACGATTGCGCTTTGCCAGTTCCCACCAATGGCCGCTCTACCCCGGCAGCGGTGCGCACAACGAAACCGGCATCGGCAATATCGCCAATGCCCCCCTGCCGGAGGGCGCAGGCAGCGCCGCGTTCCGGGCGGCGTGGCAAACCGAGCTGCTGCCATTTCTGGATGCCTTCAAGCCGCAACTGGTGCTTATTTCTGCCGGCTTCGATGGCCACCAGCACGACCCCCTGGCGAATTTGCAGCTGGATGCCAACGATTACGCATGGATCACCCGCGAACTGGTCGCGATTGCCAACCGCCATTGCGGCGGCCGGGTGGTCTCGATGCTGGAGGGTGGCTACGATTTGACCGCACTGGCCGAGTCCAGTGTGGCCCATGTCGACAGCTTGCGCTGGTAACCGTTTGCCGCTTCCGGCAAGCTAGACACCCGTTTTTCGTTTCTGGATCGCCCGTGCGCCCAGCCCTGCGCCTGCTACCCCTGACTTTGTGCATCGCCGTTTCGCTGCAAGCCCATGCAGCGGATGGCAAATCAGCACCGACCTACAAGCTGTGCCCGCTGGTGGATGCGGTGCCTGCATTCGAGGATGTGCAAAAGGCACCGGAAGGCCTGAACATACTGAACAACAACCAATTGCCCACCGATCTGGAGGGTGACTTGCTCTCTGGCACCGAAGCCAACCCGGTGTTCAACGGCAATGTCACCATGCGCCGGGGCGACCAGTTCATGGGTGCCGACCAACTGACCTTCGACAAAGCGCAAAACCGCTACAACGCGGAAGGCAGCGTGCGCTATCAAGCGTCGGGGCTGCGCATGCGCGCAGCGCGTGCCGAAGGCGACCAGAACTCCAATACCCACACCATGCAGAATCTGGAATACCAGTTGCTGTCGCGGCGTGGCAACGGCAAAGCCCAGAGCCTGAACATGGCTGGAGATATTGGCAGCTTGTACGGTGCCACCTACTCCACCTGCCCGCCGGAGGAGCGCAACTGGGAACTGCGCGCCAACCGCATCGACATCAATACCGACACCAATATGGCGGTGGCGCATGGCGCTACGTTGCGGGTCGGCAAGATCCCGGTGCTGTATTTGCCGTGGTTCATGTTCCCCACCAATGAAGATCGCCGCACCGGTGTGTTGCTGCCGTCGATGTCCAATTCCAGCCGCAACGGGTTTGATTATCGGCAGCCGATTTATCTGAATCTGGCACCGAATTACGATGCCACCCTGATGCCGCGCTGGATGAGCAAACGCGGCAGCGCAATGAGCGGGCAGTTCCGCTATCTCAACGAGGCCGGCAACGGCACCGTGGACGCGCTGTGGATGCCGAACGACAAGCTGCGTGATCGCAGCCGCTGGCTGGGGCATTTTGATGGTGTCCAGAATTTGTCGCCCAACTGGCAATTCCGTGCCGACATCAATTGGATCAGCGATCCGCGCTACTACGAAGACTTCAACAACAATATTGACGGGCTATCACAAGTCACCTCCTACAGTTCGATCGGTGCGTATGGCCGCGGCCAGGAATGGAGCGCCGGGGTTAGTGCCGATCACTGGCAGCTGGCCGATTTCACACTGGGCAAAAACATCCTGCCGTATGACCGCCTGCCACGCGCCTTCGCAAGCTGGGAGCGGCACATGAACAGTGCGCTGCAGTTCGGCGTTGATGCCGAGGCCGTGCGGTTCCATCACCCGGTGTACGCCGCCGGCTCGCGCTTGGATCTCAAACCGTGGATCAGTGCACCGCTGGAAGGGGATAGTTGGTTCCTGCGCCCCACGTTGGCTTATCGTTTTACCGGCTATTCACTGGATCACTCACTGGGCCAAACGCTGGGCAACAACTCGCCTTCGCGTGGGCAGTCGATCTTCAGCCTGGATACCGGCCTGTTCTTTGATCGCGACATGCAGGTCAAAGGCAAGGACTATCTGCAAACCATCGAGCCGCGCCTGTTTTACCTGAACGTGCCCTACGTCAATCAGGCCGATATGCCGGTGTTCGATACCCAGCCGCTGACCTTCAGCTGGAATCAGCTATTCCGCGACAATCGCTATTCCGGTGCCGACCGTCAGGCCGATGCCAATCAGCTCACTCTGGCGATCAGCACCCGCATGATTCGCCAATCGGATGGCCATGAGCGACTCTCGCTGAGCCTCGGGCAAATCCGCTACTTCGCGGACTCACGCGTGCGCCTGCCGAATGAGCCGATCACTGAGCAAGGGCGCTCGGCCTGGGTGGTGGACGCCAATTACGCCCCCACCGACCGCTGGACGATTGGTGCCTCGTATCAACATGACCCCAAATTCAATCGGACAGATCTGGCCAGCCTGCGTGCACGCTACCTGCTGCCCAACGAGGGCGTCTTCAACCTCAGCTACCGCTATCGCCGGGCCCTGCTGGAACAGGTGGATGCCTCCTTCCTGTACCCGATCAACGAGCGCTGGAGTATCGTCGGTCGCCAATACTATTCACTGCGCGACAGCAAAACGCTGGAAAGCTTGGCAGGCGTGCAATGGGACAGCTGTTGTGTTGCCGTTCGGGTTGTGGCCCGCCGCTACGTGCAAAATCGTGCCGGCGATCTCGGCAATACCCTGATGTTCGAAATCGAACTGAAGGGCCTGGGTTCAGCCGGTCAGGATACCCAGCGCGCCTTGCGCCGGTCCATCCTCGGCTACAATCGCGATGATTTGTACTTGGTGCCACCGCAGATTGCGACGGGCCAGCCTTCCACGCAGGACAATACGAAAATTCCATGACCTCCAGCCATCGCTTGTGCGCCCCTTACTCCCTGCTGGCGATTGCGTTGCCGGTGCTGCTGTTCGCTTCTGGTGCGCAGGCGCAGGACTACGCAACTCCACAGCCAGTGGACCGCATCGCGGCCGTGGTCAACGAAGACGTGATCTTGCGCAGTGAATTGGAACGCGCCGTTGCCAATATCCGCACCCAATACGCCGGTCGCGAAAACCAGCTCCCACCGGCTGATGTGCTGCAGCGTCAGGTGTTGGAACGCCTGATCTTGATGCGTCTGCAATTGGCGCGCGCCACGGATGCCGGGATCACCGCCAGTGACGAGGATTTGGAGCGCGCGGTGCAGGGTGTGGCGCAGCAAAACAACATGAGCGTGGATCAGCTGCGCGAGCGGATCGGCAAGGACGGCATGAGCTTTGCGGATTTTCGCAACAACCTGCGTGATGAAATCATTACCCAGAAACTGCGTCAGAGCTTTGCTCAAGGCCGCATCAATGTCAGCGAAGGTGAAGTGGACGCAGCGATGGCCAATGCCTCGGCTGCCGCCAGCCAGCAATTCCACCTGGCCCACATCCTGATTGGTACGCCCGAAGCAGCCACCCCCGAACAGATCGCCACCGCACAGAAAAAAGTGGAGGGCGTGAAGAACCTGGTCGAAAAAGGCGAAATGACGTTTGCCGCCGCTGCGGTGCGTTATTCCGACAGCCCCAACGCGCTGGAAGGCGGTGATCTGGGCTGGCGTGGCCTGAATGAAATCCCGCCGGCATTTGCCTCCGCCATCGCGCAGATGAAAGACGGCCAGGTGATTGGCCCGATTCGCGGCTCCAGCGGCTTCCAATTGGTGCAACTGGTTGGCAGTCGCACCCAAGCTGCTGGCAGTGGTGAAAAAGTCACCCAATATTCGGCGCGGCAGATTCTGGTCAAGGTGGATGACAAGACCGACGATGCGGCCGCCAAGGCCAAGGCCGATACGCTGGCTGCACGCCTGACTGGCGGCGCCGATTTTGCCAAGGTCGCCGCCGAAAGCTCCGACGATGCCACCACCCGCCGCCGTGGTGGTGATCTTGGCTGGGTGGGCGCGGATACCTACGGCACCGCCTTTGGCATGCAACTGGCATCCCTGTCCGATGGCCAGACCTCCGCACCGTTCAAAACCGATGCCGGCTGGGTGATTGTGCAGCGTATTGGCACCCGCGCGATCGCTGCCGGTGACGAAAATATGCGTGCGCAAGTGCGCGAGACCATCGGTCGCCGCAAGCTGGAAGAAGAATGGAATCGCTGGCTGCGTGAAATGCGTGGCGAAGCCTATGTGGATACTCGCGATGAACAAGGCAAGTCGACGCGTCCGGCGCTGCCGGAAACCCCCAAGGAGCAGCACAAGGTGACCCCGGTTGACGTGCATCCGGAAGGAACCCGTCGGGAGTTTTGATTTCAATGCAGCCACGCCTTGCCCTGATTGCGGGTGAGCCTGCCGGCATTGGCCCCGAACTGGTGGTGCGTGCGGCCCAGCAGGACTGGGACGCCGAGCTGGTGGTATTCGGTGATGCCGCCAGTTTGCTGCGTGCGGCTGGCGCGCTTGGCCTGCCGCTGCATTTGCACCGGCATGGCGAGGCAGCCACGCAGCCGCGCAGTTTGGCCATCGTCGACATCCCGCACCCGGTGGCAACCCGCTTCGGGCACCCGGATCCGGCCAATACGGCCTCGTTGATCGCGGCCATCAGCCGCGCCGCCCGCGCCTGCATCGACGGCACGCTGGATGGCTTGGTGACCGGCCCGGTGCACAAGGCGGTCATCAACGAAGGCGGTATCACCTTTACCGGCACCACCGGCCTGTTGGCCGAACAGGCGGGCTGCGCGGTGGTGATGATGTTGGCCAACCCGCAGCTGCGGGTGGCCTTGCAAACGGTGCATCTGCCGCTGCGCGAGGTGGCCGACGCCATCACGCCCGATGCCGTGCTGCGCACCTTGCGCATCGTGGAGAACGCGCTGCGCACGCAGTTTGGTCTTGCCAGCCCCACCATCGCGGTGCTCGGCCTGAATCCGCATGCGGGCGAAGACGGCCATCTGGGCCGCGAGGAATTGGACATCCTGATCCCGGTGCTTGCGCAGTTGCGCAGCGAAGGCATGCATTTGGTCGGCCCGTTGCCAGCCGATACCGCGTTCCTGCCGGACAAGCTGCGGGGGTTCGACGCGGTGCTGGCGATGTACCACGACCAAGGCCTGCCGGTACTCAAGCACGCCGATTTCGCCCACGCAGTGAACATCACCCTGGGCCTGCCCTACCCGCGGGTGGCGGTGGATCACGGCACCGCGCTGGAACTGGCCGGCCAAGGCGTGGCCGATCCATCCAGCCTGTACGCCGCCATCCGCACATGCTCGCAGCTGGCCAACGGCCGGATGCGCGCGTAATGGACGCGATTTCTTTCGATGACTTCCTGAAGGTCGAACTGCGCGTGGGCCGCGTGCTGTCGGCCGAAGTCTTCGCGCAGGCACGCAAACCGGCCTATGTTCTGCACATCGATTTCGGCCCGGAACTGGGCGTGCGCAAATCCAGTGCGCAGATCACCGTGCATTACACCCCCGAGGAACTGGTTGGGCGTCTGGTGGTCGCGGTGGTCAATTTCCCCGCCAAGCAGATCGGTCCGCTGATGTCCGAATGTCTGGTCACCGGTTTCCACGATGCCGACGGCGCAGTGGCGCTTTGCGTGCCGGACAAGAATGTCCCTTTGGGAACACGTCTGCTATGACCACAGGTTTCACTGAACCGGCCAAGAAACATCTGGGCCAGAATTTCCTCCGCGACACCGGCGTCATCGACAAGATCGTGCTGGCGATTGCCCCGCAGCCGGGGGATGTGATCGTCGAAATCGGCCCCGGCCAAGGTGCACTGACGTTTCCGTTGCTGAAAAAGCACGGCGAGGTCACCGCCATCGAGTTCGACCGCGACCTGCACGCGCCACTGCAAACCGCGGCGCGCCAGCACGGCAAGCTGCACCTGATCGCAGCGGATGTCCTGAGCGTGGATTTTTCCGCGCTGGCCGCGCAACGCGGCGATGCGCAGGGACAAATCCGATTGGCCGGCAACCTGCCCTACAATCTCAGTTCACCAATCCTGTTTCACGCACTGGATCACGCGCACGCCATCCGCGACATGCACTTCATGCTGCAAAAAGAAGTGGTGGAGCGCATGGCCGCCGGCCCCGGCAGCAAAGTCTATGGCCGCCTCAGCGTCATGTTGCAAGCCTATTGCAGCGTGACGCCGCTGTTCATCGTGCCGCCAAGCGCGTTCAGACCCGCGCCCAAAGTGGACTCGGCAGTGGTACGGCTGGTGCCAAAACCACGCGAAAAAATCGAGGTTGCCGATCACGCGACCTTTGCCAGCGTGGTGCGTGCCGCCTTCGGCCAACGCCGCAAGACCCTGCGCAATGCCCTCAATGGAGTGGCCGATAGCGCCATCCTCGAAGCCGCCGGCCTGCGCCCGGAGGCGCGTGCCGAGCAGGTGGCCGTGGCGGATTTTGTGCGGCTTTCCAATTTACTTGTCACCGGTTGATATCCGATTGCCAAAAGCATGGGCGCAGCCTGCCGCCCCCCGCTAGAATGGCGGCATGAGCAACAATGATTACCAATTCGATATCGCGGTGAATGCCCACTTCCTGGATGACCAATCGGTGCCGGAAGAAGGCCGCTTCGTGTTTGCGTACACCATCCAGATTCGCAACCAGGGCAAGCAGCCGGCACGCCTGCTGGGCCGTCATTGGCTGATCACCGACGGCAATGGCCGGGTACGCGAAGTGGTCGGTGAAGGCGTGGTAGGCGAACAGCCGTGGCTGCGCCCCGGTGAAGGTTTCGAATACACCTCGGGTGCGGTCCTGGAAACCGACATCGGCACCATGCGCGGCAGCTACGACATGCTGGCCGATGACGGCACCCGGTTTGCCGCACCGATCCCGGCATTCATCCTGTCCATTCCGCGCACGCTGCACTGAGATGGCGGTCTGGGCCATTGGCGACCTGCAAGGGTGCTACGACGTCACCCAGCGCTTGCTGGAAAAGATTCGCTTCGACCCGGCGGTCGATCGGCTGTGGTTCTGCGGCGATCTCGTCAATCGTGGCGGCCAGTCAATCGAAACCCTGCGGCTGGTGCATTCGCTGCGCGAGGTCAGCCACATGGTGTTGGGCAACCATGACTTGTCGCTGCTGGCGGTGGCCGAACGCACCCCCGAGGAACAACGCCGGGTCAATGCCGACCTGCAGGGCGTGTTGTTTGCGCCGGATGCCCCCGAACTGCTGGCATGGCTGCGCAAGCGCAAGCTCTGCCATGTGGATCGTTCGCTGGGCTGGATGATGGTGCATGCCGGGCTTGCACCGAAGTGGACCACCTTCCTTGCCGAAAAACATGCGCGCGAAGTGGAATCCCGCCTGCATGGCGACAACTATCGCCGGCTGCTGCGCAACATGTATGGCGATAGCCCGGAATGGTCACCACGCCTGCAAGGGCTGGAACGCGATCGCGCCATCATCAACATCTTCACCCGCATGCGCTATTGCAGCCCTCGCGGCCGCATCGCGTTCGAACACAAGGGCCCGCCGGGCAGCCAACTGCCGGGCCTGTACCCGTGGTTTTCGGTTCCCGGCCATGCCGCACGTGATCTGAAGATCGTCTGCGGCCATTGGAGCGCGTTGGGCCTGCATATCGGCAACGGGATCCATGCCATCGACACCGGCGCGGTGTGGAGCGGCAAACTCACCGCACTGCAATTGGATGCCGACGGCCTAAACGTGGTGCAAGTCCCGGGCCGCGATGTGCCCGCGCCGATGCCAAAACAGCGGCATGCCAAGCACAAACCGACACATCCATCGCAACGCCATAGCAACCCATCGCGCGATAGCGAATCGCCACGCAGCTAACTAGAACGGGGAGGCTAGTGCACGCAACAGTGCGTCATCCCGTTACTGCTTAACCAACTCCACGCGCCGGTTCTGTGCCCTGCCGATATCGGTGGCATTGGAGGCAATTGGTGCGACCGCGCCCTTGCCTACCGCTTGCAGTCGATCGTCGGCGATCCCGGCACTCATCAGCCGTGCCTTCACCGCATTGGCGCGTTTGTCCGACAAGGCTTGATTGAACGCATCGCCGCCGATGTCATCGGTATGCCCTTCGATGCGGATCGCCAACTCGGGCTTGGCCTTCAACATGTCCACCATTTGCGTGAGCACGCCATCGGATTCGGGGCGAATCTGCGCCGAATTAAAATCAAAATTGATGCCGTACACAGTGACGCGGCCATCTTTATCTAGTGCGCCGGCCAGACTAGTGTCGACATCTGCAGTATTGCCTTTACACGCAGCTGCCACCGGCTGCGTGCGTGGCACATCGCGGAACTCGTCCAAGCCATTGCCATACGCGTTGACCACCGCAAAGAACATGCGCCCGCCATCGCGAGAAAACACCAGCAACGCCGGTGTGGGTTTGCTAGGTGCACCGTCGGCATCGGTTTCGACATACAAAATTTTGCCGACATTGCCTTCAATTCCACCGCTAAACGTACCCGGCTGCGACGATTGCCCGGACGGCTGGAAACAGCCGCTAATTTGGGTACCGTGTTGCACCACGTTGTAACTACCCCACACCGAGGTGTACGCACCGCCAATAGTGGTTGCCAGTTGCGGCGGCGGCGCATCCCCGAAGGCGCGAATTTCAGCCAACGAGAACCACTCACCGCCGTGGTTAGATTTGAAATTGGCGCGCAGCCAGCGGCCGGGTAACGGTTTTGCCACGTTGAAGCGCTGCCCATTGACGCCTTTTTCCAAGCTGCCAGTAAAAATTTCACGGTAGCCCGTGCTGGCCGAACTGTCGGAGACTTCCACCGTTAATTCGCGGATACCAGAATCCACGCCGCCCATGCCACCGGTGTCATCGTCAAACTCCAGTGTGCGAATCGTCGCGCTTTGCGGTAGCTCAAACACAAACGACTGTGGCTTGCCATCCCCCACCCAATTTTGCACGGGTGACCCATCAATCATCAAAATCGGCGCGGTTACGCGCTCGCCTTCGAAGTGGTCGGGCATGATCGTCCCGTTGGCGAAGGACAACAGATTTGGCTGCACCACCGGCGCTGCGGCGGAAGACGCTATCGGTGCGATGGTTTGCGTTGGTTTTGCGGCAGCCATCGCAGGCGTTGCGGGTGCCGCCGTCTGCTGCTGCCGCGAACAGGCAGTGAGTGTGCAGAGGCAAGCAACGATCGTCACGATGGCACGCATGGGCAGTCCTTCAAAACCAGGTTGTCTGAACATGCATAGCAACGCAAAAATCATTGCAGCACGGTCAATCACACCTAAGGATGCTCTGAATAATTGCCGTCATTCCCGCGTAGGCGGGAATGACGAGCAAAAGCGGGGTTGCCCTAATACCGCCCTCGCTTGCGCGCATCAACACGTCAGTACTGCGCTTATCGGCGCGCGTAATCCACGCAGGTAAACGCAAACGCATGGGTCGCATCGGCGGGATGGTGCGTTTGCTGGGTGATGCACCACTGATCCTGCGCAAATTGCGGAAAATACACATCGGCATCGTGCACTTCGGTTTCTACATGAGTCAGATGCAGGCGATGCGCATGCGGCAACGCCAGCGCATACAGTTCGCCGCCGCCGATCACGCACACCTCGGGGCCGCCATCGGCAGTGACCAAGCGCAGCGCTTCCTCCAGCGAAGCCACTGCTTGCATCCCATCGAACGGCACCTGCCCACTGCGGGTCAGCACCAGGTTA
>Ga0209476_10000137_pt1 | contig 49406 bp, 47 predicted proteins | sample KloWWTrecipitate_FD_187179 | JGI IMG/M metagenome (GOLD analysis project Ga0209476, IMG submission 187179) | Active sludge microbial communities from Klosterneuburg, Austria, studying microevolution and ecology of nitrifiers - Klosterneuburg... | ecosystem: Engineered > WWTP > Aerobic digester... | reverse complement strand
ATCTCAGCCGACAAGATCACCACCTAACGAAAGGCACCATCATGGCCGACACCTCAATGAGCACACCTGCGATCGGTGAGTTCGCCAGCCGCATCGCAGGGGAAACCCGCGACGAAACCGACTGGGCGATCTACGAGAACGAGGTCTTTGCACAGGTCTTCGAGTTCAAAGAACATCGACGTCTTCAGATCTGGGAAGAAGCCGATATCTCGGGCAACTTGGACGGCTATAGCTGGCAAGAGCAGACCTGGAGCGGATCTGCGTGGGTCGACACCACCGAGATCTCCACGGAGTGGGAGAGCCGCCACATCTACGAACGAGATCTCAGGGAGCGGCTTGAAGAGTTCCGCGTGGAGGCGGAAGCCACGCGACCTGAGCGGCTGACGCCTACTGAGGCCGCGCTAGATCGAGTGGCCCGACGAGCACTGGGTGCCGTGGCCACCCTCGAGGGTCAGGTGAAGAACCTCGAACGCAAACTCAATGAGACCACCGAGGAGGTGCGGGCGACCGCGCAGGAGAACTCGAAGGTCAGCCGGGCGCTGATTACCCTCGGACGCAGAATCGCGGGAGTTCGGGAACCCAGCCGAGCCAACCCAGAACAGAACGGCCCCGCCACTGCGACCCCCTCAACTTCCTCAGCGTCGTTGGATCACTAAGGGCCATCGCGGCGGCAATGACCAGAGGCTTCGGGCATCGTTCCTGACGCTCCATCATTGCCGCCGCGGTCCTCCACACAAGCCCCTTCGGGGCCGGTTCCTCCGAGATTTTCGCCACGCGGTCGCTACGCTCCCTCACATCGCGACGAAATTCTCTCCCCCGCCGCCTGGCGGTTGTGTTCCGGCCCTGCTGCTGCGGCACTGCTCCGCTTATCAGGAACGAGCCAGCGAATTGGACGAGAAAGGACGAGGCAGATGATCGAGAACAAGCTGACCGTGTACAGCAAGCCGAGCTGCGTTCAATGCAACGCCACCTACAGGGCACTCGATGCCAAGGGCATCCTCTACGACATCGTGGACCTCTCCGAGAGCGACGCTGCGCTGGAATACGTCAAAGAACTCGGATACTCGCAGGCCCCGGTCGTTGTCGTCGACGATCAGGACCACTGGTCCGGCTTCCGCCCGGACAAGATCGAGCGCGTCGCCAAACGGGCGATATTGCCATCCGATGCAACGCGCGAAGCGCGATCGCCCGCGCGGTAGAGCCTGAGCTCAAGAAGGATGTCGAGGGGGCCGGGGGTCTCTGCGCCACTCTTGATCACCCAGAGTACTTCATTTGCATCAATGTTGTATTGGATGCATCATGAGGATGTGCTTGAAGTTGATCCATCGTCTGCGCAGCGGCTCGTCTCCGCGCGGAATGTCATTCATCTTGACCCTGAGGGAGCCGTGCTCGACGGGATGTTGAATGGGTGGCGAGCCCAGCAGATTGCTCGCTTCTTGAAGGCTCCGACGATTGCGGCGAGAGAGCGGCTCGTGCGCCGGTTCGTGGACTTCACGGGTATGTACCCGTGGCAATGGACGCCGGCGGAGGCGGAGGCGTGGATCAGTGAGCTGCGCTCGGGCGTGAAGCCGTTGCGGCTATCGACGCTGCGTGGATACGAGATCGACATCAAGATGTTCTGCGAGTACATCACTGATCCTCGATATCCCTGGCTGTCCGAGTGTGAAGCGCGTTTTGGCGCTGCACCCAGACAGGTGTTCCATGAGGACAACTCGATTGTGCATGTCAGCGAGTACGAGGGCGATGCCGCGCGGCGACCGTTGACATTCGACGAAGTCCAGGCGCTGTTCGATGCGGCCGACGGGCTCGCCGCACGGATCCTGTCGCGACGGCGAAAGGGTGCGGTTCAGGCCGTGCGGGACGCCGCGCTTCTCAAGTGCGTCTATGCGTTCGGGTTGCGAAGACGTGAGGCGGTCATGCTTGATCTCGTGGATCTCCGCCGCAACGCGAAGCTGCCGCACCTAGACCGATTCGGTGCACTGTCGGTGCGCCATGGCAAAGCGAGCCGCGGGGGCCCGTCGAAGCGGCGCATGGTGCTCACCGTTCCGGAGATGGGCTGGATCGCGGAGACGCTGGCGCACTACCTCGATGAGGTTCGGCCGGCGTTGTCGTCATCGTCGAGTTCGTCGCCTGCTCTGTGGGTGACCGAACGGGGCACGAGGCTGAGCAGGCGTGCGGCGAACGAAGCGTTCTGTACAGCTCGTGATGCCGCGGGGATCGACTCTTCGTTGGATCTGCATTCGTTGCGGCACTCGTACGTGACGCACCTGGTGGAGTTCGACTACCCGGAGCGGTTCATTCAGGAGCAGGTGGGGCACTCGTTTTCCTCGACGACCGCGATCTACGTCGGCGTCTCTAACGAGTACCGGAACCGGCTGCTCACCCAAGCTATTCACACCCGCTACGGCGCCGACTTCGAGGAGGCAGCACGGTGAAAGAGATGGACTACGTCTGGCATCTGCGAGCGAAGATGGCGGAGCGTGGAATGTTCGCCACGACGGACCTGCAGCCGCTGCTCGCTGAGCGTGGTGTCGCGCTCTCCCGGGAGCAGACCTACCGGCTGGTGACGGGTCAGCCGCAGCGCCTGAGCATGGTTACGCTGATCGCGCTGTGCGACATCCTTGAGTGCACACCCAACGACCTCATCGAACCCCGCATCGTCGAGGCGTCCGCCAGGAAGGCTTCCGGGGAAGTCATCCCGCGGAAGAGCCGAGTATCCGCCCGCCGAACGACGATCAATCGGCCCGGGCATTCGAAATGACCGTGGTGCCGGAGCATCCTTGCTCCGAGTGCGGAAGCCGCGCCCCGCGGGTGAAACGACTCCCCGACGGTGGAGGGCTCTGCCGACCGTGCTACAACGTCAGCCGACGTATGGAGTGCTCGCGCTGTGGTCGCATCCGTGCGCCCAGCGCTCGAGCCGAGGACGGCGCACCACTCTGCGGGCACTGCGCGCGCCCTAAGCGGGCGTGTGCGGGATGCGGCCGTGTCGATCACGTCACCGCCATCGTGGACGGTCAGGATCTCTGCCAGCGCTGCTACTCCGCACCGGTCAGAGCGTGCGGACAATGCGGACGGGAGCGACGCGTCGCAACCCGCCACCAGAATGGCGTAGCAGATCTGTGCCACAGCTGCTACCGCACCCCCATCGCCGAGTGCGCCATCTGCGGTGAGAAGCGCGCGGTTCATACGACCTGGCCCCTCGGGTCTATATGCGGCGTGTGCTATCGACGCGAGCTCCGCCACCCCGACGGCTGCGGGTCTTGTGGGCAGGTGAAAGCGCTCATCGGTCGCGATGACCGAGGGGAGCGCGTTTGCGGGCCGTGTGCAGGGTCGACGCGCGACTACGTCTGTGCCACGTGTGGCGCCCCGGGTGAGCAGCACTTCGAGAACACCTGCATCCGCTGCTCCGTCGTTCGAGCCGCCGGCGACCTCCTCGCGTCCGCGACGGGGGTGATCCCCGGGCGTTTGGCCGGGCTCCCGGACGCGCTCGTTTATCGAGGTCGCGTGGACTCGACCATGAGATGGCTGCTCAAGCCCACCCCGAGAGCTCTGCTCCGAGCGATCGGGTCGGAAGAGTCGATCACGCATGCGCGCGTTGACGCGTGTCCGCCTGGGCAGGCGCGACATCATCTCCGTGCGCTCCTGGTCGACGTCGGCGTTCTCCCGGTACGAGATGAGCAGACTGAGCGGCTCGAAACATGGGTCGACGAGTACCTGATCCAGCTTCCTTCACACCATGCCGCCGAGATCACTCCCTATGCACAATGGAAGGTGCTGCGGACTGTGCGGCGGCGGGCAGGACGCCGCCGTACCACGGTCGGTGTCGCAGATTCCGCGCGTGAACGGATCCGCGCGGCCGCGCGACTCCTGCAGCACGTCGAGCAAGAAGGGGCGGGCTTCTCCGCGCTGACACAGGAGGTCCTAGACCGGTGGGTCGGCGGCAACGCAGCCCGCACCGGCGACATCGCACCGTTCATCTCGTGGCTCAGGTCCACCGGCCAGTATCCGGGACTCCGCGTCGAGCGCGGACAGCAGGCCAGGCCGAGCGAGGTCAGCGGGGAGGACGAGCATCACGCTCTGGTCCGCACGTTTATCGCCGGGTCGGACGACACGGTGAGCCTCGCGACCAGGGTTGCCGCGCTGCTCGTGCTCCTTTACGGAGCTCGAACCGACCGCATCCACCGGCTCACCACTGTCGACACCAGTACAGCCGGAGGACGAACGTATCTCGCGCTATCGACAGAACCCATCGAGATCCCGAACTCGGTCGCTCAACTCTTCGCGCAGCTCGTGAAAGAAGCTGAGCAGAATCCGGGGGCGACTCGGCGAGCCGGTGAGGGATCGTATCTATTCCCATCTCCCCGACGACACCACGAGCCGATCCATCCCACGACCCTCGGACGGTGGATAGCGCGGGCCGGGGTCAGCCCGCGGATCGCCCGGAACTACGCCATGCTCGCCCTCGCTAGCGACCTCCCCGCCGCTATCGTGGCCGTTCAGATGGGAATCACGCCGCAGACAGCGAGCCGATGGTCGCAGTTCTCGCAACGCGACAATTCCGAGTTCGTCGCCGCGAGAGCAGATTTCCTCCCCCGCTGAGGGCACATCGGAGTGGGTTCAGGCAGCCGCGGCCCGAGAACTCCAAGCCGAGTCAATTCCTTCCAGGACGCTAACAATCAGGGACGCAGTGCGGCGCTGGGTCAAGTGTCCAGGGGGTGTCTCGTCTCGACGTCCCGCATGCGTCCGGCTAGAAGCGCGACGATGGCGAGCAGCGTCGGCGCGACGCCGGCCACGATGAAGATGGCTGGTATCGGCACGATCAGCGATAGGGGCCCGGCGATGGCGATCGAGACGGGCATGAACGCGATGGAGACGAAGAAGTCGAGACTGGCGACACGGCCGATCATTTCGGGTGGCACGAGGCGTTGAAGCAGTGTGCCCCAGATCACCACGCCGGCTCCTGTGGCAGCTCCGACCGCGAACAGTGTGGCGAGCATCACTATTAGGTTGTTGGCGAGGCCGATGAGCACGAGCGGGAGGGTACCGCCGCCCCAGAGGCCGATCATCAGTGTCAGGTATCGCCGGGGCAGTTTGAGTGACGACACGATGAGCGATCCGATGGCGCCTCCGATTCCGTAGGCGGCGAGTAGTAGTCCGAACGTTGCTTCGGCGTCGTCGAATCGGTCGCGGGTGAGGAAGGGGAGAAGTACCTCGATTGGGCCCTGGATGATGAGCGCGAGGGATGATCCGAAGATCAGGGTCCATAGCAGCCAGCGGGTGCGGGCGACGTAGCGGACCCCGGCTTTGAGGTCGCCCCACACGCTCGTGCGTTGCTGCGACTGTTCCGGTTCGGTGGTTTCCTCCCGGCGGCTGAGGAACAGTGTGATGACGAACGCGACTGCGTAGGACGCGGCGACGATGACCGCTCCGATGGCGGGGAAGAACGCCCCGACGATGATCCCTCCGAGGGCGGGTCCGAGGCCCTGCCCCATCGAGGGCCGGAGAGCCCCTTCGAGCCCGTTTGCGGCGAGCAGTTGTTCGGGCGGTAGTACTTGGGGGAGGTAGGCGCTGTAGGCCGGGTAGAAGAACGCACTACCCGCGCCCATGGCGAACGAGGCGAGCCCGACATGCCACAACTCGATCGCGCCCGTGAGGGACAGCACCGCGACGGCGGCCATGACCGCCGCGGTGAGTCCCTGCACGGTGATGATGATCCGCCGCTTCGAGAAGCGATCGGCTACCACCCCGCCGAGGACCGAGAAAGCGAAGAGGCCGAGGCTGAGCCCGGTAGCGACGGCTGACAGGGCAAGGGGGCTGTCGTCGAGTGCGAGCACCTGAAACACCATGACGATGGTCCACATGCCGGTGCCGAAGACTTCGATACCGACGGCCGCGAACAGCAGCCGGTAGTCGCGGGTAGCGAGAGGGCGCAGCGCCCGCAGCCGGTCGGGAGTCTCGCGGGTCATACGAGCGCCTCGCTTTCGGTCGTAGCTTCCAGTTGCAGTGCCGGCCAGCCTTCGACGTCGCGGAGAAGCTGCCGGTCGTGGGTGGATACGACAACAGCCGCTTGGGTGGCGTTGAGCGCGTCGGTCAGTTCGTCGACGAGCGCGATCGATAGGTGGTTGGTCGGTTCGTCGAGCAAGAGCACGTGCGGCTTGGTGGCGAGCACCAGGGCCAGCTCGAGGCGCCGTTGCTGGCCCATCGACAGCTCACCTATCCGCTTGCTCGATTCGCGGGCGCGCAGGAGCCCGAGCTGCGAGAGACCGACTGCCTCACGCGATGGAACGAGCGCGTCGACGTGGGCTGCGTAGAACTCGCTCGCGCGACGATCCAGCGGCAGCTCCGACTCTTGGCGCAGAAAAGCGAGCCGCACGTTCTGCGGGCGACGAACGGTGCCGGTGTCCGGGCGGAGGTCTCCCGCTGCGACGCTCAGCAGTGTGGACTTGCCGGCCCCGTTGGGTCCGGTCACTACGAGACGCCCGCGGTGTGACAGAGAGAACGCCGCCGGGCGCGTAAGCCTGCCGGTCACGGTCACGTCCTCCACGCTCAACAGCACCGCTCCGGTTCGGGTCGCAAGCTCCGGGAAGCGAAACACTTGCGGCGGCTCGGGAACAGTCACCGCGTGCGCTTCGAGTTGCTCCTGCCGGCGATGCACGCTCTGCACGAGCCCGCCCGCGCGCGTGGCCCGTCCGTGCTTGTTGGTTCCCTTCTCTGGTCGCCACCCCGAGACGAGTCGGTTCTGCGCCGAGCTGAGACTGTCCTGCAGCCGCGCGAGCTCGGTCTGCTGTCGCTCGAATTCGTGCTCCCACCGTTCGCGCTCGGCGCGCCGGCCCTCGCGGTAGCCGGCATAACCGTTGCCGTACACGCGCACCCGGTCATCCGGGGTCGGGTCGAGGTCCACGATCGTCTCCGCGACGTCGGAGAGCAGCGCGCGATCATGGGTGACGACGACCACGCCGCCGTTTCGCGACCGCAGTTGCGTGGTCAGAAACTCGAGGCCGCTTCGATCGAGGTGATTTGTGGGTTCGTCGAGGAGCAGGAAATCGTCGTCGGCGCCGAGCAGGCACGCCAGACGGACTCGATAGCGCTGCCCGACGGAGAGGTCGTCCAGGCGCCGGGATGGCTCCGTTTCGGCGTCGAGTGCTTCCAACGCGATCTGCACCCGCCGTTCGGCATCCCACGCATCGAGGACTTCGGCGTGTTCCAATGCGGCGGCGTATCGTTCTTCGGCGCCGGGGACGCCTGCGGCGAGTGACACCGCGGCCGAATCGAGGGCCGCAACGGCGGCGAGCGGCTGCGCGATCGCTTCCGCGACCGCCTGGCCCACTGTGCGGTTGCCGCCGGTCGGCATCTCTTGTTCGGCTATGCCGACCGTCCCGAGTCGCTGCACTACTCCGCTGTCCGGGGTGAGAGCGCCGCTGAGGACGTGCAGGAGCGTCGACTTCCCCCGGCCGTTCTCGCCCACGATCGCTACTCGCGAGGTGGCCGTGACCGTGAGGTCGACGTGGCTGAGGACGGGGGTGGCTCCGCGCGTTACGGAGACGTCGGAGGCGATGAGCTGCGCGCGATGGCGCGCTGGTAGAGGGGTGTTGAGGGAGAGCATTCGTATCCTTCGGAAACGACGCACCGCACGGCTATGAAGCGTGCGAGGGTGCGCAAGGTGACGGCGACCCGTGCAGGGTCGAGAACGAGCGGCCGCCGCAGGCTCGGATGACTCAACGAGCGCGGTAGGCCTTACTCAGCCGTCACAGGAAGTACAAATGCACATTCCGAGTGTATCGAACGACGTGATCAGAGCAACCACCGAAGAGACTCCGCCTGGAGTTTGTGGCTCTCGTCAGCGGGACGCGCCTGCCCGGAGATCTCCGCAACAGAGGAGAGGTACAAGCCCACCACACTCGGCGGACGACGATCTGCTAGCTGTCGCTCAAAGGCATGAGCGGATCGACGCGTGCTTGCGAATAGCGCAACCCTCAATATTGACTCTCCGCCGGTCGCACACATGGGCTGAACGATGACCGACGAACAGCCACAGGAAGCCGGCCCCGGGACCGACGAGCGCGGCCCGGTGTCTTGGGAGTCGTGGAACTGGATGAGGCAAGAGATCGCTCGGCTCACGGCCGAGAACGCGGAGCTGCAGCGCGACGTCGGATTCTGGCAGCACCAGTCGAATCACTGGTACATGAAGGCCACCTACACCGATCAGGAGATCGCCGAGTTCGAGCGTCGCCGGTCGAGGGGAAATGCACACTTCGGTGGGTAAACCGCGCACACGGAGCTATCTCAGCGATGGCCCGCGGCCTTCTGCGCTCGACGGCAATACAGGGCCGGTGTCCGAGCGGGAATCATGCCCTGTGCGCCCCTCTGGCGGCGCTTCTACACCGAAGTGTCGTGCCACGCTCTCTGGGTAGCGTCGGCGTATCTCGGCGCTCAGTGCGCCGTAGAGGGCCGCAGAGTCGGGGTCCTGCTCTTTGGTCCTCCCGGCGTCGTCGAGGAGTTGGCGCACGTCGGCGGCCTGTCTGTCCTTCCACCATTCGTCGGTGCGGATCTCGCTGACCAGTGCCTTTCGCGGGGAAGGTTCGGACGTCTCTGGTCCTCGTTCCTGCTCGACGAGCTGCGCGGTGATCGCGTCCGCGCGGGCCTGGACTTCGGCGAGCTGCTCGGTGTGCTTGAACGGCTGCCCGATTCGCTGCTCGGCATCGACCAGGTTCAGCTCGTTCTCGGTGAGGAGTTCGCGCGTGCGATCGAGGATCGTCGGGATGGACGCCTGCAGGTTCTCCAGACGAGTCACGACGCCGAGGTTCCCTGCGAGCACGTCGCGTCGTGTCGCCGCTGCTTCCGCGTCGGGGATCCCGTCGATCGAAAATTTGACGGTCGCCTCCGGAGTTCCCGGAACGGCGACGAGCTCAGCGACGACGGTGAAGGCTCCGATCTTTGCGACCTCGCCGAGGTTGCCGGAGTAGGAGCGGGCGGCGAGACGGGCCTGCTGCGCCCATTGGCCAATGGCGTGAGCCGCGTCGGTGCGCTTCGTGTGGCGCTCCCACGACCTTCCGTAGCCGCCGTCGGTACTCAGCTGGATAGCGAAGTCGTCTCCGGATGTGCTCACCACCTGGTCGACGGCTTGCTCGAGGCGACCGATGTCGCGCGCCAAGACGACCGCGCGCCGCTGAGCGTACTCGCGAGAGCGGATGAGGTTTGACTGCGAGCGGTTGTGTGCTCGCTCCAGTCGGCGCAGCTTCTGCAGCTCGTCATTGGTCTGCACCTGGTCGAGCAGGAGCGGGTTACCGGTTGCGATCGCTTTCGTCTCCGCGGCGCTGATCGCCGCATCTCCGACGTCCTCGATCTCCCGAGCGTCCAGGCTTCCACGCATCACCTGTGCGATGAATCGGGCTTTCCGCTCGACGGTCTGCCACATGAACGCATCGAAGGACCGCTCGACGACGTACCGGTGCAGCTCCACCTCGGGATTCTGGTTGCCCTGCCGGAGGATCCGGCCCTCGCGCTGCTCTACATCGGCGGGCCGCCACGGGCAGTCGACGTGGTGCAGCGCCACGGCGCGCGCCTGCACGTTGGTTCCCATCCCCATCTTCTCCGTGGAGCCGATGAGCACCGCGACGTGACCCGCCCGCGCCGCCGCGAACAGCTGATCCTTCTCCCGGTCATTGCGGGCCTCGTGCATGAAACGGATCGTGGCGGGGTCCATACCGCGGGCGACGAGCTTGGTGCGCAGATCCTCATAGATCGAGTACGAACCGTCCGAGGTCGGTGTGCCGTAGTCGCTGAACACCAGCTGCAGCGCACCGCGCACCGGCGACGGCTCTCCCGTCTCCGGGTTGATGTACTCGCGCTCCTGGGTCCGCTCCCAGATCCGATGCACGTTCTCGGCGATGACGTCAGCCTTCGTCACGCCGGTCGTGTCAGCGGGGAGGCCGGCGAGCTGCGCGTCGACGGCCGCTTTGCGCCCGTCGGTGGCGATCGCCAGCATGTTGTCGGTGCCCTTTTCGGCACGCTGTCCCTTCGCTGCATCGGCGCGCTGGGCGAGGTGCTGGAAGAACCCCACCAGCTGACGACTCGGCGTGATGGTGTGCGTCGCCGGGAGCCGCTTCCCGTCCTCACGGACCGTGATCTCCGGAATCGGCAGGTTGAGATCGTCCTGCGTCTTCACGTCGGCCGAGACATGCCACATGCGCAACATCTCGGGCACGTTCTGGAACTTGGCCAGGCGGGGCTTCATCTTGAGCCGCCCCGCGACGTCGACCTCGACGTCGGCCGCCATGGTCGCGAACGTCGCCGCCCACTCGTCGAACGTGCGAATGCCCGCCGCCTGCAGCAGATCCGGCCGCAGATACCGCTGCGTCGTGTACGCCTCGACGATCGAGTTCGCCAGCGGTGTCGCGGTGGCCAGCGTGCCGACCCGGTCGCCGTTGCGCTGACGCAACAGCCCGAGCTTCATGTGCAGATCGGTGGCCTTCTTCGACGGGTTGGGGTTCACGTCGAGCGTCGTCGGCGTGAACAGGCTCTTGTACATGTGCGCCTCGTCGACGAACAGGTAGTCGATACCGGTCTGCTCGAACGTGATCCCCGCGTCTCGGGTGATGTCCGCCTGAGATTTCAGCGCCTCGGTGCGGCTCGCGATCGCCTTCTGGATCCGCTTGACGCTCGTCCCCTCGAGCCCGGCTTCCTGTGCCGCCTGCAGCGCCTCCTCGTAGGCGGCAAGCTCGGTGTGGATGTACTCTTCGGTCGCCTCGGCCGAGAGCGGCAGCGATTGGAACGCGGTCTGAGTGAGCACCACGGCGTCCCAGTCGTTCGCGGCAGCTCGAGCGACGAACAGACGGCGCTTGTCTTTCTGGAGATCCGCGGTGCCCGCGGCCAGGATGCGCGCCTGCGGGTAGATCTGCAGCCACTCGCGAGCGAACTGCTTCAGCATGTGATTCGGGACGACGACGGCGGGCTTGTTGACCAGCCCCATCCGCTTGAGTTCCATCGCCCCCATCACCATCTCGGCGGTCTTACCCGCGCCGACCTGGTGGAACAGCCCCACAGACGGCTCGCTGATGATCCGGGCCACCGCGGCCCGCTGGTGGGGCCGCGGACTCCAGCCCTCGACCATGCCGGGGAAGGTCAGATAGTCGCCGGCCTGGTCGTAGTTGCGCAGCACGATCGAGTTGAAGCGTCGGTTGTACTCGGCCGCCAGTCGGGTGGATCGTTCCGGGTCCTCCCACACCCACTCGGCGAATCGCTCCTGGATCTCCTCGGCCTTCGCTGTCGCCGCGGCGGTGGCCTCCGGGTCGAGCACCTTCACTGTGCGATCGCCGGTCTCCATGTCGCGCTCGACCTTGATCGGCGTCTGGTTCAGGAGCGACTTGATCAGCTCGTGTGCGGCCTTCTGTTCGGTGCCCCATGTCTCCGTCGACAGCACGCCGTACTTCGTACCTCCGGAGACCTCCCAGGTGCCTGGCAGTGGGCTACTCACGCTGAGGCGATCGTTGCGCAGCAGCTCCCGGAAGAACTGCTGGTGTGTGGCCGGGTCGATCCACACCGCGCCGATGCGCGGCTCGATCTCCTCAGGGAGCATCGGTGCCGGGAGGACCGCTTCGAGGGCGGCCACGTTCGCCTGGTACCGGTCGGAGTCCGCCTCGGCCGCGGCGCGGGCGGCGTCGAGCCTTTCGGCAATGTTTCCCGACAGGTACTCTGCGGCCGGGATGATCCGGTTTGAGTCCTCCGGGTCGTCGTACACCAGGTCGCCGAGCCGGTCGCGCGCTTCGGTGTCCGAGATCCCGAGCAGGTAAGCGACGGTGTCGAGCTGCACGCGGCCGTGGCGCTCCATGCTGAGCGTGATCGCCTCGGCCGGGCTGTCGGTGCCCTCCCGCAGCGGCCGCGGTGCGATGACGCGGCCGTTGAGGATCGCCGCTTCCAGGGCGGTCTGTTCTTCGTCGTCGAACAGCTCGAGGGCCAGCACCGGAGGGCCGAACGGGTCCTGCAGCATCTTGCGGGGCGCTTCAGGTGTGAGGCGCGCGCCGTTCGCGGCGTAGCTGTACCGGTTGATCGGGCCGTACTTGTTCGCATACGCGCGGTAGTCCTCGCGCAGCTTGGTCCGGGCGTCGTCGATCTCGGCCGTCTCGTCGAGCGTGGACGCCTCCAGCTCGAGCAGTGACTTCACCTGGTCGCGGAGGCTCAGAAGCTGCCGCAGCTCGGCAGTGTTCTTCTTCGCCACCTTCAACGGTGCGAGCTGCCCGTCCTCGACTGTGGCGAAGCCCTCGCCGTCGACGACGAGCGATCCTTCCCACAAGTCCTCGTCGGCCGCGCGTCGCGTCGCGGCAACCGCGGTCGCCGCCTCGACGCGCGGACTCATCAGCTGGCCATGTTCGGTTGCATCGACGACGATGCCGTCGATTGCCTGCCGGAGTCGCGAAGGCACCGTGTCGAGGTGGGTGGTGATGTGGAGGGTCGCACTGCCGTGCATCCCTTGGCCAGCGTGCACGTCGCCCAGGATGTTCTCCGGGCGTGTGTCGAAGTAGCTGTTGATGTGGACCGTCTCGCCGTCGACGCTGTGGGCGGTGACGGTCTCCCATGTGTGGTCACGAGGAGCGACGTTCGGCTCCCGTCGACGGAAGATCAACAGGTCAGTGACGACCTCCGTCCCCGCAGCGCGCTTGTGTGCGCCGGTTGGCAGACGGACTGCGCCGACCAGGTCGGCGAGCTTGTTCATCTCGCGCCGCGCACTCGGGTCGCCGGCGTCGAGAGTGAATGACGACGACAGCACCGCCACGATCCCGCCCGGCCGGGTGAGCGCCAGCGACTTCAAGATGAAGTGGTTGTGCATCGAGTGGCGGCGGTCCGGGTTGTGGATCGGGTCATGCAGCTGCACGTTCGAGAACGGGACGTTGCCGACAACGGCGTCGACGTCCTGCCCTCGCAGCTTCGTGTCGACGAACGACTCCGCGCGGATGTCAGCGTGCGGGTAGAGCGCGTGCGCGATCGCCGCCGTCGTCGGGTCCAGCTCGACGCCGATCATCGCCGCCGTCGCAGGAGCCAGACCGATGAAGGTACCGGCGCCCGCGCCGGGTTCGAGAACTCGGCCGCCGTCGAAGCCGAGCCGTTCGAGGCCCGCCCAGATCTCCCGCACATACGCCGGGTCGGTGAAGTGCGCGTTGATCGTCGTCATCGCCGCGGCCTCGTAAGCCCGCTCGCCGAGCAGCTCCTTCAGCTCCGCGCGCTCAGCCGCCCAGTTTTCCTTGCGCAGGTCGAACACCTCAGGCACTGCACCCCACGACCCGTACCGTGCTAGCACGGCCTGCTCCGCAGCCGTCGCCGGGCGGTCCTCGGCGGTGAGTGTGTGAGCGAGGCGAATCGCCGCGACGTTCGCCGCGTAGCGTGCCTTCGCACCCGACGGTGCGAGGTCCTCCTGCGACTCGGGGACGAACCGCGGTGCGTCTAGAAGCGGGGAAGGCCGCTCGCCACCCGTTGCGTCGCCTGGTAGTAGTCCGCCCCGTCCGACGGGGCGTCCCACGCCGCTTCCCGAGTCTCGATCGGCAGCGCCTCCCACTGCGGCCGCAGCAGGTTCTCGATTGCCTCTGTCGATGCCGGTGACAGCGTCCAGAGGTCGATCGTCTCTCCCGGAGACGACGGCAGCGGCACCCGGTTCGGAGTCACCAGGACCTCGATCAGCTCCTGCGGTACCTGCTCCGTCGCGAGGTCCGCGCGGATCCCCGTCAGCAGATTCGCCACGTCGACCTGCTGCTGCTGCTCTTCCTCCGCCGTCTCCGGCGTCCGGTCCTCGATCTCGTCCATCGTCCTGTGGAACTCGTCGATCAGTTGCCGGTTCGGGTGCCCGGCCTGCCAGACCTCGAACCGGTGCTCCCACTCGCTCTGATCCACCGGCCGCGGCAGATCCGCCATCACGATCTCCGACGCCCGCGTCTTCGCGTTGTTGATCCGGCCCACCTTCTCCAGGTACGTCTCGCCCGGCAGATCCGGTCCCGCGAGCCGGAGCGTCAGATCCTCGATCTGCGCCTGCGCCAGCTCGCCCTGAGTCTTGAAGAAGTCCGTCCCGACCGCCTGCGCTTGGGCCGGGTCGAGCAGCTCCCACTGCTCCCGCAGCTGTGTCCCGTACTGGTTCATGATCCTGTCCTTCCTCCGGCTCCGCCCAGATGCTGAAGTCCAGCAATCCGGACAGTTCGCGTTCCCGCGCGCTCGGCGGGGCGGTTCGCGCTTCCTCCACGACGTCGTCGGCTTCCGACGCCGAGAGCCCCCACAGGTCGAGTTCCGGCTGCTGCCAGTCGTTTCCGGATTTGCGGCGTGGGCGTCGGGGCATCATTCCTCGCGATCAGGAGAGGCGAAGCGGCCACAGCACCCGACTGCGAGACGCCCTCATCACGAGATGTGATGACGACGAATCGAGATCCCGAGACGACAAGGCAGGGAACACGCACGAACACACGACTGGCCCCGAGAGCACACCTGATTCCAGGATCCGCAGATCCAGCAATCCAGCTCAGAGGACTAGCCATGCCCAGCACGCTACCAGTCCCAGAGATAGAAAAGAAGTCGATGCACGCAGGCACTTTCTGTGAAGAGGCGCTACGCTAGCCTCATGCGCGGTGGAGTTGCACGGTGGAAAAGGGGCGTCGGAGGCTCCGGCATCGCCTCTGCCGCGGCCTACGCGTTTGGTGGTGCGTGCGACTCCAGCCACGATCACGACCTCGATAAGACCGACGGGACGATCGCCGCGGCGCGATACGCCGGAGCGACCGTAGAGCGGTTCGTCGTCACCGACGAGGGGATCGCGGTCGACGCACTCGACGTCGACCGGCTGCAGGTCTGGTTCTCCGGTGCGGATCCTGAGACGGGCGAGCGCCGCGGCCGCGACCTGTCGTCGCCGGCAACGGACCAGGTCCTCGACGCGACGATCAACGCCCCGAAGAGCTTCTCCCTCGCAGCCGTGCTGGACCCCGAACTCGCGTCCGCCTACGAGGCGCTGCAGGACCGCCTCCGCGACCGCATCATCACCATGTGGCAGGAGGAGCTCAACGCCCGACGCGGACAGGCCGGACGTGACCGGGAGGACCTCGCGCAGATCGAGGTAGTCGAACTGCGACACGAGCGGTCGCGAGCACTCGACGCCCACAAGCACCGTCACCTGTGGCTCAACGCGAAGGTGCTTGGCCGCGACGGCAAGTGGTCGTCCATCGACTCTCGCGTGATGCTCCGCTTCCAGAACGTGGTCAACGCTGAGGGCGACCTCGCGGCCCGGACAGACCCCGAGTGGCTGGCCGCCCTCGCGGCCAAGGGCTACACGCTCGACGAGGACGGCGAGATCGCACAGCTCGCGTCCGTCGTCCGTCCGCTGTCGCGCCGGTCGAACCAGATCGAGGCGAACCGCGCTGTCAAGGTGGCCGAGTGGAAGGCGGCACACCCCGGCCAGGAACCTGACCACGACGTGCTCGCGGCCATTGACCGGTGGGCATGGGCGCACCAGCGTCCGGACAAGCCCGGTCACGTCGACGAGGCCGAATGGCTGGACACGGTGCGCCGTGAGATCGCGGACATCGACCCCGCGGTCGTGTCCGCCGCACCCCGGCCACCTGCCCCGGTGACACCGGTGGCGATCGCGGACGTCGACCGCGACGACCTGGCCGCACGAGCGGTCGCGGACGCGGACAACCGGGCTGCGGGTGCCGGTGGCCGCTTCTCCGACTTCGATCTCCGCGCGGGTGCTGTCCGGGCGGTCGCCGCCGCCGGTGTCGTCGCTGACCGGTCGCAGCTCACTGAACTCATCGAGGACGTGGCCGAGCGCGCGGCCAGCGGATCCACCATCGCTGTGGTCGATGAGCAGAACGTGCCCGGTCACGTGAAGTACCGCATGGCCACCCGCACAGCGGGTGCGAAGGTCGCACTCGCTGACGCCTATGACCGCCTGTCCGGACCGGGTGAGGTCGTCCCCGGCGATGTGGTCACAGAGGTCGCGGCCGACACGCTCACGAACGGGCGCACGCTGGACGCCGGGCAGACGGAAGCTGCCGGAGCGATCGGCGGCACTGACCGGCTCGTGACCGTCACCGGCCCCGCCGGAACGGGCAAGACCACGATGCTCAGGGTTGCGCGACGGCTGCTTGAGAACCAGGGCCGCCGCATGGTCATCGTGGCACCGACGAAGAAGGCGGCCAGCGTGGCCGGTCAGGAGACCGGCGCAACCGCATCGAGCCTTCACGCGCTTCTCCACGATCACGGCTTCCGCTGGACGGACACCCCGACCGGACAGCTGTGGACCCGTCTCGTCCCGGGGCAGGAGGATCCTCAGACCGGCCGCATCTACGAGGGGCCTACCCGATACGAACTCGACCGCGGTGACCGGGTCGTCGTCGACGAGGCCGGAATGGTCGACCTTCACACGGCCAATGCTCTTGCCGCTATCGCCCTCGACTCCGGCGCTGGTATCGCCATGGTCGGCGACCACCTCCAGGCCCTCCCGGTCGGCCACTCGGGCGCTATGTCGCTCATGCGGTCGCGCTCCAGCGCCGTCGTCGAGCTGTCCGCCGTGCACCGGTTCAAGGATCCCGCCTGGGGTGCCCTCTCCCTGCGGATCCGCGAGCCCGGCCGGGACGCCATGGCGGTCGCCCATGAGGTCGTCGAGACAGGTCACGCGGTCATCGTGTCCTCCGACACCGAGGCGCGACAGCACATGGTCGACGAGTGGCTGGCAGGTCACCAGAGCGGACAGCGCGTCGCACTCGTCACGGCGACCCACGAGGAGTCGCAGATCATCAGCGAGATGATCCAGACGCGCCGCCTGCAGGCGGGCGAACTCGACACCGAGCAGCCCGTCGGTCTGCAGGGTGGACAGGTCGCCTACATCGGAGACGTCATCCAGACTCGTCGCAACGATCGACGCGCCGATGTCGAGAACCGGCAGCAGTGGACCATCGCCGACGTCACCGCGGCCGAGGACGGCACCGTTGTCTCCGTGCGCCTCGCCTCGCTTGAGGACTCCGGGATCATCCGAGAAGTCAACGGCGACTACCTCGCCGACCACGCGCACCTCTCCTACGCCGCCACAGTCCATGGCGTTCAGGGAGAGACGACCGATCGTGCGCTGGTCGGTCCCGGCGTCGACGCCGCCGGCCTCTACGTCGGCCTCACCCGCGGCCGCGAGCACAACGCCGCCGTGGTGGTCGCGGACAACGATCGTGCCGCACGCGAGCAGCTGGTCGAGATGATGCAGCGTGGACGCATCGAAGCGACACTGGACGACGCTCGCACCGCGGCGCGCCTCGACCTCTCGCATGCCGCACGACGTGTGGACGTGCCAACCCGAGAGGACGGCAAGCCCGCCCCGTGGCACGACCGCAGCGTCCGCCCTCTCGGTGGCTTGATCCACGTCGACGAGATGCTCACCGACGCCGTCGACCAGGAGAAGAGCCTGTTCGAGCAGATCGCGCGTCTCGGTGACAAGATCTCTACCGACCAGGCCGCGCTCGACGAGGTCGAGGTGAAGATCGCGACCTGGTCGGCGATCACTCACGCGGCCGACGGGCGAGACGGAGAGGCGGCCCCGCTCCTCCTGCCCACGCGCGATGCGTTCGTTGAGCGCCTGCAGAAGGCTCGGGCAGAGCGTGCCGAGCTTTCGCGCGAGTACCGGAAGGTCACTCGCCGCATCTCTGATCTGCAGCGCGAGACCGCGATCCGCACGGAACTCGGACCCGACGTCACCGCGTACGAGGACGACTCGCGACGCCGCGCCGTGTCCGCTCGCCGTGCGGACCAGATCCCCGCATGGGATGACCGCAAGCTGCGCCCGCTCGGGAAGATCTCGGCGCTGCGCGCCAAGCGCGTGGCCACGAAGACCGAACTCGAGGAGCTGGGCGCGGAGCGCGACCGCCGCGCGGAGAAGATCGCGACGGTCCAGACGCTCCTACGCACCCAGGCCGGCCCCGACGGCGTTCCGCTGACACCAGAGCACCGGGACCGCGTCTCTACGCTCCTCGAGGGCGCACAGTCCGAGTACGACAAGGTCGTCACCCGCCACGCCCAGATCGCCAAGCTGCTGCAGGCGATCGAGCGGGAGCAGGATATCCGCGACCGCCTCGAGGCGGACGCCAAGTCGCGGGCTACCCGCGTCGACGAACTTCGCGCCCAGCTCGAGCTGGGTGTCGACTCGTCGGGCGACGTTCTCACGGACCGCGATCGCGCGGCGATGCGCTCGGAGCTCCAGGGCCTGCTCGATCAGCCCGACCGCGGCGTCGACGAGGATCGTGCACGGCTCGCGGCGCGGAGGAACGCCGACGAATCGCAGCCGTCGGTGACCGCGGCCGCGCCTCATACAGACGGGCCCTCCCTGCGCTGATCGTCGGACCAGCCCGGCAGCGATCCTGCCGTCATATCCTGACGTCATGACGGACACTCCCTCGAAGGCCCCGCGTGGCCGCAGCTTTCGCCGCTCGGTCTCCGGCACGAGACGTGGGCACATGGTCAGCAAGGGATACATCTCTGCCTGGGCGAACCAGCGTAACGTCGTCGATGTACTCGATGTGCAGGACGGACGGGGGTATCCATCCTCGATCGAGAACGCCTCCGTCGTGAGCTACGTCTACGACCCCGCCGTCCTGACCCACGACCTCGAAGGTCAGTTTGGTGACATCGAGGATGAAGGTGCCTCGGCTTTCACCAAGCTCCGCGCTGGTGACGAGCTGACACCGAGCGATATGACTGCCGTGATCGAATTCCTCGACATGCACCTACACCGAGGCCGATACGCCGATCGCGCCGGGGACACTCAGCCTGCCGTGCTGATGATGAAAGACGGGAGCGTCCAGGACGCAGAGCTGAACTACGGAGATCTGCTGTCTCTCGCACATGATCATCCTGACACTCTGCGCCTGACCACCTTGGGTCTCGAACAGCGGGTGTGGAAGCTCTACCCGATGGAGGGCCTGTACACGGGTGATGGTGCGGTTCTTCTGTGGGGACACGGTCCCGATGCCGACCCCACCACGATCACATTCCCACTATCGCCCACACAGCTCCTCGTGATCGGTGACGACCTCGCAGACGACATCAACATCAATCGCTTCATCGTGCACAACTGCCGTCGATGGATCGTAGGGCAGCGCGGCACACTCCCCATCGAGGCGATGAGGAAGCTCTCTTCTCGGCGTACGGCAGACCCAGTGTGAGCGGCCGGCGCAGCTGCCGGGCACAGAGAAGGGGCGCACGGATCCGGGGGGTTGGATCCGTACGCCCCTGGTGGGCGTGCTGTGAGTCACGGCTGGACGCTTGCGACCGCCCAGCCCGTCTCAGCCGTTGCCACCGGCCCAGTCGCCGAAGCTTCCGGGCTCGGTGCTTTTGGGTTGCGCTGCACGTCCACGGTGGCGAACCTCAGCGACGGAGCGACCGCGGAGGCGACGATCTGCGTGCCCTGGCGTCGCTGGCCGTCCTTCTCGTAGGCCTGGAAGTGCAGGTCGCCGGTGACCACGACCCGGTGGCCCTCCCGGAGTGAGGCCGCGACGTTCTCAGCCTGCTTCCCGAACACGACCGTGTTGTGGAAGATAGGCTCGCCGACGTCCTCCCACTCCTTGGTGTCCTCGTTGAGGCGACGATCGTTCTCGACGACCGTGAGCTGTGCGTAAGCGCGGCCGTCCTTCTCTCCCAACTTGGGATCGGAGGTGAGGTTTCCCTCAACGGTGATGGGTACCTTCACTGCCATGGCGTTTCCTTCCTGTTCGTGACGTCTTCGGTCGACCGTCATCACGGGATCTTGAGATCTGCGGCCGAGTCCGACGATCGAACTCGGTCAGCACGCTCGTGGACAGCTCTTGGAGGGTCCCCGGGCGGCAATCTGCTCGCCCGGTACAGTGCCGATCTCGGCGTCAGCCAGCGCGTAGTCGACGTTGCCTGGAACCACGCAAGAGGCGGTCGATCTCGTGGGCCGGCGATGCGCGACTGCGCGTTGAGCAGCGGCGGCGTCAGAGCTGGCGGTTCCAGTCATCGAGGACAAAGTCAGAGCAGGCCTTCCGCACTTCATTCTCGAAGCAGTGGGAGAAGATGAAGTCCGATTTGATGTCTTCACGGCTCATCGATTCGACGTCGAGGAGGGCCCAGTCGGCATCGTCGCGATGGGCGAATGCTCCCGCGTAAAGATCTTCCACGCCCGTGCAGGCGTCGTAAACCGGATCGACCAGAGCCGCGAACGTGGCTTCCTCGTCGGCGAGCATCGCATCCAGCGTGACGCGCTCTTCATCGGAGACATCACCGTCTGCGTAGATCGCGTCGTACTCCGCGCCGAACAGCGGGTGGGTCGCGTAGTGCTGGTTCATCGCACTGCTCGCGGTCGCGAACGCAGCATCGCACGCGGGACTCGCGGCATCCGGCGTTGCTTCCTTATTCAGATTCACCGCTAGGACGATGCAGGCGATGACTGCTGCGACGGCAATTACGGCGACGAGGGGAACGAGGCTGCGCTTCTTTTGTGGGGGTGAGAACTCTGCCGGCGCGGTTCCAGAGATGACCTGCTCGGGAATCGGACGGGCCGCAGGTCGAGCGTCGTAGGGTCGCTCCTCGACCATCAGATGGTCTCCACTACAGCGGTGAGGGAGTAGCCGTGCATCATCCCGCTTCCCGACACTGACACGATCCGGCAGGGAGGAAAGCTTTCGAGGGCAGCCTGCAGCTTCACTGCCGCGGCTTCAACTGGCTCCTGACCGCGCGCGAGTGTGTAGGGACCGGTCACGACGACGATGGTCTGTTGCGGAATCAATGGCACAGCTCAGCTCCCTTGGGCGATCATCCCTCATCTAACACCAGGGCGCCGCGGCGCTGACACGACCTACTCGATCAAACGAACTCGGGGACGATCTTCTTGCCCTCGCCGGGTGCCGTCTCCTTGAACGAGACGCGGCACCGGAACCCCTTACCCTTCTTGCTGACGAAGTCGGCGGCCTCGACTGTGCCGCCTGCCGCGAGCCGCTGCACTTCCGCGTCAGTGAAGACGTGCGAGCACCACTGTCGGGGGGGCATCGCTTCGCCGTCGGCGCCGCGGCGACCGAAGCCCTGCTTCACGAATCCGACGTACGCGCGCCCCTTGTGTTCCTGGTCCCCGAGAGAGCCATAGACGTCGTAAACCTTCCCGTCCTGGCTCCGCGCCTGGAACTCGATCTCTTCGCCAGCCAGCAGCCGGCGCACCTGGTCGTCCGTGAATCGGTGACCGCCCCACTCCCGCGAGAAGGTGACCTCGCGGTCCCGCCATGTGCCGGTGACCTTCTCTCGCGCGGTCGAGGGGACGCCTTCCTTACGGCCGAGAGCCGCAGCGTTCCGGGTCATCGTGGCGATGTCCTGTCGCACCCAGTCCGCCACCACCGCCAGCCGTTCTTCCGCGGTCGCCGAGCCGGAGGCGATGTCACGCATGTCCGCATAGACCCGTTCGGTCAGGGTGAGATCACCGATCCGGGTTCCCGGCAGGAGTCTCCAGCTGACGACACCCGCCGGGGCGAGGGTGAGCTTGCGACCTTTCTCGATCAGCAGCGGGTGTTTCGTCGACGTGCTCGTCACTTCGCTGTACGTCGACGTGCGGGTCGCTCCGGTGCCCACATCCCGCTTCTCGAGCTGCTTCATGAGCCACCGCATGCTGGGATGCTCCGGTCGTTTGTTCGCACCCTCGAAGATGAACGGTTCGGCCGTGGTGCCCAGCCCTTTCAGCGTGTCGCTCTCTGCGCGCTCGTCGGACGGATCCTTGTCGGGCTGTTCCTCGCCGGCGTCGGGGTCGAAGACTGCTTTCCATCCGGCGCTGCGGGGCACGTTCGCGATGCCGGTGAACTCCGGATAGTCGCGCAGGTGACCCTTCTGCTGCTCATAGACGTAGTCCTCGGCGATCATGGCCAGGAAGTTCTTGGCCAGCGTCTCGTAGATCAGCCGCCCGGGTGCCCCGAAGCGCTGCTCGACCTCGTCGAGTGTCGCGGGGACGACTGGCCCGGGCCGGTTCGCACCATGCGCACCCTCGGCCTTCACATGTGAGGATCTCGGCTGCCGGTGGGTGAGCAGTGACGGGTCGACGTCGACCAGCTGCGCGATCTGGTCGACGAGAGGTGCCAGCTCGTTGAACTGCTCGGGGGTGATCGTCTTGTCCTCGGTGCGCGGATAACTCACCACCCGCGCCTCGTACATCCGCTGGTAGGTCTCCAGCACCGTCTTAGCCTTGACGCCCTTGTTCACCAGGAGGGCGGACAGCGACGCGAGATCCAGGAGCTTCGGAGGTGCCGTGCGCTTCGTCGTCGACGAGTCGGCCACCACTGGCGAGGCCGAGTACTGCTGGGGCACCTGAGCCTTCTCATCGAATCGGGGCTCGTCGACGTTGGCGTACAGCACGCCGTTCTCGTCGCGGAACCGATTCTGGAAGAACGGTCGCTTCACGTACTCGAGGTGCAGCCTCAGCTGGTCGCCGACGAGGGTCACCATCGCGGACTTGAGTCGGCCCTGGCGCAGCACGACGTCGCGGCCGGTCGCGCGTGCCAGCACCGTTGCGCAGCGGGTCCACTGCATCGACAGGAAGTCGAACTTCGACCGGTACACCGCTTTGCGGTACTCGTCGAAGTCCTCGAGGGAGGGGATCCGCCTGCGGGCGGTGAACGCCTGCTGGAGGGAGTTGGCAGCTTCGTCTGTGAAGTACATCCGCGACCAGCTCGCTGGGCGCAGTCGAAGCTCGCGGAAGGCGTTCACCGCGATCATCCCGCCCTCGCCGGTCGGGTCAACGTCGGTGGCGATCACCAGCTCGTCGCATCGCTCGAGGGTCTGCTTCACCTCACGCGCGACGGACTCGGCGTCCTTGATCGACTCCAGCTGCCAGCTGAAGTCGCGGGGCTCCCATGGCAGGTTCGCGAGGTCCCACTTCTGATATCGCTCGACCGCCTCAGCGGCCACCATCCGGTGCGGGTCGACGAACTCGTACAGATGACCGCGCGCGTGCGTGATCACGAACTCCTCGCCGTTGAATCGCCCGCTCATTCCGCCGAGCGCAGCGGCAAGATTTCGTGCCGCCGACGGCTTCTCCGTCAGGATCCCAACGACCATTTTCGATTCCCTGTCGTCCACGGGCGAGTCCGGTCGACGCGCCTCCCTGGAGCTTGGGATCGGTGAGAGATCTGACGATCAGAAGGAGGCTGACACGGCGGGCATAGTGCGTCCGGGGTCGACCCTGTGCCCGCTTGCACAGCGTTCCTTGTTGAGGGGCGAGCGGGTCTGAGCGAGGGCGAATCGCTCGTGCCAGCCGATCGGTCCCCATCCGGCGTCGGCGGGATCGAAGGCGACAAGCCACGCGGTGTGTAGCGCGGACAGCTCCTCGACGAAGTCGGCGTGCTCCCACCAGCAGTCCGGGACCATCTTCGCCTTGATGTTGTATCGCGGCACCAGCCACCCCTGCACCCACTCCGCGAGGGTGCGGCACGCCTCGGCTCGGTCCTCGCCGCTGATGTCGCGCCAGTTCACCGTGAGTTGCGGGTTCAGGGCCGACGTGCCGTGTCGATCGGCGAGGGCCTCGGGACTGAACTCCGGGTCGCTCTCCAGCTTGGCGACCAGGTCGTCGAGGCTCATATCGCCGCTGAACCCTGGCTGCGGGCTGTCGTCAAGCATCCCGTCGTCGAAGTCGGGGATGTCGGTGTCGTCGTTCACCCCAAGCCTCCCAGGTAGTCGATGATCTTGGTCCGCAGCCGGGAGATCACGCGCTCGTTGGCTGCGCGGCGATTCATCGCCGCGCCCGCGGCCGCGTCGTCGTCGAGCGCCTGGTGGATCCACTCGTGGCACCGCGGATGCACGGCCACGAGGTCCTCGTGACGCTCGCCCGCGATCCAGCCGCCGTGGATCTTCTCGACGACGCCGCTGTAGTCCAGGTGGTGCAGCTCCAGCTCGCGTTTCCGGGACGGCTTCATGCACACCGCACACTCGAGGTGTCCCGCCCGCTTCAGCTCGTCCTCGAACCACTGATCCCGTCGCCGGAACCACACGGGCGCGCGGAGGTACTCGGTCACGTATCTTCTTCCTGCTCGTCGACGTGCAGACGTGCGGGCGTACCGGGTCACGAGAGGCCGCTGTCGTCTTCGCCAACCGGAGTGGGCGTGTTGGGGGCACCCAACAGGCTACGGCGCTCCAGCCGAGCACGCTCCTGCTCAGCGAACACCAGCTGCTGCGCGGTCGCCGTCTCGCGCCTGCCGGCGAAGATCTCCTTCGCGTCGTCTCGCTCGGTCCACTTGCTGAGATCGAGCAGAACCGGCCGGAGGTTCTTCGTCACCAACAGGCCGAGTCGAGAGGGCATCCGTCGCAGCTCCGACGCTGTCATGAGGGGCACCTCGTGGGTCTGCTCCTGCGAGCTGGTGCCCTGCTCGCTGTACGTCTTCGAGCCGCGCTTGATCTCGCGCGGTCCGAGCAGATTCTGCACCTCGGAGAGGTAGTCGTTATCCGTGGAGCCGCCGAGTTGGATCGTCACCGTCGCTGCACCAAAGACGGCGTGCATCTCCGCGGCCGACCAGGAGACCTCCGCTTGTCGACGGGCCTGGAGCACTACGACGACACAGATCCCGCGGCCACCGCCGTCCGACATGAGCGAGGGGAGCATCGGCCAGCTGAAGATGTTCGCGATCTCATCGAGGATGAGTCCCAGGGGCGGGTCGATACGCGAGGACTCCGACGCGAGGGCCTTGCGACGTGCGGTCTCGACGATGTCATCGAGCATCGCGGCCAGGAAGCCGCCTGCAGCACCGGCCCCACTCTTGGTGCCGATCAAGTACAGGGTGTTGCGACCCTTCAAGAACTCGATCGGGTCGAGGACCGGATCATTCGGTCCGGGCGTCATCGCCTCGGCGATCTCGGGGATCAGCAGCGGCGCGACCGCACCTGACACCCCGAACCAGATGTTGCCGAGCATCTCGGGCTTCTCGTCGAGCACGCTATCGAGTGCCGATGCCCAGCCTCTTGGCGCGAGCGGATGCGTGCGGAGGACATCTACCGCCTCGCTGGAGAGCTGGGGCGAGGATCCCCACCGAGCGAGGTCCTCCACGGTGCGCCGGTCGAGCGCGGCCGCACACAGCAGTGCGGCCAGCTGCGTCTTCGCCTTCTCTGCCCATTCGGCGTTCTTCCCCGACGACATGCCGGTACCGGCGATCAGCGCCGCGGCGCGCTGAACCGCCGTCAGCGGATCCTCGCAGCCCGTGATCGGGGAGATCTTCACCTGGTTCGCTTCACCGGAGAGCTTCTGCGGGTCGAACACGTAGACCTGGCCCAGCTGTGCCCGTCGGGCACGGGTCGCGCGCAGGTTATCGGTCGTCGTCGACGTCGTGATCAGCGGCCCGGGCCAGTCGAGGATCGCGTCGATGAGCACCCTGAGTCCCTTACCTGAGCGGGGCGGGCCGAGCAGGAGAACCGACTCCTCGATCGAGATGAAGATCTCGATGAACCGGGACATGCCGACCTTCCACGCCACGTCGACCGCTTTTGGCTTGCGCTCTGCGGCGAGCTGCGGCCGGAGATCCTTGCCCCGCTTCTCCAGCGCCTTCGGAGAGAGATGCTTTGAGATCTCCCGGGCCTCGGCAAACCCATCGCGGTTGCGCAGCTCTCGGATGAACCACCAATCGGAGCGCATCACCGTGCTGTACACGTAGATGCCCACGAAGACCAGGGCCAGCAGGAGCACGACGAACCCGACCGCGACACCGATCACCCATCCACGATCCGGAACGCATCCGTTCGCCGTGGTGGCCGCGGCGTCACCGCCGGGGAGCAGGTAGGTGATCCCCGTGAACAAGTTCAGCACCGTGGGTCCAGTCCCACAGGCCAGGCTTGTCACCAGCTGCACCGCGAGTGACAGGAGCCCCGCGAGGGCGCCGGCCACGAGGATGAGGCCCAGGATCACCCACCCGCCCCGGTTCGAGTTCATCGCGTCATTCCCCGCGCTGCGTGGGCTGCGACCCTCACGTAGGTGTCCTGCGTCTGCGGCTTGAGGTTCTCAAACCGCAGCGCCCCGTTCTTCAGCGCCGGATCGAACGGGAGAACCTCGACAGCCCGCACCATCTCCTGCAACCCGTCCACCACGGTCTTTAACTCACGCGCGTTCACCGGCTGAGGCCACTCACTCACGACGACCACGGCCTCCGCCGCCAGACGCGCCGAGTGGTCATCGCGGGCGCTCAGCTCCTCGAGCAACGTCCGCACGCCCTCTGCAGACTCGACATCGGCCAGGACCGGGATGATCAGCTGGTCAGTCGTGTCCAGCATGCGCAGCCAGCGTTCACCGCTCTCGTCCTTTCCGCTGTCGAAGATCACCATGCGGTAGTAGCGCTCGGCCACCGCCACGAGACGGTCGAAGTCGTCCGCCGTGATCCGCGACTGGCTGCCGAACAACGCCGGCGAGCTGCGGAGGACGTCATAGCGGTCGTCGGTCTGATGGTGAACGTACCGCGCGATCGCGGACACACCCGCATCCGGAGAGAGCAGCATGTCGGCCGCGGGGAGCATGTCTCGCACCGTGCTGTCGTAGGGACCGGATTCGGTGCGCCAGCCCAGCGTGCCGAGCGTCTCGCTGTTGTCCCACGCGAGCACCGCCCCGCCTCCGAACCGCCCGAAGACAGCGGAGATCATCGCTGAGGTCGGGGTCTTGCCCTGCCCGCCCTTCACGTTCACCACGGCGAGCTTGTGGCACCCGGGCCAGTGCTGCGCCACCAGGCGACGATCCTGGGCGAGGGCGACGGCTGCAGGAGAGGGCTTCACCTTCAGTCCGAGCGCGGCCGCGACCGCACGCCAACCGGTTTCAGCCTTGATGTCGACGGCATCACCACCGCCGTTCGTGAGAAACGAGGGCCGCGCCTCGCGGCGTGTCATCGGTGCCGTGGGCTGCTGCTCCTCGACGACGATCGCGCCCGTGGTCACGGGTCCGCCACTGAACGCCTCAGCAACACGCTCAGAGAAGCCCTCCGGAAGCGTCGGGTCCTGCACCGGAGACGCCGACGGCAGCGGCGGGACGTGTGGCGCGGTCGGCATATCGAGTCTGCTGACGTCGCCTGTGGCGGTGATCAGGAGCCGGTGGTCACCGCGATCGCCGACCGTGTGCAGCTCGATCTCTCGCCCGGCTTTGAACGCGATCCGGGTGACGTGCTGGACGACGGAGGCCCGTAGGTCCTGGCCCGCGGTCGCCGACACGATCTCGCTCGGTGCACCTTCCCGTTCGATCACAGCGCGACTGCCCGTGAGAGTCGCACGCGCCTGCAGAGGGAGCTGGTTTTCCAGAGAAATAGTCATGTGAACTCCTTTCGCGAGACCTTGTCGCGCGGAGCTCTGACTGACGCGCGGTTTTACGCGCGCAGCACCTCGTCCTCAGGCCAGAACTCGTCGAGCTTCTCTCGATCGATCGAGAAACCGTCATCGTCCTTGACCATGTTCATCGCGCTATCGGTGTCGAACAGCGACCGCTCTTCGTCGGTCGACGTGACGAAGCAGTCGAGGATGTACGAGAACTGTCCGATGTAGGCGACGAACTGCCCGCGCCCGAGGGTCGCGATGCGTTCGACGTGCGAGGCCGGCAGATCCAGCTTCTCCTGCAGGGCTTTCTTGCCCTGCTGGTTCACGCGGAACAGGAACTTGTTCTCGATGTCGTTGATGATCGAGTACGCCAGGTTGCGCTCTTTCGAGTTGGCCTCGCCAACGGCGTCGAGGTCACCCATCTTGTGCAGCAGGATGATGTTCGCGATGCCATAGTCTCGCGAGAGTTTCAGCCACTGCTGGTACATCTGCAGCGCCTTCAGGTTGGTCATATCGCGCCAACCTTCCTCGCGGATCAGGTAGCGGTTCCGCTTGGACTGCTTGTCCGAGATGACCGCCTGCACCCACGCCGTGGTGCAGACCTGTGTCAGCTGCGCCACGAGGTCGCTGCGTGCGAACAGCTCGCTCGTGTCGACCACGACGAGCGGTGAATCGCCGTCGAAACTCACCGTGGATTCGTCCTCGAACAGTCCCGAGAGATCTCCGGAGATGAAGCGTTCGAGCGTCCACCACGGCGTCTTCGCGGCCTGGATCAGCTCGCTGTCCTTCTCGTCGACCTCGCCGCTGCGGATCACACCGAGCTGCTTGTGCACCTCGCGAAGGGTGGGGTGGTCGTCCGTGGTGGAGATCGCCCTGTCGAGGGCGAGACCGAGGGCGGCGTTCTCCTCAGCGTCGATCGGCGAGCCGTGCGCCGTCTCGACCAGCGACTGTAGCGTCGTACGACGTCGCTGCTCGACCATCTTCTCGTGCTGCTCGTCCGTCACCCCGGTGCGCCGCGGGCCGCGATCCAGGGGGTTGAGCCGCTCCTCGCGGCCGGCCCCGAGCCGAATCACCGTGCCGCCGATGTGTTCGGCGAGGGCGACCCACTCTCCCTTCGAATCGCTGGGAACGATGCCCTGGTGGCCGAACGCGATCGACCGGTAGACGAGGGTCTTGATCGTGCCGGACTTCCCCGCGCGGTACGCACCGAGCACGACAATGTTCGTGCTGAACGCGCCGCGCGCCGACTTGTCTTTGTATGCATCCCACGGCGTGTACTGGAACAGCCCATCGGCGTTGAGATCAACGGCGAGCACCGGACCGCCGTGTCCGTTGCCAGAGTCGGCAACGAACGGGTACATCCCGGCGATGTGCCGCGACGTCGCCTCATGGGTCGGCACAGCCGCCCCCGGCCGACCAATGTTCCAGTACCCGCCCGCGATGAATCCCGGGCCGAGAAGGCCCGGCACAGCAGCCTCCGGCAGCTGCAGCTCCTTCTTATCGACAGGCTCGGGCCGTTCCTCGCGTTCGAGCTGCCGGATCTTCTTTTTGAACTCCCGGCGCTCAGCGCGCGATGCCTCCGCGGGAGCGACGTACAGCGTATGACGTGCCATCACTTCATCCCCAGTCCGAGCGGGAGCACGTTCGTCATCAGGGCCTCGGCCTGCTGGCAGTAGAGGATCTGGCCCTCCATGCCGACCTGGCTCATGGCGTTGCGTGCCCCAGCGATCCCTCGCTCGAGGGTGTCTTCGTCACGGGCTGTGATCGTCAGGTACCCGCCGTAGGAGAACTGCCCGTGGCCTTCGAGGATCTCCTCCTCGCGCTCGATCAGCGTGCGGAAGTCCGCCTCATCGGCCTGAGAGTTGTCCTCGCCACGCTTCGCGCGAAGCTTCGAGTTACCCTTCCAGAGCCGCTTGTCGCGGGCGACGTTCTTCAGTGCTTTCGACACCGGAACCGGTGTCAGCACGATGGAGAAGATGTGGGTGACTGCCTCGGAAGTCATAGGGTCGCGAGAGAACACCACCGGCTCGATGAAGCCGACGCGGCTGTCCATGCGGGGCCATTCGTGGATCCACATCGTCGTGTGCACTCCACTGTCGGTGTACACCAGCCCGTGCTTCTTGTCCGGCTCCTCGATGTGCATCGGACCCATCGCCGTCAGATCGACGCCGCGGTGCTCGTCATCACGGTTCTGGACCGTGGACAAGAAGTCAGGATCGAATGCGGTGCGGGCGAGAGCTGCGATATCACGCGGGGTGAGCCAGCCGCGAACCTTGATCTCCGCGTGATTCAGCGCGTTTGCCAGGTTCCGAGCCTCGACCGCGGCGACTGCCTGTGCTGCTTTCTTGCCACCGCCGAGGGCCTTCACCTGGCTCGCCAGCGCAACCAGGTCGAGAGTCACGGTGATGAAGTTCCGATGCTCCACCGCGAACTGCTCAGCGTTATCGAGCACCTTCAGGTAGTTCTCTGCGGCGACATCGGCGCGGGTGCGGCGTCGTGTAGCGACGGTCGAGAACTGCTCCCTGGCTGCGCGAATCGTCGTCGGAGCAGTCCGCTCCTGCAGCACGATTCGCTGGATACCCTGTCGCTGCGTCATCGAGGCGAGCACGGCCGAGAGCTGCTGGGCGAGCTGGTACCGCTCACCGATGTCTTTCATCAAGAACCCGGGAGCCTCCAGCTCACAGCTGATCGACACTGTCGCCCGTGTTCCCGGCTGGTAGACGGTCGCCATTCCCTCCGTGTCCCAGACCTGGAGGTTTGCCGACGAGCCCGGGAGCCGCAGGGTGCCAACCGGACGAGTCGCTTCCGGACGGAAGTTCTCGGTTGTTCCGCCCATTGCGGTGCGAATCTTCTTCATGAGCCAGAGTCCAATCATCGTCGGGACGGGGAAGCCGTGCATACGGAACACGGCTGCCAGAGCAACAGGAACAGCGACGGGCGCGGCCACTAGCAACCCCAAGGGGCCGAGAGGCGAGGAAACCGCCGCCCAGAGGATCACCACCGCTGCCAGCAGTGTGGCGACCTGCACGCCGTCAAGGCTGAGCAGCATCCCCTGCCGGGATCGTGCAGGAAGCCGAACGGGCTTCTCACTCGCATCAGTCATCGTCCGTCTCCTTCGGTGCGTCGTGTGACGGTCGTCATCGCGATCCCCGCCCAGCGGCCGGGGTCGAGGGCGCAGACGACGGTGTTGCCTGCGGGGCCTGTGTGGGCGTCTGAGGGGTCGACTTCTGGCTGCTGGTGCTTCCCGCCTTGCCTCCACCGTTGGGGCCTGTGCTGCGGTCCGAGCGGCCCGCAGGGGACGTCTTCTGCCCGCCGCTGGCCGGAACGCCCGCGGGGCGAGCGTTCGAGCGCCCTGCCGGGGACCACTGCATCGACTGACGGCCGATGCTCGACGCCTGACGTCCCGCTCCGCGCGCCATGTTCATACCCATTCGACCCGCGTTGCCCGCTGCGCCGCCGAGGCGATCTGCCGCTGAGGCTCCAGCGAAGCTGAACAGACTCATGACGGCGAACGGTGCGAACACGACCAGGATGAGGCCGAGGAGCAGGGGCCATGCTTCCGGAGACCAGAGCACCTTCAGGTTGCCGAGTCCGCGGAGGATGAGCGTGACGAATCCCATCGTCAATGGCCCTGAGAGCAGAAGCGTGAACCCCGCGGAGAAGTACCCGACGACCCACTGAGGTCCGATGCTTTTGACCGGGAACATCATCCACGCCACGGGGCCAGCCATCATGAGGACGGCAAGTCCAAGTGTGCGGAGGGCGAAGACCACGATCATCAGCTTCACTCCCACCCAGATAGCGAGAGCGACGATGAACGTCATGAAGTAGTGCCCCTCGCCTCCCGCATAGATGATCTGCGAGAAGCGCCGGAAGACGCCGGCCAGGGAGTCTCCTCGCGTGAGGGTGAACAGCGTCCAGTCGTCGAAGACGCCGATCAGCTGGCTGCCGAACCAGTACGTCACCAGGATCATCGGCCAGGCGAGGAACGATCGGACGATCGCGCTGACCATGTCTGCGCGGTCGCGCGAGTACATCGCTTGCACGATCGACCACACCATGGCGCAGAACATCACCCCGAGGATCGCCCAGACCCAGTAGGACCACTCACCGGACGCGGCCTCCCACAGCGGACCTTGGGTCGTGAACTGCCCGGTTCCGACGATCCCGACCATGCTGCCGACGGAGTCCGACAGCAACGCTCGACTGAATCCCTCGAAGGTGGCGCACATGCCGTCGCCGAACCCGCAGTGCCCCTGGATGGTGTTCGGGTCTCTCGCTACGGCTGCTTTGAGTGTGTCGCGATGCGTCTGGTCGGTTGATGACGTGCACACCGTTGTCGAGGTGCCCTCGACCCCGTTCGTCGACGTCGGGACGTTGATCCAGCACTCTGTGGTGCCCGACGTCGCCGCGTTCGCTCCCGCGCAGTTCACCAGCTCGGGAATCGCCTGCGAGTTCGAGATCACCGTGCAGATCGCGTCTCCGGCCTCCCACGGCCAGTCGAGGTTCGTGTCGCAGTAGTCCATCGATCCGCCGTTGAGGCGCAGGTTGTCCCACCAGTTGTTCGGGTCCTTGCAGCCGTCGGCCGCGGCGACGACGGCGGCGGTCCCTTGTGACGCGCTCGCGGATTCGACGGGCGCAGCGGCGGAGGCTGACCCGGAAACGGTCAGCCCGCCGATGACGATGCCGAGGACTACCCCGACCGCAACAAGGAAGCGACGCATGATCTTAGAAGGTCCGCCCGAACCCGAAGTCGAGACCGATGAGCCAGGCGAAGAGGCCCGTGATGCCCGACAGGACGATGAGCCCGATCAGCGCCCAGGGCAGTGCAGAACCTGCCAGTGCCCGCATCTGCGCGGACGCGAGCCCCTTGAACACGAGCAAGATCACACAGAGCACGACGGCGATGAAGGCGGCGACGAGGCCCGCGCCGAGGATCCACGACGCGATCATGATGAGCCCCTTGAAGAAGGGGGCGTCGAAGCTCGGGTTGATGTCGGGGATTGCCGCCAGTGGGAGCAGAAGATCGAGGGTCATGATCATGCCTTTCGGTTTGGTGAAGCGATCACCGAACCTTGTGCAGGATCCCTGAGAGTGACGAGCAACTCTTGAAGACGGCGGGCACGACCTCGAACGTCGTTACGCGGCGGCCGCGAGGCCGGCGAACTCCCAGTGCCACGGCTCTGGAGCTGACCCACCGGGCTCTGCGAACGGCGGGTGCACCCATCCGTACAGCGACCCGTTCTGCTTCAACCACTGGTACTCGGCGTCATTCCAGCCCACCTGGATATCGACAGCGAGAGCCCATCCGTGGTTACTGGTTCCCGGATCCGCGGCGTTGTTGCACTTCCCGCGGCGGCACCAGTCCTCGCGGGCCTGAACCTGGCCCTCGTAGTCCCGGTAGGCGTCGTTGATCGGCATCTCGTAGCCGAAACGCGCTTTCCACGCCTCATTCATCGCCGCCAGCGCGACACTCGCGTCCTCACGCAGCAGATGCTTCGGAGCCCACGGGATCGGCGTGAGCGCCTCGAGCGGAATACGACCGTTCTCGAAGCCTCCCCAGCCGTTGCGACCGTCGCCCCCATCACCGATCGGCTTAACGCACGTCGTGCCTCCAGAGACAGCCGCGATGATCTCCTCGGCCGCGCCAGCCCATCCGTCGTAGTGGTCGGGGAATGCGCTGACCTGGACGGCCTGTGCGGCCTGTCCGGGGGTCATCGTGTCCCAGCCCGGGATGTCGAGCAGACCACGAGGCGATCCGTGGTTCGGGCCTGTAGGGCCACCGAAGAACGCCCGAGTCGCGTAGTCGAGGTCCATCAGCTCCGCGATCGTTCCCCAGTGCAGTCGCTGCTGGAACACGTTGACGCTGTCATGGTCGCTGCCGACGGCCTCGTGCGGGAACGTCAGCGACTCAGGGACCGAGGAATTGGCGTACATCTTGAGCTTGGACTCTTGGAGTCCCGTCATCAGCGCGATCTTGCTCGCCTGTTGTGACAGCCCCAGCTCCTGCGCGATCTTCAGGATCGTCGCGGCGTTCTGCATCTGGCTCGCGCCGAGCTCTACCTTCCCCCCGGTGGTCGAGTTCGTGATCGTCAACTCCCCGGCTTTGCCCGTGTCGAACGTGCATCCCGACCCCCACGACCACCCCGGGACGCTCGCTACGGCGGCCATGGAGGAGATCATCGCCCCCAGGCCCAGCAACAGAGCCACGACCACACCCGCCACGACCGCGATCACTCGGCGGCCTGTTCGGGTGAACAGGGCTCCGGCGGGGAGGAGTGCCATGGGGCCTACTTGTAGTCCTGGACGATGATGTCCATCAGCTTGCAGTCGCCGGGCTGCTGCGCAGAGTCAGGAGCCGGTGTCGTGCTCGTGCAGTTGACGGAGACCACGGCGGTACCGTGCTTCGTCGTCGTGATCTCGTGTTCGCCGTCCGTGCCGTCGTCCATCGTGACCCACTGGGTGAACTCGACCGTGGCCTGGTACTCCCCCAGCTTCTGCTCGCTCTCTCGGCTGGCCGGCGCCAGGTCGCTGATCGTCGTCACTTCCGTCTTCACACGGCCCTCCCGATCCTTGATCAGGTCCCAATCCGTTGGCGTCCAGTTGATCGTCTGACCGGGCGTGCCCTCCGCGATCACGTACACGTCGCGATGTGCCGTGGGCGCATGGCGGGTAACGGGATTCTCCTCAGGAGCGGCGAACTTGATCTGTTCGCCCGAGGGGAGATCTACGACCAGCGGGTAGACGTTCTGCCACGACTCGAGGTACTTCTTCCACTGCGGGATCGTGGTCGACGTCGTCGTGTCGTACGTTCCCCAGGCCGCGATTGCGGCAGTGATGTACTCCTCGGGATCCGTGGTGATCGGTTCCGGAACGAGCCCGAGGTCGATCACCTGCGGGTAGACCGACTCCAGCTCATCAGAGCTGTAGTCCGAAGGGTCGAAGCTCGGCTGCGTCGTGGGCTTCGGCGTCGGCACAGCCTCGCCTCCCCCGCTGAGGCTCGCCACGGTAAATGCCGCGATTCCCGCCACGACGACGAGTCCTCCAATAGCGGCGAGGATGATTGGTCGGCTGGATGATCTGGCCATGGCTTCTCCCTACGGACGTTCACTTGGCTCTTGTCGGGTCGAGGTCGGCCTGACGATCGAACTTTCGATGCTCTGCGTGACCATCCTCGCCGCCGCGTCCCTCGAACGTGTAGAGGGGATGCCCGATCAGGCCGCGCGCACGGCGTTTGGGTGAACGTCATGCAGCAGCATCTCCAACCGACGCAGCATCGCCCTCCGGGTCCGAAACGCTGGCCGAGAGATCCCGAGAGCGTCCGCAGAGGAAACCTCATCCGCGCTCCGGTACGGCAACAGATCGGCGTATCCCCCGTCCTCGGGCACGCACCGCTCTAGCGTCACGGGAGCGTCATCGTCGCGCGCCATGATCGCGGTGAGAGCGGTACGGGTCAGCGCCGCGACCCGTGCCCGTGCTGAGCGCACCGAGCTGGGCTGAGTGTTCAGCACCTTCGCGACGTCAGCGCTGGTGCCGTCCGTCTGGGCGAAGGCTACGATCACGCGCCACTCGAATGGCGTGGCCGCGGTTGCGACCAGCCGTGCCCACTCGACGACATCGCGATGCTCGACAAGGAACGCGAGCGGGTCACCAGCTCCCGCGCCTGCGGTCGGAATCGTGTCGTCGAGTTCGTTCGTGTCTGTCCTCGCCCACTCGACCGCCTGGACCCGCCGTGCGGCTCGAACCGTCACCCGGACGATGCCGAACACCCAGCCTCCCGGCTCCCCCAGCGCGGGGTCGTAGTCAGAAGCGCGCGACAGCACCGTCTCGCGCACGGTCTGCAGGACGTCGTCGACGTCGCAGGGCCGCACCCGCGCGGCCACGTAGCCGACCCATCGGTCGACGTAGGCCACCAGCTCGTGTGGGCTGACAACCGTGGACTCTCCAGTCACCTTCATGTTGCTCATCTCCGAATTTCCCCCTCGGATGCGTGCTCAATAACGGTTGGTGAAAGCGCATCGAGCGTTCCGCCCCATCCACGCTTGTGCAGCGCCTCAAGGGCGCGGCGGGCGGCGTCTGGCGTCGTCCCCACTTCCCTGGCGAGTTGCTCGAGCGTGATGGTCTTCTCGCCGCGGTGTGACGTCAGTGCGACGTAGACAGCCTTGGCCTGTGCCGAAACAGACGCTGTGCGCGCCAGTTCCGTCGGGATGATCGCGAAGCCGCTGAGTTCAGTCATCGTGCGGCCTCCTCTGGGCCGTCGAAGATCTCCGGGTGCTGTTCGCGGAGGTCGGCGAGACGCCGACGGCCCGTGCGCTCAGACACACCCTCGATCTCGGCGATCAGAGCTGCGGTCACCGGTCGACCGGCCGCCATGGCTTGGGCGACCTGGTCGACCAGCGTCGCCGACTCCTCAGGCTGGTCCACGGCGTGCAGACGCCGGATCTCGCGCTGTTGTTCGGTGGCCTCGTGCGTCGCTGTCTGGGGCGGCGTCGACGCCGTGGCGGGCTCTGCGGCCTGCGCGACCGGAGTCTTCGTGCGCTGCTGCCGGGAACGCGACTGCGATTTGCCGTCGATCATCATCACGAGCAGGTGGGACGCGATCAGGAGCGCCACGGCGGGCACGCTCGCGCCCAGAGCTGATACCCACGCCGGGAATGTGGCGGTGGGGTTGTCGATCGCGTGAGCGGCGTTCCCGAGCACCGACAGCGCCCCGAACATGAGCAGTGCCGCCCATGGGTACCAGGTGACGCGGGGGCCGCGCTTCTTCATAGTGAAGGCCGCTGCGGTGGCGATGACGATGAATCCGTCGATCACGAGCGGGTAGATGAACGACAGCTGCGGCGCGATTGCGAACTCGCGCTCCGCCAGGTCACGGAGTGCCGTGAAGGACAGTGTGAAGCCGCCGATCGCCAGCGCGCCGACGCCTGAGGCTGTCGCCACGGCCAGGATCTTGTTCTGTGGCCTCACGGCCAGCGGATCGCTCATCGTCCGCTCCCCTCTCGTCGGAGGGATCGCGTGGCGGCGTCCCGTGGGGCGAGAACGCCACCACCCGGGCTGAACGGCACGAGCGCGCCGAAGTCACGGTGTACGGCTTCTTCGAGCCGAGAGTTACGCAGAGTGTCCACGCGAATGCCCCACATCCACAGTCGAATATGGGGCTAACGCTACTTGCCAGATAGCGAGACGTCAAGAACCGGTCTAGTTAATTAACAACTCACGGAGTTTCGTGCTGGCCTCGACGTCGGGTACGGTCAGCTCGAAGCCGTGCGGGCACGCGGCTGTCTTCACGAGCGTGACCCTCTGCGCATTGTGCGCGACGAGTTTCGCGGTGCTGCTCCACGGGACCACTTCGTCATCCTCTGAATGGATCACGAGTGTGCGCACGGGCAGTGACCCGGAGCCGGTCCAGTCCAGCTTGCGCACGTCAACGGGAGCGGGCAGGCCCAGCAGTTTGGCCCCGAGTCGCGACCGGAGGATGAGCCCGGCGAGCAGCGCGGCCTGGCGGGGCAACCCTGCCTGGACCGCCCCGTACTCGATTGTGGCCGGCCAGCTCGACACTGGGCACATCAGCACCAGGTCGTCGACGGCGCTCGGCTCGCGTTTCAGCAGCTCGAAGACGAGACCGGCTCCCATTGACCAGGCAACGACCGTCACGCGCTGAGCGCCGTTCTCGCGGGCGTACCTGATCGCGTCGCGCAGCTCGGACCATTCCTCCGAGCCCAGCATCGCGGCCTTGCTCTTCGGGCCGTCTCCGGAGCCGCGGTACGTGATCGTCAGCGACGTCGCACCCGTCTCCCGCGCGGCCGCCACGGTACGAAGGGTGACGGCGCGTGACGTCCTGATCCCCTGGATGTGGATCACCCAATGAGCAGGGTTCCCCGGGAACAGCCAGGCGTCCCGATGCTCACCGTTCGCGAGCGGAACTTCGACACTTTGGAACTCGCCGACCTCGTCCGGCGATGCGAACCCGTGCGCGCTCCAGTATCCGGTTGCGCTGCCTGTGCGATCTCCTCCGTCGTCGACCAACTGGCGGTGCACCGTGCCCTCGTCGACGCGCAGCACTTCGCCCACGCGAACGACGGCCGCGTCGTCGCCGGTCAGATGCAGGAGGTACTCCCCCGTCGCCATGGTCTTGTCGCTTTTCGGGAGAGCCACTTCAGATGCGGTGAACTCCACATGCAGTAGTTTCGGCTGTGCCGCGGCGTTCACTACACGCTTCGCGAGGATGAGGCCCACCCCGCCCACCACGGCGGACAGCGCAACAGCGCCAGCGGCTCCAACGACCACGCCGATCACTGCGCGGCCGCCGGGATTGCGCTCATCCGGATCACCTGTGGTGCCGGTACCTGCAGGTTGAGCAGGTGCGTCGCGAACCGCAGCGACCACTGCTCGCCGCGCGTGAGCTCAACAGCATTGCCGATATCAGCAAGCTGTACTGCGAGCCGGTAGGTGCCGTGGGTGATTGTCTCTGCCGAGTGATGCTCCGGATCGTCCACCACAGCAGGGTGTGCGGCACTCGCGCGTCGCAGCATCGAGTTGGCGATCGCCAACGCGGCGTGACGAGCACGCCGCGCCAGCGGGAACCACGCCAGGCCGCCCGCGATCAGGAGGATTCCGCTGTAGAAGAGCGGGTTGAAGGTGTCACCCAACCACTCGGGTCGGGCGCCGACCACACGAGCAGTGAGGTAGACGATCTCGACGATGCTCGCCACACCCATCAGGACCGCTCCGATACGGACGACCGTGTACGGGCGCGGTTTTCTTTTCCCCAACGCGAGGAAGATCTGAACCATCAGGTATGCGACATAGCCCATGTAGATCGAGGCATATAGCCACAGCCAGCCGTCAGCGGCGTAGTCCCGGATGAACGAGTCGTTCGTCGGGCCCCTGTCGATGAGCAGGAAGGGGATCGTGAAAGCCACGATGACGATGCTCAGCTCCCACACCGCACGGCGAGCCGGCCAGGAGCCGGTCGCCATGTTCGTCGCTGTCATCGTCATGAACCAGATCGCGAGCGTGGCCAAGACGTTCTGCAGCAGATTCACCACGTTCGTTCCACCGAACCAGCTGTCGACAGTCTCCAGCGGCACGACGGTGCCGACCATGAACAGCGCTCCGGCACCTGTTAGCAATGCCAGCTCGCTGAGCGTGCCGGCACCACCCCGACCGATCGCGGGAAGGCGTAGCAGTGCGAGCAGGGCCAGCGCGGCGAATGCCGCGAGTTCCATCAGCCCAGCACCGCCTCGTCCTCGGGGTGCTTCGGTCCCAGCATCACTTCGGCGATCACTTGTGACAGCTTCTCCGCCTCGGCCTCCCGGACGGATTCAGGGTCAGAGAAGTCGATCTCGGTCTCAAAGTCGGCTTGCCCCGTGCTCCGCGCCAACAGTGTTTGACCCGGCCGCGGCGTCACTCCCGTGCGTCGCCCGGACGGGAGCGAGGAGCACCCGGTGTGTTCGAAGACCAGGTGGGACAGCTCGTGCAGAACGCTGTGGAACTGATACCAGCGAGGGTCAGACTTCCGGATAAGTACGCGCGCCTCGCCTTCGCTCAGCACCACCAGGCCGGTCACCGTTTCCCACTCACGCCCGCCCACAGGATCGATCTCGATCCGGCGACCCGTGACCGTTGCCACGACTCTCAGCAGCGCTTCCAGGGAGGATCCGGGTACGAGTCCCAAGCGCGCAAAGGCGTCTGCTGTCCGCTGACGCAGCTCGTCAGCGTCTCGCGAAAGACTCGACTTCATTGTTCCAATCCCCCCGGATTCGTCTTTCAGTCGGATGAGCCCTTGTGGGCCGCCCTCAGTGATGCCGCGATTGCTCGGAGGCCTGCAGGGCTCACGTCGCCCACAGACCGTGCAAGCACGCTCTCTCCCCCGACCTCGCGGATAGCGCTCCGCAGCTCGAGCTGTGCCTCCGTCGCTTCCGCCAGTTCCTTGTCGTCAAGATCCGTCAGATAGCCGACGGCCACACCCGTGTACTCGGCTATGGCATAGAGCACCCGTACGGGCACCTCCGCGCCGCCCGCGCCCGCTCGCAGCTGTGACCACTCCTCGGTGGTCAGATCGATCTCTCGCTCCGCTGCGAGGTCGATTAGGACCGCGACGTCGAACTGCGGTCCAGCGGTTCGTGGTGATGCCTCCAGGAGCCGGATGCGTCGGCCCAGCTCTGCCGGATCGGTGCTGATGGTGGGTTCAAGCCCTTCGTCGTCGGCCGCGGCGTATTTCGACGCGAGGCGGGCGATTTCGAGTGGGTGAACGCCGAGTGCGCGGGCCAGGTAGTCCCAGTCGTTGATGTTGAACGGAGCGCTGCCGTTCAGGCGTCCGTACAGGTAGCTCGGATCCTTGTCGATGCGATCCGCTAGCTCTTGCACTGTCAGTCCCGCGCGCCCGCGAAGCTCGGATACCGCACGCGCAACAGCGCGTGCCCACGCCGATGCTTCACCCATCCCACGAACGCCCATACGACTATCGTACGTTCTCGTCAATTAACGAGAACGCCGCTCCCCTACCGCAGCGAAAACCGCGAGATTCCGGGCTTTTCTCACGCCCTCAACCTTCAAGCCGAGATTGATCCTCGGCGTGTCCCTGCGGATCGAAACTCAAGCTTCGGTTTACTGTCGGGACTATGGCTAGGTCAGAGCGTCCCTATCGGCGTCGGAAGGAACCCCTTCTCGATCCACAGCAGCTCGGCTACACCGTCAACGGCAAAAGCAAGCGCGGCTGGGAAGACCTGGCCGAGTTCCTGAAGGTATCGCCTTCAGAGCTGTTCGACATCATGGTGCAGAACCTGCCACTGGACGACTACGGCCGTCCCACGTGGCTTCCTGAGCCGCCTACCGAGGATGGAGTGCTGCAGATGCCGGCCGCATAACGAAAAACCCGCCTAAGCGGCGGGTTTCCCAGAAGTCTTTCGATCCGCTGAGTTTGGCGACTAGGACGGATCGATTTGAGGAAGAACCGGTCGAGGACCGGAGCTTCGTTGTACCCACTTCCAGCAGAAGAGGTATTCACATGGTAGCTCGTGCTGCCCAAAATTCCTACACACGAAACGTTGTCCCCGACGGCGTGTCGCCCCGGCACCCGGGCGTAGACCGCCCCTCAGGGCGACGTGACAGCCGCGGACCCTCACAACGACGAGGCGGACTCGTGCTGCAGCCCCAGGACGGTGCATACGCCCGAGTGCCCGTGTGCAGCCCCTCTGAGTGGCTTCACGCGGTCGAGTTCGCCCTCGCATTGCCCTCCGTGGAAGCCCTCAGACGCCGTTTGCGTGTCGCGGGCGTGCCGACGGTACTCAAAGCGTCGAGGGAATGGGCGGCCGCAGCAGACCGCCGCACGGGCCGTGACGTGGCTATCTCCCACAAAACCGTGGCACAGCGCATCGGCTACGCGGAATCGACCGTCAAGCGCGTGATGCGCTTCCTCACCCGCGTAGGGCTCGTCGTAGAGGTCGCTCGCGGTGCCAACAGGCTCACGCTCGAGCAGCTCGCCGAAGCGCGTCAGCTGGGCGGGGTCCAGCAGCGCACAGTGGCATCCACCCGAGCGCTCACGATCCCTCGTTCTGTGGACGGCACCCCCCTACCCACCCAACCCACAACTAACGAAACATCCCCGGTTAAGAGATTCCAGCCAAGGCGCGCAAACGCGCACACGGCCGGCGCTCCGCGCCGATCAGCTTTGAATCCAGTGTTCGATTTGGCCAATTCTCAGCCTCGCTGGACGCCTGAAGTCCAAGATTTCGCCGCACGGCTCGTCCATGAACGCCCGCGTCTGCTCTGGACTCCCCGTAGCGCACCTCGTCGAGTCGTCTTCCGGACCCCAGATGGAAGGACTGACCTGCAGTGGGTTGGCGGCCGGCACATCGGGCAGATCTGCGACGCGGTGATGAGGCTGCGCCTCATCGAGCGCGGCTGGTCAGTTGCGAAGGTGCTCGAACTCGTCGACCAGCATCGCTCCACGCTTCGTGTCGATATTGACTCCTCTGAGCAGAGAGATCCGCTCGCTTGGCTCGTATGGCTGATCCGGCGCGCAGTCGGGGTGGATGACCTCTCCCCCGCGGTGCAAGCGCAGCGTGACCGCGACCTGGCCGCCGCCGATGCGGCGGCGCGCCGCGCCGCGGACGCCGAACGACGGGAAAGGATCGCCGCTGAGCAGCCAGCGATCGACGCGATTCTGGCCGACATGCACCGACGTTTCCCGCGACGCCCTCGACGACGCAGCTCGTGAGATCTCCTACTCCCCCGCTGATGCATTCACTCTGATATCAGTACCTGAGAATATCGCAGTGATATCATTTACATATGGATATGCTTTCGCTACCTGACCGCATGCGCTATGATAGTGATATCACTCACATATCGTTTGGAGATCAACCGTGATCATTCTTGTGGGAAGCCAGAAGGGCGGCGTGGGGAAGTCCACGGTGTCAACGAATCTCGCAGTCGAACTCGCCTATCGAGGCCACGACGTCTGCCTCGTCGACGCCGACGCGCAGCGCTCTACGGCGAGGTGGCACGCAGACCGTATTGAACAGGGGGTCACTCCTCAGCTCGCTTGCGTCGAGAAGCTCGGCAACATCCACTCGACCCTGACGGATCTCGGTGGACGCTACGACATCGTAATCGTTGACGTTGCGGGTAAGGACAGCAAGGAGATGCGCACGGGAATGCTCGCCGCGGACATGTTTCTTGCTCTGACTCAGCCGAGCCAATTCGATCTCGACACGTTTGAGCACTTGAACGAACTGATCGAACAGGCGTTGGATCTGAACCCGCGCCTCGACGTGCGCGGCGTGATTACCCGTGCATCTACGAATCAGAGAGTGACCGAGAGCAAGGAAGCGGGGGAGTACCTGGCGGACTTCCCCCTGATCAAACCGGTCCATACGATCATCCGTGATCGCAAGGCCTACCGGGAGGTGATCCCCGAGGGCCTCGGGGTCGTGGAGTGGAAGAACGGGGCCGCGCGCGCGGAGATCCGTGCACTGGCAGCGGAGGTGATGAGCTAATGGCTATCAGGAAGCGCGAAAGGCCCGCGATCGACAGTGCAGCTATCGAAGCGTTCGGGGATGCCGCCGACGCACCCACAGAGGCATCCAGCGGGCAGCGAGCCAGTGTGCCGGCGTCCGGTGTGACATCGACCCCTAGGGGGACCGATGAGTGGCCTGCAGGCATGTCCAAGACGTTCCTGCTGCGCTACCCCGATCCCACGATTCCGGTGGCGATCGAAGAACTCCAGGATCTCTTGAGCCGCAACAAGCACCAGACGATCCTTCTCGCGCTACGTCGAGGTCTCGACGCGCTGCGCCGGGAAGCCGAAGAGCTTGGCGATCGATCCGATTTGATCAAATAGCACTCTCGTATCGAAGTGATATCAGAGCGATCTCACCGCGACGCTGCAACGTCTGCGGTGGGCTCGATCATGGGGGAGTGGGAACGAACAAGCGCTATCCGCATCTCGGGAGCCAGCTGGCCGAGGAACGCGAGCTGCGCGAGGCCCGCAAGCGTGGAGCGCTGCTGACTCTCAGCGCCGAGCAGCTGCGCCTGAACTCCCAAGTCGTCACTGTGGTGCCTGACCGGATGAATGTCTGGGGGCTGGCCTGGCTGCGTTTTGGTGATACCGACGTCAGGTCGACTGTCCTGGTGAAGCGGTGGACCGCCGATGCTATCGGCGTTGAGGTCGACGTCGACGGCGACAAGCTACGGTGCTGGATCTGGCAAGGGGCATGCCAGCGGCTACAGAACCGCGTGGATGGGTGGCGATAGGTGGCCTATGCGCGAGCCTTGCGACGGTTCGAGCGGTACGAGCTCAGAGCCCCGAGGCCGACTCCGATCAGCCCGCCAATGCCGAAGGTCCACGCCGTGAAAGGCAGCTCCTGACCCACAGGCAGCGTCGCCACGAGGTAGGCGCCCAGGAGAACGCCCAGGGCGTTGAACCCCGCCCCGAACGCGACCGCTCGCCCTGGCGACTCGCGGGCGGAGGAGGTGGCGCACATGGCGTGCGTGAGCATCCACAGCCCGACGATCGCGGCGATCAGCGAGAGAAACTCCAGGATCGAATCAACCATGCCCCAGAGGGTACAGGCGAGAGGGGACAGCGGCGAGTGTGCGCAGCTACTCAGGCCTTGATGAGTAACTGGGGGTCACCCGGAAGAGTGTGCAACCGATCGACGGCTAGTTCTCGAGCTTCTGCCCTTGCTCCGGGCAGAGATGTGCGAGGGCATGGACCGAAACGACCGCAACGTTTGCAGCCATCTCAGGGTCATCGACAGACGCTACAACCTGGTCAAGAGCGTCTTCTAGTTCGTCGCCGCTCAATCCTTCGGCGATCGAGCACATCTCCTCACCAATAGAGAGCAGTTCCTCGTCTGTGGCCTTGTCTGCGTCCGTGTCCGCGCGAACCCGCTCCAAGAAGGTTTCGGGAGATGGTTCGAGTGAGGGGGACGGAGAGGCGCAGCCTGAGAACGCGGTGAGCGCGGTGAAAGTCAGGATCAGAACTGCTGTGGCCCGGGCAGTGTGCATGCCCTCACAGTAACTAAGACCTGTCGGCTCGCCGCCACGGCAGCACTGTCCCAGGGCTGGGCGTATGGTCGCTGCATGTGCGGACGATTCGCGAACGATGCCAGGACGGACGAGTTGATCCGGGAGTATGTCGCCGACGGTGGCAAGCCTGAGGACTGGTGGAAATCGTGGGCGGGGGCATACTCGATCGCGCCGACGTCAGATGCTCCGATCGTTCGTGACCGCGGCGAGGGCCGCATCCTCGAACTGGTGCGGTGGGATTGGCAGAAGCCCGCTAACCGGCCGAAGGGCGCCCCTATCATCAACGCGCGGATGGAGAAGCTCGCGACCGGCTTTTGGGCGCCGGCGTTCTCCGCCGCACGCTGCATCGTTCCGAGGGTCTGCTGAAGGTTTGATTGACTCTTGTCCACTTCGTGCGAGCGGGTGGGGAACAGGAGAATAGTTACACGATGAGGTATTCAGAAGAATTCAGAAATGATGCAGTCGCGCTTGTGCGTGCGGGAGCGTCTCAGCGCGAAGTGTGCCGTGATCTGGGAGTATCGAAATCAGCAATGTCGAAATGGGTGGCTGATGCTGAGCGCGCCGACCAGGGCTTACCCGCAGCGAAGGATTTGCCGGCTTCCGAGGATGCGAAAGTACGTGAGTTGATGCGCCGGAACAAGCTGCTGGAGCAGGAGAACGAGGTGCTTCGGCGTGCGGCAGCGTATTTGTCACAGATTCATATCACGCCCCCAAAATAGTGTTCCCTCTCGTCCGTGAGATGGCTGCGCCCGGTGCCCGTATCAGGGTGCCGGTCGTAGTGGCGTGCAGGGTGCTCGGCTTCTCGAAGCAGGCCTACTATCGGTGGCTACAACAGCCGGTGTCTGCTCGAGAGGTCGAAGAAGCTCATCTCATCGAGGTGTTGTGGGAACTCCACGGAGACGACGAGGAGGGCGGTTACCGTGTCCTCGCTGATGACCTGCATGATCTCGGCTACGAGATCAGTGAACGCCGTGTGTGGCGGCTCTGCAAGATTGCTGGGATCCAATCAACCATTGTGGGACGCACACGCAAGAGCAAGAAAGCTGGGGAGCCGGTGGGTGATGATCTCGTGCAAAAGGACTTCACCGCCGACGGGCTCGACGAGAAATGGTTGGTCGATATTACCGAGCATTGGACGGGCGAAGGCAAGCTGTACATGTGCGCGTTCAAGGATGTGTGCTCGAACAAGATCGTCGGGTATGCGATCGATAAACGAATGAAAGCTGGGTTGGCGGTACGGGCACTCACGAACGCGCTGATGCAACGCGGTTATCCCGAGAACGTAATCATACATTCGGATCGAGGCAGTCAATTTAGAAGCCGTAAGTTTCAGAAGGCACTGAAGCGTTACAAGCTACGCGGTTCGATGGGGCGGGTAGGTGCGTGTGGCGATAACGCGGCGATGGAGTCATTTTTTAGTCTGCTGCAGAAGAACGTGCTCGACCGGAAACGGTGGCACACGCGTGATGAGCTCAGACTCGCGATCGTGCATTGGATCGAAGCGAAATATCATCGCAAACGTAAACAACGACGCCTGGGGAAACTGACCCCGGTTGAGTTCGAAACTATAGTGAGAAGTGCGGTCGAGCTGGCTGCCTAGGAATGGAAACCCGGGTCAACTAAACCTTCAGCAGACCCCGATGCGCGGATACTTCGAGTGGACGGGGGAGAAGGGGGACAAGACCCCGCACTTCCTCCACGGCGACGGCATGCTTTCCGCAGCCGGACTCACCTGGTCGATGGAACTCGCGAACGGTGAGCGATCACGGTGCTTCGTCGTGATCACTCGTGAGGCGCGCGACGCGAGTGGCGAGGTCCACGACCGTATGCCAGCGTTTCTCACTCCGGACACGTGGGATGCGTGGCTTACCCCCGAGAAACTCACAGGAGAGACGAAGGTCGAGACCGTCGCGATGCTCGAGCTCGCGTCAGCAGACGTCGCGTCAACGATCACCGAGCACGTTGTCGACCGGAAGGTGAACAACTCGCGCACAGTGGATGCCTCAGACTCGTCGCTGATCGAGGCAGTTGGCTGAGGGCGTGACACTCCTGGATCTCGACGCCGGAATGCAGCCTCGGTGCCCGTACTGCGGCATTGTTATGCGCGACGGCGACGGAGAGTCGACGTGCCCCGACTGTGGATACAGCGAACGCCATGGCGATGCGGTAATACCGCCCGAATTTCACGGCCCTACGATCAACGGTGGCTGACCGCTCCGCGCGAGAGCGCGTGGGTCGACTACCGCGTGAGGAACAGTCGGTTGCTTCGGCGGGCGCGAAGGACGCTCTTCTGCGCGTCGCGCTTGGCCTCGTTTACGATCCGCTCGCGCACGGCAGGGTCGGACAGATCCCGCAGGCCGGTGGCGCTCGGGACGATTTCAACCTTGCCCGGGTCAGCGATCGTCATGCCGCCAGTGTACGCGCAACTTCTGACGTTAGGCAGGAGATCCTGCAGCACGACCGGGCGATCTCCGACGCTTCTCGGCGAAGATCACTGCGAGGATCGCTGCGACGAGGCGGAGATCGTTCTCGTCATCCTCGGTTAGTGAGTCGGTCTCGGGTGCGTCGACGGTGAGCAGCCCATATCCCACTGTCGGGGAAGCGATGGGTGTAGTGATGAAGGTGTTGTAGCCGTCCCCGGAGCCGGCCCACTGTTCTGGCGCTTTCGAGATGTCGTCGACGAACAACGATTCGCCAGCGCGGAGCGTTGCGAATGCTTTGTCGCCCCGGTCCGTTCCGCGGATGAAAGCCTGTGGAGCCGCACGATGGTTTCCGGCCGCCCAGTCGACCACATCCATACGGCTCTCGTCATCGCTGACCTGATAGACGACGGCGCGTACGCCGTCGATGTCGGCGTGCAGAACCCAAGCGATCGCGCTCACTGTTTGTTTGATCAGGATCCCGAAGTCTGCAGCTCGAGCTGTCTTGCCTTTGTCGGCCATGTCGGCCGTGTTTCGGACTAGCTCGGCGAAGACATCAGCAAATTGGCTGTGGTCCGCGGCCAGCTGCTCAAGGTCGGCGGTCGCCGCCGTCTCGAGTGCGGCTTGGGTTTGCGCGGCCGCCGCGATTCGGTCCGCTTCTTCTTGGCGCAACCAAGTGTCGCGGGAGTAGTAAGCCCCTCCGGCTGCGAGAAGCAGAATCCCCGTAGGGATGAGGATCAAGGGGCTCAATCCCACCAACGTGCCCAGGAGCGTGCTGGCACCTGCGAGAACCGGGCCAACTGGCCGCCGTACGCGCTTGCCGAGCGCGATCGTCGCTCGGTGCCACAACGACCGCTCCGAGCTCTCCTGTGTCACCGGGCCAGCGTATCGGCACGGCGGGAGAGCGGCTGCTATGCGACGTCCGGTTCACGCGCTTCGTACTCGAACAGTGGTGATCGGTCGAGTTCCCCGGTGGCAACCCAATGTGTCACGCGCGCCCGAGCTTGCACACGAATAGAGAAGCCAATCAAGTCGCGGGGTGGATGCTCGGTCCAGCCCGGATCGGGTGGACCCTCGCGGCGTCCTAGCTCCGCAAGGTCGGAAGCGTCCAGGACTTTGATGAGCCACCTGGCCACGTCGTGGGCTTCGGGCGAGATACCCGCTGCGGCCGCATGGAGCGTCTGGCCGGCGCTGACGGTCGCTTCGTGGGTGCGGGGCTTCACGCCAAGAGGTGCCCACGTCGTGAGGTAGCCGTCTACAGCACTTGAGAGCGCCGCCCGTTCAGCGCGTTTGCGCCCCTCGAATTCGAGCGCGTTGGCGCGCTTCGTTTGCTGGAGCGCGAGCCAGGCGAACAGCACCGTCGCCAGCGCACCGAGCACAGCGACCGAGATGCCCGCGAGACTCAAGACTGCGTCTAGGGACCACGCCCAAGGATCGGGCATCGAAGGGATCATGATCACAGTGTCTCGCGCCGATGCCTGTCGCAGGGCCGCTGTCCGGCGCTCACATCCGACAGTAGGTATTGTCCCCTGCTTCGACAATGGGACATCGTTGACGCCTGGAAGAGCTGAGGGCGCTCCTTCGGGGCGGTCAGGAGTGTCCGCAAGGGGATCGTTCCGTGAGACGCCGCGAGAGCGCCCATAAGGGTCCTGCGAGGCATGGCGTCGGTCGTCTCATGAGGGGTGTTCTTCTTTTGTCTCATGAGAGGCGGCCGCAGTGAGACGCCGCAGCAGCGAGAATCTTCATGATCAGCGCGGTGTGGGTAGCTGAGTGCTGGGTAGTCAGTCTGTGAGGGATCGGGAGCGTCTGTAGAAGGTGGCGCGAGACATGCCGAGGTCTCGCGCAACCTGGGCAGCGGGTTGGCCAGTGTTAACGAGGCTGAGGGCGCTGCGGATTTGGCTATCGGTGATGCGTTGTGGTCGGCCGCCGAGATCGTGGCCAGCGGCTCGTCGTTTGGCGATGGAGTCGGTGACGCGTTCGCGTTTGATCTCGTGCTCCATCTGAGCGAGCGCGGCCATGATGGTGAAGAGCATCGACCCCATAGGGGTGGATGTGTCGACGTCGCCTCCACCCAGGTTGAGGACCCGGAGCCCGGCACCCCGGGTGCGAAGCTCGTCAGCGAGCGCGAGCATATTCTGTGTCGAACGACCCAGCCGGTCCAAAGTCGTGATCACCAATGTGTCGCCCGATTCCAGCGCGGCGAGAGCGAGGTCGAACTGTGGCCGTGAGGCGCGAGCACCCGAGACTCCGCGATCGACGTAGAGGTCATCGCGTCGGACTCCGACAGCGAGCAGGTCTAGTTCTTGCCGGTCGGTGGACTGCTGTTTCGTCGACACCCGCGCGTACCCGATGAGTTTCATCATCTGTGCCTGCTTCCTGTCTCATAACTAACATTGCGTACCGCGCGACGAATCGCTAGTTGTGACACGTAGTTATGAGAATCTGAGGGGCGCGGAATTCCACAGCTTCTTACGCCCTCGACTCATGGATGCACGAGACGCCTCGCAAGGCTAGGGATACGAGACACCTCAGGGCCTGAGACGGACTACCCAGGGTCCAGTCGACGGCGTAGCCGCGCAGGAGGTGCCATCCATAGCTGCGGGAATGCCACCGCAGGCTCGCCTACGCGGGCGGCGTACCGAAATACACGCGTTCACCGGTGTTGGTCATGGTGACGAGAACCTGACCCGCGGTGACGCCTTCGGGTACTACCTGCACATCAGAGAAGCGCGCGGTTGCGGGCGCGTACATCTCGGCGATATTCACCAGGTACTCCTCCGGCGCGCCAACGCCCAACGTGAGCATGTTGTAGGTGTTGCCGTCCGAACCGATGAGATCTGTCTCAAGGTCGTATCCGGGCGCGGCCGGGTAATCTAGCAGGCGCTCAACGGTTCCGGTGTAGCCCATGAAAAGGGTGCCCGGTTCGGGTCGTGACGATGCTAGGTAGGACTCATCGTCGGGGCCGTACAGTTCGATCGCCGCAGCAAGAATTTCCGGGCCCATGTCGCGCGGCTCGTCGATCGTCACTGTCCACGCTGGCCCGCCCGCTTCGCCTAGGGCGTGTCTCCTAACTTTGGGTGGCGGTTGAGGGCAGGCTGGTTGGGTGCCGCGTACTCGTACTCTTTCGGATGCTGCTTGGGCTCGGATCGAGCCGTTGATGCCGGCGGCCTCGGGGAAGGG
>Ga0209476_10000136_pt1 | contig 49664 bp, 41 predicted proteins | sample KloWWTrecipitate_FD_187179 | JGI IMG/M metagenome (GOLD analysis project Ga0209476, IMG submission 187179) | Active sludge microbial communities from Klosterneuburg, Austria, studying microevolution and ecology of nitrifiers - Klosterneuburg... | ecosystem: Engineered > WWTP > Aerobic digester... | reverse complement strand
GTCTCGCAAGGCATTCGATGCCGACGACATCGCCGGCGACGTGGCCCTGGCCCTCGCCAAACGCCCGGCCGACATCATGGCCGCATACCCCGACCCGGTCGGCTACGCCCGGCAACGAGCCAGCCATGCCGGCATCTCGTTCGACCGCCGCGAGCGCGCCCAGCGAGGCGAGGGCGTGCGGCTGGTCGTTGGTAGCGACGGTCTGCGTCACCCCGGCCGACGCTACGTGTCAGCCAACGCAGCCGACGGTGGCGATCTCCTTGCGGGAGTGGTCGATGGGGCGCTCGATGTCGACACCGCCGTCGCCGAGCGCATGGTCGCCAGTGCCATGCTGCGCGAAGTCCGCGACGACCTGACGGCGGCGGAGTTCCGCGAGCTATGGCTCGTAGACGGCTGCAGCCACTCGGTTCAAGAAGTAGCCGCAGTCGTCGGCCAACGCCGCGAGACGGTGAGCCGAAGGCTGAACCAGACCCGAAGCCAAGTTCGGTTGAAGGCCACTCTCGCGGCTGTGTGAGCAACAATCATTGTCGGTCGGTCGGCGCGCTTGCGTACAGACAGGTTCCGGCACAGCCGGTCACAAGCACGCCGCCTCCGCGCGTTACCTATCTGTGACATCCTCTGAGGCCATGGCTGCGACCGGCGCGACTGCTCGACTACTGACGCCGTCGAAGGTGACAGCCTGGTTGGACTGCGCGCACTTTCTCACGCTGCAGCACGAGGTCGAGAGCGGCACACGCGAGCGACCGAGCGGCGCCATGGGCGAGCTTGCCCGGCTTCTGATGGCCAAGGGCCTGGAGCACGAGCAGGAGTGTCTGGCTGCCTACGAAATAGACCCCGGCGATGTGTACTCCGTCCCGCCGTGGGACAGGACTGCCGAGACCTTCGCGGCCTTCGTCGAGCGATCAGCAGGGGTGTTGGCCTTCGGGCACAAAGTCGTGTTTCAAATGCCGTTCGTGCACGACGGAATGCGCGGTATCGCCGACTTTCTCCTGCGCGTCGATCTTCCCGACGACAAGTTCACGTACGAACCAGTCGACGCGAAGTTGGCTCGTAAGGAAGCGAAGCCCGGCCACGTACTGCAGCTGTGCTTCTACGCCGAGGCCATCGAGGCGCAGCTCGGCGTTGGCCCGGAGCGAGTGCACGTATGGCTCGGTTCGGGCAGGGTCGAATCGATCCGGCTGGCCGACGTTTGCGCCTACTGGCGGCGACTCCGCAAGCAACTCGCCGCTGCGCTGGAGCCTGTAGGCGATGCGCTGGCGACCACACCGATCAAGTGCAACTACTGCACCTACTGCGACTTCGCCGATGTATGCACCGCTCACTGGCGAGAGGCCGATGCGCTTCAGTTCGTTGCAGGCATTCGCAGCGCAGAAGCGAGCCGGCTGACGGAGGCTGGGGTGGCGACGCTCACAGGGCTGTCAGGGCGCGCCGAACCGGTAGCTGACCTGCGACCTGAGCGACTTTCACGCCTCAACACCCAGGCCAAGTTGCAGGTCAGCGCCCGCGGACTCGCTGAAGACGAGCCACCGCCCTACCGACTGATCGACGACGCAACTGACGACGAGCGCGCATCAGGTTTGGCGGCACTGCCCGCGCCCGACAACGGGGATGTCTTCCTCGACTACGAGGGACACCCCTTCTGGCGCGCAGACGCCGGCCTCTTCTTCCTGTTTGGACTTCTGACTCGGACCAACGATGGCGAGTGGACGTTCGACGATCGGTGGGCTCACGACAAGGCCGACGAGGCCGCCCAGACGAAGGCGCTCATTGAATACTTTGCCGAGCGCCGCACGGTGCATCCGGGCATGCACGTGTACCACTACAACCACACGGAGCGCTCGGGCCTGCAAGCGCTGGCTGCCGAGCACGGCGCTGATCAAAGTCTCTTGCAGCAGTTGGTCGAGTCGGGTCTCTTCGTCGATCTCCTCCCGATCGTTCGCAACGGACTGCAGGCGGGTGTCGAGTCCTACGGGTTGAAATCGATGGAACTGCTCACCGGCTATCAGCGCAGTCATGACATCGACAAGGGCGCCAGCGCCGTCGTCGAGTACGACAAGTACATGAAGGCACCAGCGGACGGAACCGAGATTCTCAGCCGCATCGCCGCCTACAACGAGGACGACGTCCGGGCAACTCGCGCCCTGCGCGACTGGCTGGTCGAACGGCGCGATCCAGAGCTGGAGTGGCGCGAGGCGTTCATCGAGGCCGATGACTCTACGAACCCTGTGATCGACGCCCAGATTGCGGAGCTCTTGGCGTTTGCGCCGGACTCGCCGGAGCGTCTGATGGGCAACGTGCTCGGTTACTGGCTCCGCGAGGGACGAGCGAACACAGCGCAGCTCCTGGCGCGAGCGAGCAAGGACCCGGATGAGTTGTTGACCGATCCGGATGCGCTTGCCGGGCTCACTTTCGTCGGTATGGCCGACCAGTTCGGCAAGACAGGCAAGAAGTTGAAGTGGCCGGCCGCCACCTTCCACTTCCCGCCACAGGCCGTCGGGCATGGCCTCGACCCTGAGGGGAACCCTCGTGGAGTCAGCGTGTGCTTCAAAGCCGACGACGCTGCTCCTGGCTGGTTGAAGGTCATCGCAATCTCGCCCGACGATGGATTCATCGAGTTCGAATGGAAGCAGCAACACGACGATCTGGGCGTTCACCCAACCGCCGTCGTGGTGAACGGATGGGTATCTCCGCGCCCCAAGCCCGAAGCCCTCTCTGTGCTCGCCGCCGACCTGCTCGCCCACGCCGCAGGTACGTCGGTGACAAATGCGCTTCTGCGCCGCAATCCGCCTGCATTCACAACGGGCGGCGGGCCAGCCGGTGGACTCTTCACAGATGACCTGGCCGATATCGCGCAGTGGGTCGTGCAGCTCGAACACAGTTACGTGCCCATCCAAGGCCCGCCAGGCACCGGTAAGACCTTCACCGGCGCACACATCGTGCACGCGTTGGTGAAGGCAGAAAAGCGCGTCGGGATCACGGCGATGAGCCACGCTGCCATCGACAACCTGCTGACCGAGGTTGTGGATGTCTTCGAGACTGCCGGAGATCTCGAGTTGCTGATGGTCGCACGTCGGGGCACGACTTCGTCGGCGCCCGACATTCCGCAGATCACCTTGGTCAAGGACAACGCGAAGTGCGCAGAGCCGGCGTTCAACGTCGTGGCGGGCACCACCTGGCTGTTCGCAGGCGAGGACATGAGCGACGCGAAAGTCGACGTGCTGATAGTCGACGAGGCCGGCCAGCTCGGGCTCGCCGATGCGCTGGCAGCCACCCGCTCCGCACACAACGTCGTGCTCCTCGGTGACCCCTTGCAACTGCCGCAGGTCTCGCAGGCGTCTCACCCCGAGGGCTCCGGCGCAAGCGTGCTCGAACACGTTCTCGGCCCCGGCGTAGCGACCATTCCGCCAGACCGTGGCGTGTTCCTCACCGAGACACGACGCATGCATCCCGACGTCTGCCGGTTCATCTCCGACCAGATCTACGAAGGCCGGCTGGGGTCGCACTCGTCGTGCGCAACACAGGGAACGGACCAGGGCACTGGCCTGCGCTGGCTGCAGGCGCACCACGAAGGCTGCTCGACCGAGTCAATGGTCGAGGCAGAACTGGTTGCCGAAAAGGTGGCCAGCATGATCGGATCGAGCTGGACCGATGCCCGTGGCAAGACAGCGAAGCTCACCGGACAGGACTTCATGGTCGTCGCGCCCTACAACGACCAGGTACGCCTGCTTCGAGCGAAGTTCGACGCCGACCCGTTGCTGGCGGGCGTCAAGGTTGGCACGGTCGACAAGTTCCAGGGCCAACAGGCTCCCGTCGTGTTCTTCACGATGACGACATCCACGGCAGCCGACATGCCCAGAGATTCGCAGTTCCTGTTCTCACGGAACCGTCTGAACGTCGCACTCAGCAGAGCCCGCTGCCTAGCGTTCGTGGTCTGCACCGACGAACTGTTGAACAGCCGAGCGAGAGACATCGACGAAATGATCCTCATCGCAACCCTCTGCGCTGCGGTCGACTACGCGGAGGCGCGCGCGTGACCGCCGCCGAAGTCCTGCCCACCTTCTATCAAACCTCGCAGTGCGAATTCACTCATCCGGACGTCATTGACTCGGCTGGAAGGCTAGGCCGAGGCGCGCGACTAGGTTGCCGTGATCGAACACAAGCCGGTCATGACCGGACTGCTGCGGACGAGACGGGACAACTTCGGTGACGGGACTAACGAAGCAGCAGGAGGCCAAGCTCAGCGCACAGCTAGAGAAATGGCGACAGGATCTTGTCAATCTGACGAAGCGCAATAAGGCGCTCTACTTTCGGCACTTGAAGACCGCGTCGCTCGAAGTCGTCGCTCCGTCAATGGCGCAGATCTTCGCCAGGCTCGAGACCTCCCCTTGGATGTTCCACCTGCCGCCAGAGGATCCAGATGCGGGCGAGGATGAACCGCCGCAGGCGGCGGTCACACGCTCGTCCACTGAGCTCCTCACGACCAAGAAGTCGTCAAAGGAGTTGCTCGCCGCTCTGCGAAGTCTTGAACGTACGGCGAACCAGACACTCCTGGACACGGGCCTTTCCGTTCTCTACTTGAGCTTCGGCATGCTGAAGTGGATTGACCCACTCGATGGCAAGGGGCACGAGAGCCCGCTGCTGTTACAGCCTGTGACGCTCGCCCGCCCCGGACGGCCAAACGAGTTCCATCTCAACGAGGCGGACGACGACCCCGTCATCAATCCGTCGTTGACGATCAAGCTCGCGTCCGACTTCGGGATCACCATTCCGACGATCGACGAGTTCGATGCTGACCCGAAGTCCGTTGTGGAGAGGGTTCGTTCCGCAGTCTCCAAGCAGAAGGGCTGGTCGGTGGAGGAACGGGTGATTCTGACGACCTTCACCTTCCACAAAGACGCCATGTATCGGGACCTCATCACAAACGCCGCAGCCGTAGCCGCACACCCGCTCGTCCAATTGGCTGCTGTAGGCGCAACGGCTGGCGCCGAGCGTTTCGCTTTCAGCCCACCAGACGACGATGAGCTCGACCGAGTGGCACCACCCGAGGAGCTCGTGAGCATTCGGGACGCTGACTCCACCCAACGGAAGTGCATCATCGCTGCCCGAGATGGCCGCAGCTTTGTGATGGACGGGCCGCCGGGGACTGGAAAGAGCCAGACCATCACCAACGTCATCGCCGAGCTACTTCACGCTGGGCGCCGAGTGCTGTTCGTTTCGGAAAAGGCGGCGGCCTTGGACGTTGTTCACAACCGCCTCAGCGAGGCCGGACTTGCCGAGTTCGTGTTGACGCTGCACAGCCACAAAGCCACTCGAAAGGACGTCGCAACGACTCTCGGTCGAGCACTTGAGGTGAGCCCGCGCGCCACCGCGCGATTCAAGGAGACCGATCGCACAAAACTCGTTCAACTTCGGCAGGAGCTCAGCGACTACGCCATCGCCGAGAACGTTCGACGTCTGCCACTTCAGCAGTCGCTGCATCAGGTCCTCGGTCGCATTCTCCAGCTTCAGCATCTCCCTCACGCTCCAGTCGCATCCACGGTCGATGCGCACCTCACTCCCGAAGCGCTTGGGGAACACGTTGGTGCCGCGGAGCGCCTGGGGCGAGCTTGGGGCCCGATCTCCCGAGGTGATGGGTTCCTCTGGAGATCAATGAGAGACTCGACTGTCTCGGTGGGACGTCAGCAGCAGGTGGACGGCTTGTTGACAACCTGTGACCTCGCAGTTGATGCGCTATGTCAGCAAGCTGCTGGCCTCGACGACTCGCTCGGACTCGGTTGGTCGACGACAATGGCCGGCGCCCAGCAGCTTCACCACCTGACGTCTCTGGTCGAGAGCCACCCCCACCGAGCAGACCTTCCGGTTCACTGGCTGACCACCTCTGACATCGGGGATGTCGCAGCCGTTGCCACCGAACGTCGGGCACAGTCAGTGAGCCATTCCGCCGCGAGCGCGCGAGCTGAACAGATCGCCGGCACGGCATGGAGACTTGCTCCGCACAACCAGCACAAACCGCTCCTCGAGCTGTTGGCCCAGTTGGGCAGCATGCCGGTACCGCTCGCAGATCCGAGCGAGCTGAATTCTTCCTCGATCGCCTCGGGCCTCGGCACGCTCTCCGACCTCGACGCCGCCATCGGCACGATGGGCGACGACGTCGCTCGGATCCAAGCAGGGTTTGGATTTCCGCGATCCAGCCCCACAATCGCTACGTGCGAGGAGTTGGCTGAGCTCGCCACCTTCATCGGAAGTCCCCACCCGCCGGAGCCGGCATGGCTCAGCCCCGTTGTGCAAGCGTCGCTGCAGGACGCGACCACTGTGATGTCGGAGCTTCTGACGGACTACCGATCGCGACGCGAGTCGCTGAGGAGCACGTTCACCGACGGCGTGCTCGACTTGGACCTGATCCCACTACAGGCACGCCTCAAGGCAAACAACGGCATCAAGAAGCTTGGGAGCACCTACAGGGCCGACAAGGCACTCCTGGTGCCGTTCGTGGTGAGCGGAAAGGTCAATGCCCAGGTCGTCCAGTCGCTGGACGCGGCCATTGCTTGGAAGCAGCTCAGCGAGCGACTCACGGCGGCGGAGGCGATGCACAGCGGACTTCTCGGCAGCTACTACCAGGGACGCCTCGAAACTGACCTCGAGCGTGTCGAACGAGCAATCCACGTGGCTCAGCGCTCGATGGCGCTCTGCCACGGCAATCCACCACCCCTGCTTTCGCAGCAAATCGGTGTAGCTGCAACACCCGGTGCGGAAGTGCTGCAAGCCGGGGTCCGCCTGCAGACGACACTCGCCGGCTGGCACGCTGGAGTCGCACCTGCCCTAAGCGACTTCGCGCCTAACGCAGATGCGCTGAACATCGACGAGCTTCGGCCGTGGGCACATGCCACCTCGGAGCGCTTGGCATCGGTCGCCGCGATCCTCGCTGCTACAGCCCAATCCAGCACCGTTGCGCTCACCGTTGGGGAGTCCGTCGAGCTCCTCGGGAGCAGCCAAGCCGCCAAGGAGATCGAGAGGGCGGTGCAGCAGACCGGCGACGCAGATCGAGCGCTACTGGGTCCCACCTACGAGGGACTCACCTCGGACTTCGACCAGATTCACAAGGACCTCGCATGGGCCCGATCCATCATCACGGCCACCGGCACCGAGCTCACGGAAACCGCCGCCGCCGACCTTCTCGTCATGGCGTCGACCGCCGACCACCTCGGCATGAGCCTGAGCGCTGCCACGAAAGCTTGGGTCAGTGTCGCAGACCTATTCCAGCAACCTTGGCGCGATCAGCTATCGAAGGACTTCTTCGTCTCGTTCGACGATGGGCGCGCGCTCCTCAGCGAACTGCACGACACCTCGGGTGACATTGACGAGTGGTGTCGGTACGCCACCTCACGCCAGGAGCTGGTCGATGCTGGGTTCGAACAGGTCGTGACATTCGCCGAGGAACAGAGCGTCGAATTCGGAGATGTGTCCAAAGTTGTCGAGCGTTCGATCCTGGAGAGTTGGGCTGACTCTGTCATCTCTGGTGATAGTCGCCTGAAGACCCTCGCTCCCAGTGAACGCAACAACGTCGTCGAGCAGTTCCGAGATCTCGACCGTGCGCTCGTCGCAAACGCCGCAGCGCGGGTTATCAACGAGTGCGCGAAGCAGCGGCCTTCAACTGCGTTGGGGGCCGCCGGCATCATTCGTCGCGAGGCGCAGAAGAAGACCCGCCACAAGCCCATCCGTACGCTCCTTGCGGAGACGAGGGAGGTCGCGCTCGCACTGAAGCCTTGCTTCATGATGAGCCCGCTCTCCGTCTCTCAGTTCCTCCCCCCGGATATCGGTTTCGACGTCGTGATCTTCGACGAGGCATCGCAAGTTCGGCCAGCCGATGCCGTGAACTGCATCTACCGCGGCAAGCAGATCATCGTGGCCGGCGATCCTCGACAGCTGCCCCCCACAAACTTCTTCGAGCAAGTCACCGAGGAAAGCGCAGACGAGTTCGACGAGGAAGCCCCCGAAGACTTCGAATCCGTTCTGGACATTTACCTGGGCAGCGGTCTTCCGCCGCTCTCACTGCAATGGCACTACCGCAGCCAACACGAAGCACTCATCACGTACAGCAACTACAAGTTCTACGGTGGACGTCTGCACACCTTCCCTGGTGCGATCGAAACGGCCGACGACGTCGGAGTAGAGCTGTTCTTTGCAGGTGGCACGTACCGACGGGGCGGCGCGAGAGACAACCCCGTGGAGGCTGCCGCAGTTGTTGATCGGGTGCTCTTCCACCGCCGCAACGACCCCAACATGACCCTCGGCGTCGTTGCCTTCTCCTCAGCCCAGGAGTCTGCGATCCTTGCGGAAATCGAGCGCCGGTCGGCGAAGGAACCCGAGCTCCCGGAACTACTCACGGACGATCGGCTCGACGGATTCTTCGTGAAGAATCTTGAGAACGTGCAGGGCGATGAGCGCGACATCATCATCTTCAGCATCGGCTACGGCCCCGATGAGCATGGCAAGTTCACGGAGCAGCTCGGTCCCCTCGGGCAGAAGGGCGGCGAGCGTCGTTTGAACGTTGCGATCACGCGCGCACGAAGACGGCTTGAGGTCGTCACCTCCGTACGGGCTGCTGATTTCCCCGGCACATCGATGGCCGAGGGCATCCGACACCTTCAGCGGTATCTCGACTTCGCTGCCCGCGGAGTCAGCGCCCTTGCCCTCGAAGTCAACCCAACCAACGGTGATGCTGAAAGCCCCTTCGAGGAAGCGGTACTCAGCTACATCGCGAGTCTCGGGTTCGACGCCGTACCGCAGGTTGGTGTCGCTGGCTACCGGATCGATATGGGGGTCCGACACCCCACTCGACCGGGCGAGTTCGCAATTGGCATCGAATGCGACGGCGCCGCCTATCACTCATCCACTGTTGCGAGAGACAGAGACCGACTCCGCCAGGACATCCTCGAAGGGCTCGGCTGGACACTGCACAGAATCTGGGGCCCATCGTGGTACCGCGACCGTCGCGGCCAGGAGCAGATTCTCAAGGCGGCGATCGAAGCCGCCTTCGAAGGGCAACGTCAGAGCAGAGCTTCGAAGCCGAAGAAGGCCGATACACCGGTCATCGAGATCGACACGGTCGATCTCGACGAACCACCAGCATGGACCGTGCCGTACCAGCTCAGCCATTGGCGCCCAGCACATCGATTCGTCGACATTCTCTCTCTTCCCACGGCCGAACTAGCCGTAGGTATCGAGGTGATCTGCGCAACTGAGGGGCAGATTCATGGGGACCTCCTTCGCCGCCGAGTGTGCGAGTCATTCGACTTGCAACGAATGGGAAGTCGAATCAAGGAGGCCATCGACGCCGCCATCACCACGGCACTCAAGAGGCGATCAGTACTCCACGGCGACGCTGGCTTTCTACGAGCAATCTCCTACGACCCGCTGGTTCGGGTTCCCACCAGCGACGAACGAACCAATCGCATAGTGGCCCATGTCGCCCCTGCTGAGCGCCAGGCAGCGATTCAACATCTCGTCAGAGACAGCCAGCGAGTGGAGCTTGACGACCTGCGCGTTGCGTTCGGACGGCTCTTCGGTTGGAAGAGAATTGGAGCAGACATCGAGGCCGCCTTCGACAGAGACGTGCGCCAGCTCGTCAAAGACGGAGAGATCGCACTCGACGGCCACCGCCATGTCATCGATGTCAAGTAACAGATGGCCGACACGTCGTGGCCCACGATTCGTGCGCCCGTGTCCACCTACAGTGGACAATCAATTGAGACGAGGGGTGATCAGCCCCTACCCGGTGACCAGTGCGATGAGGTCTGAGTAGTCCTTGACGACGCCGTACTTCACGCCCTTCGGACCTTCGTCGCTGAGCGAGGCGAAGAACTTCTTGGCGCACTCGATCTTGGCAATCTCGACGCCACGAAGCTCCAACGTCTCTATCGAACCCTTTGTCTCTGCGACAAAGTACACGTGCTGCACGCGGCCTTCCTTGAACGCGATGGCCCAGTCCGGGTTGTAGTTGCCTACCGGTGTGGGGATGAAGAAACCACGTGGCAGCTTGGCGTAGACCGAGATCTCCGAACGTGTCTCGAGGTCCTCCAAGAACGCTCGCTCTCCTTTGGAATCGGTCACTGCGTAGTCGTATCCAAGTTCGGTCGACGATCGCCCTCACGCCAGACGCGAGCGCCTACCAAAGCGAGGGGGATTCAGCTCGATCTACCGTTGCTGGCAAATGCGGCGGTCTCCCGCGTCAGGGGCGTCGCCATAGCGCGTGAATACCTGGCTGCGACGCGAGGACCGAGCAAGAGGCGATTGCCTCACGATGAGGGGGTCGCTGGGTGTACGGAACCCATAGGCTCGGCCTTGTGATCAAGTCCGCCAGCCAGTACCCAGTGCACACCCTGCTCGGTCATGAAGGGAATCTGCAATACAAGATCCCTCCCTACCAGCGTGAGTACTCCTGGCAGAAGGCAGAGTGGGAGGCTCTCTTCCAGGATCTCCTTGAAGCTGACGGCGCACACTTTGTTGGCACGATTATCACCCTGAACCAAACCGACGACGCCGCAGACAAATCCGTCTTGGAACTGATCGATGGTCAGCAACGAATGACGACCTTGACACTCTTGCTCGCCGCGATCTATTCGGTGCTCAAGCTGCACGAAGATGAACTGGACGAGGACGATCGGACAGACGTCACCAATCTCGGCCGGCAACTGATTCGCAAGCAGGACGGCGAACCTCGGGTCATTCCGCAGAAGCAGGGACACAACCGCGACGATTACGTGACCGTCCTCGCCGAGGCGGGACTGAAAGTCGACCCAGCATGGAAGACCTACTTCTCAGTGCGGCGCATCTCGAGGTGCTACCAATACTTTCGCTCCTCGATCCTCAGGCTGGCTGAATCTGAGGGCGTTGACGAGGTCGAGGCAGCCAAGCGGATGTTGGACGCAGCTCAGCATGCAGTCATCGTCAAAATTGAAGTCGCCAGTCACGCCGATGCGTTCGTCCTCTTCGAGTCCCTCAACAACCGGGGCATGCCGCTGACCCCTGTCGACCTCATCAAAACTCATCTGTTGGCTGAGGCCGAGCGCAAGGGCATCATGCACGTCGACGAGGCGTTCAAACGGTGGAACGAGATGCTCACGAGCCTGGGGGACACCTACGCTACTCATGAACGGTTTCTTCGCCACTACTACAACGCGTTCAAGGCTGAGCTCCCTGAGGTCGCGAACGCGCCAGTCGCGACGAAGTCTCGACTCATTCGGATCTACGAGGTGCTCTTAGCCGACAGCATTGAGGAGCGGGTTGGAGAGCTGATCGCTGCCAGCAGGATCTACGGTCGCATCACGGGTTCGGTTGAGACTGAGAGCCCGAATGAGCTACACACTGCGCTGCGTCAGCTCACTCGCGCGCAGGGTGCACCGTCGTACGTCCTCGTGATGTGGATGATGAGCAAAGCCAAGCTATTGGAAGTGAGCGAAACTCACCTCGTCGACGTGGTGAAGCGACTGACCAGCTTCTTCGTTCGACGTAATCTGACCGGCTTCCCTCAGACCTACGCGCTGCCCAAGCTGTTCATGGACATTGTGGCCAGGTTGGAGGCGGTCACCGGCGAGGCGGCGGTCAGCTTGGTGTCGGCAGAGTTGACCGGAGCCTCGTCGGGTGACGAGGCGTTCCGCGAACGCCTCGAGGGGGCGATCTACGACGAGAACACCGACGTCACTCGCTTTGTGCTGGCGACATTGGCAGAAGATGCGATGACGAGAGAGACCTCGGTTGACCTGTGGGAGCAAGAGAAGGGGCACTTCGTCTGGACGATCGAGCACGTCTTCCCGCAAGGTGACAACATCCCTGCCCCATGGCAAGAGATGCTTGGTGGGGCGAAGGCTGCGGAGGAGGCGCACGAGGGACACGTTCACCGCCTCGGCAACCTGACCATCACGGCGTACAACAGCAACCTCGGCAACAAGTCGTTTGTCGACAAGCGAGATCGGACAGACGCTGGCGGCCATTTCATCGGTTACAAGAACGGCCTGTCGCTGAACTCAGGGCTGGCCTCGAAGGATTCCTGGGTCGTTGCCGACATCGAGGAGCGGACCAAATCCCTCGCAGATCAAGTCATCGGGCGGTTCCCGCTCGGATAGGCGGCCGGTGCCTCGTCGACTGTGCGCTGGGGGCCCGGCGACCAACTCGTGATGCGTCCTCCGACTCACCAACGAATGGCGGAACGTGCATCTGGGTGACGCGGCGCTATCCGGTGACCAATGCGATGAGGTCTGAATAGTCCTTGACGACACCGTACTTCACGCCCTTCGGACCTTCGTCGCTGAGCGAGGCGAAGAACTTCTTGGCGCACTCGATCTTGGCAATCTCGACGCCACGAAGCTCCAACGTCTCCATCGAACCCTTTGTCTCTGCGACAAAGTACACGTGCTGCACGCGGCCTTCCTTGAACGCGATGGCCCAGTCCGGGTTGTAGTTGCCAACCGGTGTGGGGATAAAGAAACCACGTGGCAGCTTGGCGTAGACCGAGATCTCCGAACGTGTCTCGAGGTCCTCCAAGAACGCTCGCTCCCCCTTGGAATCGGTCACGGCGTAGTCGTATACGTGCCGTTCCAGCTTCTTGCCGGCCAGCGCCAGGTTCTGCTTGGTCTGGTTCTGGGTGAAGATGGCGCTGTCGAAGCGGTCGTCGAGAATGTCGTAAGTGAGGTGCTCGACGATCACGGTGGCCTTCTGTTCGTTGATCAGCTTGGCCACTTGCGTGATGAACTGTTCGGGGTTTTGGCGGTACTTCGCAAAGGTGGCTTGCAGCACGCCGCTCAAAATTGTGGCGGTGGTCCGCCGGGTGAGCTGCGTCTTGTCGGTGATCTCGCCGAGCAAGTCGTACTTCACCTGCGAGCCCGCGGACACACTTTCCACCTGGGTCGAGCGGCTGCCGACAGAGAAGCCCTTGCCATCAGCCAAGTCATCGGCGCCCAGCGAGCCACGCTGCTGGCCGGCCTCCACGATGTACTGCAGCGGGGTGACCACGAGGTGGCGATCGAGCGACTCGATGCACTTTCGAATCAGCTCGGCGGAGTCGAATGCCACTTGGTAGACGGCCTTGTGGTTGATCCGCCCCCACAGCTCTTGGAACTCCTTCTTGTCGAAGTTGGCCTGGTTCAGTGGAATGGGCTTCGGCTTGCGGTCGTCGCCGGGTGTCGGGATGCCGAGGTGTAGGGAATCGACCAACGCGGCCACCTGGTGGTGGAACGGCTGCAGCTCTGCGGGCATCTCAGGTACGTCGGTGTCGGCACGTTCCAGCCACTTGTCGGTGAGCTGATCGTCGTAGTCGATGTAGTCGTTCTTCGCGAGCCAGTGGCGCAGTTGCTTAGCCTGATCCGTCGTGATGGTGTGCGCCACCGAACCGTCGAGCTGCTTCAGCATCTTGCCGACGAAGAACTCGGCGGTCGCCTTGCGCGGTCTGGCAGAGAGCGACTCGGCGATCTCCTTCTGCAGGCCCGTGACGAAGTCGGTGTACGACTCGTCGGTGACCACAGTGAGCACGTTGATGTCATGCACGGTGGCTGGATCGTCCATCCGTTCGCCGTGCTGGTCGACAGCGAGCCGAAGCCCGCGACCGATCTCCTGGCGGCGCGAGATGGTGTTGTCGCTCTTCTTCAGCATGCCCATCACGAACACGTTCGGATTGTCCCAACCCTCACGCAGAGCCGAGTGGGAAAAGATGAACCGCACCGGCTCGTCCAACGACAGCAGTCGCTCTTTGTCCTTCAGGATCAGGTCATAGGCGTCAACGTCTGCGGATTGTCCGGCGTCATCGCCACGAGCAGCGACGGACGGGTCGACCTGTCGCTTGGTCTTCTTGTCGATGGAGAAGTAGCCCTCGTGCACCTGGCGCACGGTGTCGCGTTGAAGGTAAGCGTGGTAGCTGCCGGCGAACTCCATCTCGCCGAGCACTTCGGCGACGACCTGCGCGTACTCCTCTTCGAATACGCGGGCGTACTGACCAAGTGTGTCCTCGCGCTCGTAGTCGCGGTACTTGGCGACTTCGTCGATGAAGAACAGCGAGAGCACCTTCACGCCCAGCGGGTGCAGTTCGAGCTCTTTGTCGATGTGGGCTCGGATGACCTCGCGGATCTGGATGCGCCGCTTCGTTTCCTCGGTCACGTCTCGGTCGGCAAGCTGGCCAGCAACGACGGTGTCACCGTTGCTGAGGTCAAGTACGTCGCGGGTGGCGTCGATGTCGGTGACGAACAAACCCTTGTACGCCTCAATGCCGCCGGAGAGATCGTGCAGGTTCGAGCCCTGCGAGAGGCGTTTCACCTGGCGCACGATCGGCCCGCCTTTGGTCTGCACCTCCAACTCCACCCTCGCCTGCGGCTTCGAACCCTTGGCGAGCACGATGGCGTCGAGGTACAGGTAGGCGGTGGAACCGGCAAGACCTTTCACGGTGATGCCGCGCACCGAGATCTTCTTCACCAGTTTCTGGTTGTAGGCGTCGAGAGCGTCGAGGCGGTGCACCTTGGTGTGATCCACCTTGTGCGTGGCGGAGTAGCGCAGCACCATGAGCGCCTTGAAGCGAGCGAGGGCGTCGAGCGACTTCGCGGCACCGAGCTTTTGCGGCTCGTCGATAATCACGATCGGCCGGTTGGCGCTGATGACGTCGATCGGCTTTCGTGACTGGAAGTCGTCGAGCTCGCGAAAGATCTTCCTGGCCTCTGTCGAACTCCGCTTTCCGTCAGCCGCCTTCTGTTCCGCGTCTGCAGCAGCGTTGAACGCCTGGATGTTGATGATCATCACTTGCACGCCGGCATCGGAGCTGAACCGCTCCAGCTCGTGCAGCTGGGTGGAGTTGTAGATGAACGTGCGCGGCTTGGTGCCGTAGGCCTGTTGAAAGTGTTCGGCGGTGATGTCGAACGACTTCTTCACCCCTTCACGAATGGCGATCGAGGGAACGACCACGATGAACTTCGACCAGCCGTAGCGCCGGTGCAGCTCCATGATCGTCTTGATGTAGACGTACGTCTTGCCGGTGCCCGTCTCCATCTCGATGTCGAGGTTGGGTGCCCCGGGGGCAGCTTTGCTGTCGACAGCCGACGTGGAGAGCGGCAGCCCGCGGGCGCGTTGGACGTTGTGCAGGTTGTCCAGCAGTTGCGTTGGCGTCAGCACGATCTCGGCGTTGCGCAGGCCGGAGTCGGCACGGTCGCTGAACAGCGCAGCGGGTTGTGCGACGGCGTTGCGGCCGGGGTCGACACGGTAGGTGACGCCATCGATGCGTGGCTGGCCGGCGAAGCAGTCGACCACCGCGTCGACCGCCTCGGTCTGGTACTGCTGGACCTTGAACTGCAGTTTCACGGCCGGCCCTTTCGGCGAGCTTTCGGCAACGTATGGATATCGAGCGCATGCCGTACGAAAGCGAATGTGTCGCTGACCTGGGGAAACGCGACGTTGTCCACAGGGAACGTTTGGATACGGCTTTCGTAGCTTTCGTCACTCACCGCGTTCGTATCCAAACTGGGACTCCTTTCGGCATGCTTTCGGCAAACCTTCATTGCGGACGTGTACCGAATGAAAGCAATACCGCCTCTGACCTGCGGATATTCGCAGTTGCCCACAGGCAGCGGCTTTCGGCGGATTGGATATCCTTTCGGCATCATTCGGCACGCACCCACGACGAATGCGCCCGCGACCCAGCGTTGCGGATCTTGCCCGCGCGCTTCAGTTTCGCCAGCAAGTTCGAGATCTTCGCTGTTCGGGCGTCGCTGGTGAGCACGTCGCCGACCTTGTCCCACAACAGCGAATCGATGTCCGCTCGAGTGGCGGCGTCGAACTCGTCGATGAAGTCGAGCACCAGCCTCGCGACGTAGTCGTCATTGGCTCGATCTCGGATGTAGTCCGCTTTCGCATCGGTGGCAGCAGCTACAGCCGCGCTGACGCGAACGGAACGGCCTCGACCTTCGATCAGCTTGTCCTTGCGCAGTCGTTGCGCCGTCTTTGCTGAGATCGGCAACCGCTTCTGCACCCGGTCAAGCGCTAACACGTCCTCCAGAGGCAGGTCGGTTCGCACCATCAGCAACTGGGAGTAGGCCTGGTCGATCACAGCGCCTGGCATGGTGAGTTTCACTTCATTCGGGCGGCTGGTGAGGTCGTAGTCCGGCAGCGGCAGGAATCGAAGCATCTGGTCCTGCACCATGCGGTGAATGCCGTAGCCCATGTGGTCGATGAGGTTGAGTTCGGTCATCGCTTCCACAAGGAACGGGTTGCGGTACTCCCTTGGTGTTGCCTCGCGCAGTGCGTAGTCGTCAGGGCTGCCATCGAAGAACTCACCAACGCTGATGAACTCCAGCCGGTCGACGTACTCGATGACGATCACCCTCGAGCGCGCCGAGTAGTCCTGATGCGCGATGCAGTTGTAGAGCGCTTCCAGGATGCTGCGCTCGTTGTACTTGCCGATCTCGCGGTAGATCAGTTCGTTCGGCGGCATCAGCCGCATCTGTACGTTGCGGATGCGCGCCGCCAGCGCCGTCGCGCTCAGCAGAAACGGTGGATGGAAGTGCTCGTAGGCCTCTTGCTCGCCGACCAGCTTCCAGGTCATCTCCGCTGGGTGCGGGCTGAGCAGGTGCGTCGACTCGGCGGCACCAAGCAGCAACACTGCGGCACGGGTGAGCTGGCCATTGCGGGTAAGTCGCGCTTTGGCAAGGAACACCTCGTCGCTCCACTCACCGATCTCCGCAGCCGGAATCCGCGCCGCGTGGCGGCCGGTGAAGCCAAGCCGCGCTCGCGCCACGGCCGCGGGGTCAAGATGCGCAAGCGTTGCCCCGGGCACAGCCACTGCGGTCCAGTCCTTCGCGATGGTCTGCTGGCGGATCGCGTCCAGCTTGTCGACGCCCAGGGCTGTCAGGCTCTCGCCGGCTCGCCCGTAGTAGTGGCCATTCCACGAGATCGGCAGTCCACGGGGAGCAGGAGGAATCTCCATCAGCACCACGCGGCCGCCGTCGTGCTCCAACTCATGGATCTCGCGGAAGGTGACACTCGGTTGGGTGCCGTTCGACATCTGGCCCTTCAAACCGTGGAGTCGTTCGTGCTCGGGTCGATAGGAAGTGCCCACTACCTCCCGGGTCGAATCGTCCACGCCGAAAACAAGCCAGCCTCCGTTTGCGCTTCGGAGGTTCGCCTCGTTGGCCAGCGCGGAGAAGTAGCGGCCGATCCTGTCGGTGTCGAAGTCAGCGCCGGCGCGTTTGAACTCGACCACCTCGTTCTCCCATCCGGCGATCAGCCGTTGGAGAAGGTTGCCGAGTTCGTCGTTCGTCATGACCCGGGCTTACAGCACCTTCACGTCGGTCGCCGGTGACACTTCGCGGAACATTTGCTCGGCGTTGATCCGTGCCGCATCATCCGCAAACGCCGAGTCGCGAAACACCGCCCGCAGCGGCTGCCGCTCGGCGATGGAACGCACCACGTCGAGACTGACGGTCTGGTCAAAGCATGCGATCAGTGCCCCATCTTCCACGACGAACACCCCATGCCCGGACAACTCCTCGATGTTGATTGGCAGCGACAACTCCAACCCCCAATCGAGGAGAACCTGAAACAGAAGGTCCTCACCCGTGCGGTCCGCCTTGATGTTGTCAATGTCGAGGCCTAGCTGACTTTGCGAGCTGACATCCGGTGCGAGGAGAGCATTGGCGGCACTCGACGAGTCCAGCCTCAGTGCCCGAAAACCTGTGTCAGAACCGGGCAACAGAGAGCGCCCGACTAGCCCCGCCGCGTGGCGACGAATGCGTTCTCGAGTTACGTCGGCAATCGTTGCCATTCTCATACGAACTGCTGCAGACCCCCCTGCTATCTCCTCAGGCAACTGAATGAGCACGAAGCTTCGGTTTCCACCATCAGCGGCGTTTGCGTTGAGGACGGCCGCGGCGGTAGTTCCGGAACCCGCGAAGAAGTCGAGCACCGTCGACTCTGGGGTCATTCCAATCTGGATGATTCGCTCCAGCAGCGCGACCGGCTTAGGGGAATCGAAGACCTTCTCCGACTCGAAGATCTCGCGAAGTTCGCGGGTTGCCTTCTTGTTCCCGTCGAGATCGAGCCACAGGGTCGATGGCCTCTTGGCACGCCCGTCGAGGTAGAACTTTTGGTAGGGATGCCACTGCAGTGACCCGGATCGCTCAGTTTGCTTCCAGGCGATGAGGCCCTCCTCCACCATGGCCAGATAGTGGTCTCGTCCGCACCTCCACCGGCTCTCGTAGCCCTCCGGTCCCACTGGAAACACCTGTGAGCCGTCCGGCGCCTCGACCGGGAAGTACATGCTCGGACGGTCCTCTCGCCTGTCCTCTCCTCCTGTCCTTCGAAGAGATCGGGTGAGAAAGAATCCGCGCTCGTCCTGCTCGTTGTAAATAGATGCGTCGACGTCGCTGAACTCCAGACCCGCCAGCGACGATGCCTCGCTACGGCGGAAGACCAGGAGATAGTCGACGAGGTTGGAGAACCCATCGAAACCTCCTCCAGTGGGAGTTCCCGTCGAACGAGTCACTAGGCCGAGAAAGTTCTGACTGCCAAAGATCTCGCAGCAGATTCGCTTGAGGTTGTCAACCTCATGGTCGTCGATGGAGATGAAGATGACGCCGTCGTCTGTCAGCAGGTTCCTGGCCAGTTTCAATCTGGGGTACATCATGCTGAGCCAGTCGGAGTGGAACCTTCCATTTGACTCGGTGTTGGCGACCAGCCGGGTGCCTTCTTCGTCGGTCTGGCCGGACTTGGCGAGGTACTCCTCAGTGGTCTCGGCAAAGTCGTCGTTGTAGATGAAGTCGTTGCCCGTGTTGTACGGCGGGTCGATGTAGATCAGCTTCACCTTGCCCAGGTAGCTCTCCTGCAGCAGCTTCAGCGCATCCAGGTTGTCGCCCTCGATGAACAGGTTCTTGGTGGTGTCGAAGTCCACCGACTCCGCACGCACCGGGCGCAACGTCTTGGCAATCGGGGTGTTGGCAGCGAACGCAGCCGCCCGCTTGCCCGGCCAATCGAGCTGGTAACGCTCCTTCGGGCCCTCGACCACATGGTCGGACAGCTCCTGGCGTAGCAGGTCGAAGTCGATCGCACGCTCCACCACCGCGGCGTCACCTTCGCCGACCACCGCCTCGGTGATCACGTTCGGAAACAACTCGGCGATCTTGTCAATGTTGGTGGCCGTCAGATCCGGCGAGTGCATCTTCAGCTTCTCCAAGGGGGCCTCACGTGGTTGGGCTCGTCAACTCATCGAGCGTGGTCTGCGTATTCAGCAGCCGTCGCCGCAGATCGACCTTGCGGTTGAACTGCGGCTCGTTGCGCAGCGTTCGTTCTAGGGTGGCGACCTCCCGCTGCAGCCGGCGAGCCGCCTCCACCCGTTCGGCGACCGTAGCCGCGTCCTCACCTGGCAGCGTCACCACCGGCAGCAGCGGGGCCAGCAGCGCCACATACAGGCTCGGCAGGTCGATCGCGGCCGGCAGCGGCCGTCGATCCTCCCCCGAACACCAGGTGGTGCTGTGGAACCCTGCCGCCTTCGGCGCGCCTCTGTCGCTTGGCTTGGGCATCGCAGCCATCCGGCGCACCGGCGCCACGCCATTTGGGATCACCTCGAAGATGATGGGCAGCTTCACCGCACGGTCGATGGCGGCAAGCACGACGTCACTCACATCCGCACCCTTGCATTCGACCTCGAACACCTGGATCTCGGGCACTGCCGATGACCCCGCCAACCCGACAGTGCTCTCCGCCAACTTGTACGCCCAGGTGATGCGCTGCACTTCGGCAACGAAACGGTCGCGCAGGGCCGCGTTCACCTTGCCGTGCTCGTAGAACTTGCCCTTCGGTACCACTCGACCGAAGTTCGCTCGCTCCGGCCACAGGTACAGACCGGCCTCGCGCCGCTCACCCATCGGTGGGCTCCGGGTCCACGATCGCTAGGAACGCAACGAGCTCGAAGTCGTCCAACCCGCCGATCGTGTGAGTGAGCGCAGTTGTCGCACCAGGCGTGAACAAGCTATCGATGTCGCGCTCATCGGTGACTTCCACCATCGAGCGAATCGCAGCGCTCAACAGAGTGGAGTAGTTGCCCATCTCGGCACCATCGCTGGTAGCCGCGTTGAACACCCGAGTGACCTCTGCGACCGGCGCTGGATACGGTCGGCAACCCGAACGAATGAGGTCGAGCAGGTGCTTCACCTGCGTGTGATCGGCAATCACCTCGCCCTCGTCGTCGACGTACACCAGGTAGTGCGGATGCAGTCGGTTGCCCCGATTGATCGACTCATCGGCGTGGACGTTGCGCAACGCGAAGAGCACACCCGGCCGCAGACCCTTTGTGAGATCTGCCGGCACCACGGCATGCAAACCCCTCGGCGATGCCGAAAGGTCACCGTACTGCTTCAGATAAGCCAACAAGTCCATTCGGAAATCATTGAGGCCGAGATCCGTGATGGACACTCCCGTGCGCACGTCCTCCAGCTCGATCACCTCGTCTTGCAACCGGCGCAGCTGCTCGCGGCGGAACTCCGTGTCGCTGCTTTGCTGCGTGAGTACGTTGTCGTCCGCCGTCGCCGCGATGTCGGCGATCACCATGCGAGTCTCGACGCGCTCCTTCAGGTTGATGTACTCGTCGAGCGAGATGTCCGGCCAGAAGTTCACCAACTGGATCACGTCGTTGGTGGAACCGATGCGGTCGATGCGACCGAAGCGCTGAATGATGCGCACCGGGTTCCAATGGATGTCGTAGTTGACCAGGAAGTCGCAGTCCTGAAGGTTCTGCCCCTCGCTGATCACATCGGTGCCGATCAGCACGTCGAGCTCCCCGGTCTCCTTCGGCATCGTGAGGTGGCGTTGCTTCGACATCGGCGAGAAGAGCGTCAGTGCCTCCTGGAAGTCGTACCCCTTGCCCAGCGTTGTCTTCGCTGCGTGCCCCCCGCCGGTGATCAACGCCGACTGCATCCCAGCAGTCGCGAGGTCGGGCGCAAGCTCGCGGTACAGATACTCCGCGGTATCCGCGAATGCCGAGAAGATCAGAGACTTGCGATTGCCCGGGTTGATGGGGCTGCTCGCCTTGTCGGCTACGAGCGCCTTGAGCCGCTGCAACTTGCGGTCATGTTCCGGTGTGATCCGTGCCATCACTTCGATCAGCTCGCGCAGCGTCTCGCGGTCGTGCCACAAGTCGCCCCGCCAACGATCAACATCGACATCCTCGAGATCGATGCGGATCTTCCTGCCGAACCACAGCGGGTCGACTTCCACGTCGTCATCCAGCTCCAGCCCGTCGAGGTCCGTGGTCAGCTCCACCGAACCGTCGTGCTGATCGAGTCGGGTCAGGGAGTTGTCGATCGACACCTCGATGCGCTGCAGCGTGAGGCGGAATGCCTCGACCGAGCTCTCCAGCCGCTTCAACAGGTTCACCGTCATCAGCTGCTTCAAGCCCTGCTCACGCCCAAGCTGACCAAGGTTGCCCCTGGCCTGGCCGCCCTCCACGTCGTACAGGTCGCGGTACTTCTGCAGCCGGCTGGGGAACACGTAGGCAAGCGGGGTGTACACGCTCATGTTCAGCAACTGCAGCTGCTCGAAGATTTCGTTGAAGCCGAGCACACCGGGAAGGTCAGTGAGCGGCTCGCGAATCGACACTGGCGGCAACCGAGTGGGGAACGGGCCGATCTCGCTCGTGTCGTAGAACGCCTGAATGTGCTTGCGGGAGCGGGCGATGGTGACCGAATCGAGCAGCTCGAAGAAGTCGAAGCTCAGCATCTCTAGGATCGAGGCAGTGGTGCGCGCGTCCGCGGGCAGCTTCGACCATTCGTTGAACACCCGCTGCGCATCGCTGAACACCTTCTCCACAGTGGTGGACAGGTCGAGGTGCTGGGCAAGGTTCTCCGACTCACCCTCGTAGGCCAGCTGCAGCTGGTTCTTCAGGTCGTAGAAGCGGTTGTTCACCGGAGTCGCCGAGAGCATCAGCACCTTGGTCTTCACGCCCTCACGAATCACCCGGCGCATCAGCCGCTGGTACCGGGACTCCTTCTCCTCGGCGTAATCAGCGTTTCGAAAGTTGTGCGACTCGTCGATCACGACCAGGTCGAAGTTGCCCCAATTCACCCTGTCGAGGCGCAGCCCGAGCGACTCACCCTTCGTGCGGGTCAAGTCTGTGTGTGCCAGCACGGCGTAGTTGAACCTGTCGTCCGCGAAGATGTTGGTGGTCAGGTTGGCGTTGTAGTTCGTCCAGTTCTCGGCCAGCTTCTTCGGGGAGAGCACGAGTACCGACTTGTTGCGCAGCTCGTAGTACTTGATGACTGCCAACGCGGTGAACGTCTTCCCCAACCCCACGCTGTCCGCCAGAATGCAACCGTTGTACGTCTCCAGCTTGTTGATGATGCCGACAGCCCCGTCTCGCTGGAACTGGTACAGGCTCTGCCACACCTTGGTGTCGCGAAACCCGGTGCGATCATTGGGCAGCACGTCCTCGCTCAGGTCATCGAGGAACTCGGAGAACAGGTTGTACAGAATCAAGAAGTACACCCGCTCAGGCGAGTTCTCCGCGTACACGGAAGCGATGTGGTCGTGCACCAGCTGCGTGACGTCTTCCAGCTGTTCGCCGTTGTGCCACAGCTGTTCGAAGATGTTGAGGTAGGCAGAGGTGTTCGGTGCCTCATCGAACTTGTTGACCAGCCCGACTACCGCGTTGCCGCGCTCATAGCCCAGGTCCGCGGCAGTGAAGCCGTTCAACGGCAGATACGTGGCCGCTTCGTCGACGATGGCGAACTGCTGCATCGGCGCGCCCGTGCGATTCGACTTGAACCGCACCTTGCGCTCGATCCAGTCCGCGCACTCACGCGCGATAGCCCGCTGGGTGAGCTTGTTGCGCAAACGGATCTCGAACTCTGAGCCGTACAGACTGGACTCGCGGCGCGACTGCGGGATGAAGAACTCACGGCGGTCTCGGCGGACCCTGTCGGTGGCCTCCGCTGCAACGAAGGTGGGCGCAGTGAAGATAAACTCCAGCGAGTCGACCTGCTCCAGCTCTCGCTGCAATGCCTCGAACGCATAGATCGAGAACGTGGCTGCGGCGATGCGCACCTTCGAACCGGGAAGGATGACGTCCTTCAGGTCGTCTCCGAGCCTGCGGTTGACGTTGTCGATGAGTTCCACAGAGTTCCTTCGGCACCGAGAACATCCAGCTACAGCACCACTCCGAGCACCAACGCCCTTGCGGTCAGGATGACCATACTGCAGCGGCCTGGCTCGTTGCCGCTTGTCACGCTGAACCGTCTGCTGCAGTCGCGTTCCGCCGCCTCAACTACCGTGCTTCGTGAGCGGACACGACCAACTGGGTATCGGCGCTGAGGGGGAGAATGGCTGGCAAGAAAATTCTGACCAAGTCCCCGGGAGTCGGTTCCGAAGCGGTGAAGCTTGCCGTCAAGGTGTTCGAAAACAAGGCCGTACAGGACCAGCTGCGACGGGCACCCAGGTTGGTCGTCGACTGGGCGCTAAGCCTTCGACGTAAAACCCACGAGACCAGGTGGCCGAGCAGCATGACAAAGCTCAACCCAGCGGATCGGTTTGGTCAGCGTGGCCTCGAGCGCCGAGTGGAGAAGATGTCCGAGGCCCTTGCGATCACGTTCGGTGGCAAAGCCAACAAACCACCCGAGATCGAGGCTGCGCTGGCTGAGCTCAAGACGGCGATCGACGTAGCTGGCAAACTGCCCATCACGAAGCGCAAGCCATTGCACATGCGAATCGACAACGAGTTGGATGCGTTGGAGAAGAGCCTCGCCGACGCCGTACTTCCGAAGACCTGACCGGAGCAACACGATGGCCAATGAGATTCAACTGATCAGCGACGGCCACGGGCTGGCAGTCATCGGCGACCCGACCGATGTCGAGCGCTTTCTGAGTTCCGAGGGACTGAAGTCGAAGGTCCTCGATCCGCGCCGCCTTGGCGCGGTGCTCGATGCCGGCGCCAAAGTCGCCCAGGCGGGCTCCGAGATCTCCGCTCAGTCGGGTCGGTGGGTGCAACTGACCAAGGATTCAGCGGCCGCTGTCAAGACGTACGGACTGATGGACAGCACGACCCCGGGCGTCAGCCACGCGATGATCGGCAAGCCTGGTGACGTCCAGCAATGGATCCAGATCGTGAAGGGCCCAGGGTCGTCGTTGACAAACCCGGCCATGCTGGCCGGGGTCGCGGGGATCCTGACGCAGGTTTCGATGCAGCAGCAGATGGGCGAGATCACCGACTACCTCGCCAAGATCGACGAGAAGCTCGACGCCGTCCTGCGCGCCCAGACGAACCAGGTGCTCGCCAGGATGGACGGCGTCGACCTCGCCATCAAGGAGGCGACGACCGTACGAGACACCGTGGGTCGAGTTTCCGACGTCACGTGGTCGAAGGTGCAGAACTCGTCGGCGACGATCCTCGAAACCCAGGGCTACGCCTTGCGCCAGCTCGGAGATCTTGCGGACAAGATCGAGCAGGAGCCGAAAGTCGGCGACCTCGCCAAGATCGCCAAGGACGCAGAGGCCGACGTTCAGAAGTACCTGTCCGTACTGGCTCGCTGCTTCCAACTCCACGATGCAATCGCCGTACTGGAACTCGACCGCGTGCTTGACACATCTCCGGACGAGCTGGACGGGCATCGTCTCGGGCTGCAGGCAGCCGGACGTGATCGGCTGGAGCTCATCTCACACGTCACCGGGCGACTATTGGCTCGCATGAATGCCGCTGCGAGCTCCGCCAACCTGAAGGTGCTCCTGCACCCAACCACGGCGCCAGCCATTGTCGAGTCACGCAACGCCGTCGCGATCGATGTCCATGATTTTCACGGGCTGCTCGGGATCGAGTCCGGTCACGAGTCCGCGGATGCGACACGCTGGGTAGACGCCGCGGGAGAACAGTGGGACAAGGCACGTCAGACAGGATCCGAAGGCGTCGACACCGTCAAACAATTCAGCAGCGACGCCCTGGGCCACGCCAAGTCTGCGCGCGACAAAATCTCGAACAAATTCACTCGCCGCAGGTCGGGTGAAGGCGAACCTCACGAACACCCCGACGGGGCAGGCTGACGCACGACGCCCTCACTCGAGCCGCCGCTTACACCGTGAGACCGCTCGCCATTGGTGCCCCGCGTGACCAACCCGCACGAGTTCGACCCTGACGGCAGCGAGGGCTACCGCGGCGTATTCGGTGATCGGTATCCGTCGAGGGCACGCCTCACGACGGGTGGGCGTACCGGACTGGCAACCAACAGCGTGGCTGTTGACAGAATTCCGCATCAAGGTCACACACATTCGAGCCGATATTTGTCAACGACGGCGGTCAACGCCGACGACGAACGGGACCAATGGGAGACACGAGATGTCGAGGCAGAATCCAACTCTTGGAGCGCGTCCTGTGCTTCCTCCTCCGGGCTACGGCCGGATGGCACCTCAACAGATCGAACACACCTTTCAGCCGCCAAAGGGCTACAAGCTGAAGAAGAAGCGGCGGTGGCCGTGGGTGTTGCTTGCAATCGTTGTGGTGCTGGGAGTAATCAGCGCTGTGGCCAAACCGAAGGACGACGAGCCAGCTGGTCAGCGAGTCTCAACGCCAGCGGGCGGACAATCTGGCGCCCCCAACTTGGCCGCCGGACAGGCGGATACCACGTCTGGGTTCTCGACGACGCTGATCCAGACTGTCGATCCGTGGGTGTCCACGAACCAGTTCGAGAGTCCTGCGGCCGGCAAGCGATACGTCGCCGTTGAGCTCACGATGGTGAACACGTCGAGCGAGCCACAGACCTTCTCAACTCTCCTAGGGCTCGAAGTGGTTGATTCGCTCGGCCAGCATTGGAACCCAACGTTTGCTGGGCTGGACCTTCCGCAGCTCGGTGGCGATCTTGCCCCCGGAGCGATGATTCGAGGCTGGCAGGTCTTCGAAGTCGGGGTCGACAGCACGGGGCTTCAACTCGTTGTGAAGGGCTCACTGACAGCTTCAGGCATCACCTTCACCCTCTGAGCAATCCAGCTCCGGCCGCTCCGCGCTACACGCCCATCAGGGATTTGTAGTTGCCTTCGTAGAAGGCGTCTCTTGCCTGCTGGTCGATTCCTTGTTCGTCGAAGGAGCGCTCGAAGTGGCCGATGGGGTCTTTGGTGCCTTCGGGGTGCGGGTAGCCACCGGAGAACAGGTACAGCTCGGGGCTGGAGATCTTCACCAGCTCGGCCACGTCTTCACCCGGGAACGGGGTCACCCGCACCTGCCGGCGCAGGTAGTCCGACGGCTTCAGGCTCAGCTCACCCAACATCGGCTCCGTGCGCTTGAAGCTGCGCGCCGCGTCATCCAACCTTGCCATCAGTGACGGCACCCACGACGCGCCCATCTCGATCACACCGCACCGCAGGTCCCCGAAGCGCTCGAACACACCGTCCAGCACCATCGCCGTCAGGTAGGTCTCGGCCGCGTGATGCACCGACGGCAGATCCTTCGCCCGCAGGTTCTCGCCGCCACCGTGCAGGTCCGTCGGGCGCGGCCGGCCGTTGCGATGCCACGCCTTCGAGATCGCGTTGCGACCGCCACCAATGTGCATCACCATCGGCACGCCAGCCTCTTGCACCGCAGCCCACACCGGGTCATTGTCCACGTGACTCGGCAAGCGACCCGACGACGTCGCGTGCGTCACCCACAACGCGCCACACCCCAACTCGAGCGCCTCGGCCAGCGATTTCAACGAACGGCGTGCGCACAGAAGTCGCTCATCATCCGGTTGTGCGCAGAAGCACCGCCGGAGACCAGGTCGAGGTCGTCGGACATCGCGAACAGGCCCAGCGAGAACGTCGAGAACACCAACTGACTGGCGAAACCCAACAGGTCGAGCGCCTGCGACTGCTCGTCGAATGGCAACGACCCTGTCACACGCCTGGCGTACCGTTGGCGGCGTGAGAGAACCAGGACCTGGGGCGCAACCGTGACACGCCCTGTGCCGACCATTGTGTGCCACTTCACCGATGAAGCCAATCTCCCTGGAATAGTGGCAAATGGGCTCCTCGCCGACACAGCCGTGGGCGACAACCTCCAGCGGGAGGCAGGCAAGCCCGGTATCAAGGAACGCCGCCGGGAACGCGCCGTGCCGGTCGGTCGGTACCAGGGATTCGTGGGCGACTACGTGCCCTTCTACTTCGCCCCGCGCTCACCCATGATGTACGTGATCAGTCGGGGGCAGGTGCCGGAGTACGGCTCGGATCTCGCGTCGCTGGTGTACCTGGTCAGCTCAGTCGAGCAGCTATTTGATCTCGGTCACGAACCAGTGTTCACTCGCCGAAACGCGGTACTTGCAAACGCCGACTTCACCAACGACGTCGGCGTACTCGACGATCACATCGACTGGCCGTTGATGGACGCCCACATGTGGAACGACACTGATGAGGACACGGACCGGAAGGCTCGGCGTATGGCGGAGTGCTTGGTGCACGGCAGGGTCGACTGGGCCGCATTCCACGAGATCGGCGTCTTCGACGACGCTGCACGAACACGAGTGGCCCGAACGCTGACTACTCTGAACGCAGAGACGCCGGTGGTTGTTCACCGGGACTGGTACTACTGAGGAGGCCGCCATGACAATTCACGTCGCCACTGGCGACCTCCTGAAGTGCCCAGCTGAAGCCGTCGTCAACACGGTGAATACCGAGGGGGTGATGGGCAAGGGGATTGCACTGCAATTCAAACGTTCATACCCAGACATGTTCAAGGCGTACGTCAAGGCATGCCGAGAGGGACGGGTTCGGCTCGGCACAATGTGGCTCTGGCCCACCGCCGCCCTCGCCGGACCACGGCTCGTCATCAATTTTCCAACGAAGGGTCACTGGCGCTCCCGCTCCCGAATCGTCGACATCGAGAGTGGCCTCGTCGACTTGCGACGCGTCATCGTTGAACATCAGATCTCGTCCGTTGCTGTTCCGCCATTGGGCTGCGGCAATGGCGGGCTGGACTGGGCCGCCATTCGGCCTCGGATCGTTCGCGCCCTCGACGGTCTGCCGGATGTGGACGTCTACCTGTTCGAACCGGCCGGCGCTCCGCAGGCCGCCGAGATGACGACCGCAACGGCCCGGCCACGGATGACACGAGGCAAAGCCGCCCTTGTCGCGCTGTTGGGGCGATACTCCGATCGAGCGTTCGAGGCCTCGCTCATCGAGACCCAAAAGCTGATGTACTTCCTGCAGGAGTCGGGCGAGGAACTCAAGCTGCGGTACATAAGAGGACCGTATGGTCCGTACGCCGACAACCTCAATCACGTTCTCAAGGCGGTGGAGGGCCACTTCCTCACCGGCTTCGGAGACGGAAGCCGAAGGGTGGCAGAGAGCGAGCCGTTGCTTGTCGAGCACGATGCGTTTGCCGAGGCGCTCGCAATGGTCGCCGCTGAGCCAGTCCTTGCCGGGCGAGTCGATCGAGTACTGCGACTCACCGAAGGCTTCGAATCGGCATACAACATGGAGCTACTCGCAACCGTCCATTGGGTAACCAAGGAGAACGACCAAGCGAGGCTCGATGCAGCATGTGCAGGCCAGCTGGTCCGCGAGTGGAGCCAGCGCAAGCAGGGCCTGTTCGGACAGGCAGACGTCGAGCTGGCCTGGGAACGGCTCAGCGAACAGAACTGGCTGACAGACGCATCAATCGGCAGCGTCGCTGTCCTCAGATAACGGGATACAGCGCATCATCGGTCTCAGCCGTGGCTACACGCCCATCAGCGTCTTGTAGTTGCCTTCGTAGAACATGCCTCGCGACACTTGGTCCACTCCTTGTTCGTCGAAGGAGCGCTCGAAGTGGCCGATGGGGTCTTTGGTGCCTTCGGGGTGCGGGTAGTCACTCGAGAACAGGTACAGCTCGGGGCTGGAGATCTTCACCAGCTCGGCCACATCTTCACCGGGGAACGGCGTCACCCGCACCTACCGACGCAAGTAGTCCGACGGCTTCAGGCTCAACTCCCCCAACATCGGCTCCGCGCTTGAAGCTGCGCGCCGCGTCATCCAACCGTGCCATCAGCGACGGCACCCACGACGCGCCCATCTCGATCACACCGCACCGCAGGTCCCCGAAGCGCTCGAACACACCGTCGAGCACCATCGCCGTCAGGTACGTCTCGGCCGCGTGATGCACCGACGGCAGATCCTTCGCCCGCAGGTTCTCGCCGCCACCGTGCAGGTCCGTCGGGCGCAGCCGGCCGTTGCGATGCCACGCCTTCGAGATCGCATTTCGACCACCACCGATGTGCATCACCATCGGCACGCCAGCCTCCTGCACCGCAGCCCACACCGGGTCGTTGTCCACGTGACTGGGCGAGCGACCCGACGACGTCGCGTGCGTCACCCACAACGCACCACATCCCAACTCGAGCGCCTCGGCCAGCGACTTCAGCCCCTACTTCGGCCAGCGGCGCTCCAGGCCGCCGGCGGTCACGGCGTACACGTACGGGCCAAGGTTCCAGCCGTTCGAAGAAGCTCTCGGTGAAGCGGACGGTGCGGTCAGTCACGTCGTGGGAACCGTTTTGCCATCTCGTCGATCTCAGCCAAGACCTTCGAGCGGAACGGTTCGGGGACTTCGTCCCAAGAGTGGCAGGTGGCCGCAATCACGGCTTCGGCGCGTTCGTTCGGCGTCATGCGATCCATGTCTGCGGCGCTGATGAACTTGCGTTCCTGCATGAGTCGCAACATATCGCACAGCACGACCGATGCAGCCTGCATCCTGCACGCAAGAGGCAACGCTGATGGCGAGCACGGCTGCCACCACATGTCGATCCCTTTCATTGATCAATTGGTCACCCACAAACGTCGGCGCGGCCCCGTCTGGTACCCGTCGATCGCGGGTCGAGCAGTGCTCGTGTGGCGAGTTGCGTATCCTCACGGCCGTGCAGTCGACGAGCATAAGAAGAGGGTCGAGGCGAACCGCGCCTCCCACCCAGCAGCCTGATCTGACTGGTTGACCCACGTTCCGTCACGCAGCTACAAGCGGGCCGTACTTTCGCTGAGCGGCTTGCTTTGAGACCCCGAGCATGACGCCGATCTCACTCCACGAGTGATGGTCAGCCCGTGCCTGGCGCACGGCCTCCACCAACTGGAGGTCCACGGAGGTTCGCTGCTCGGAGAGTTCCATCAGCGCCCGCAGGGCAGTCGTATCCACGACCAGGAGGCCGTCAGAGTCGACCAACTCGGCCCATTTCTCGAACGCCTCCAGCTTCTTGGCCCGATCTACCTTGCTCATGACCGCGAGCCTACAATCACCGTCAACGCATGTTGACGCGCTGCGTGATTCGTCCACCCCGTTCCGACTTTTCGAGCGGTTGATATTCTCGTATCATGCGGTTTATACTCTCAATATGTTGGAACTCGAACGTCTGGACGAGGCCCTGGCGCTCCTCGGCGCGCTGCTTGAAGAGCGGGGCGAAGAGGTTGGGCTGCTCGTCATTGGTGGCACCAGCCTTCTCATGCTCGGCCTGGTCGAGCGGCCCACCGCTGACGTCGACATCGTTGGCCTAGCTGGGGACGGAAGCACTTACCTCCAGGCACACGAACTTCCGGGCTTTCTGGCCACGGCCGCGGCCGAGGTCGGCGCCGCCCTCGCACTACCCCGTGACTGGCTCAACGTCGGGCCGGCCGGCCTCATCACCTTCGGGCTTCCGGCTGGCCTCGCGCAGCGAGTCACAATTCGCCGCTATGGCGGGCTCGAGGTCCACCTGCCATCTGTTGATGACCTCATCTGCTTCAAGCTCTACGCCGTCGTCGACCTCACCGAGAACAGTCGACACTTTCAGGACTTGCAAGCAATCGGCCCGACGGCCGAACAACTTCTGACCGCGGCGCGCTGGACGCGCACGCACGATCCGTCGCCAGGATTCCTCGGAGAGTTGATCCGAATCCTTCGACTCTTTGACGTGGAGGTGAACGATGACGACCTTGCGATCCCGTAAGGCTCCGTCATCGGCCAGCGGTCAGGCTGTCGCCCTCGCGGCAGGGGCGTGGCGCGAGCTGGGCGTGTCGGGCTGGACGGCGACCCATGACAAATGGGCCGTGGATGTCGAGCCGCTCATTCTCTTTACAGCGTGGCTTGATACCCGTGACATCCGGCTGCTGGACGAGGCAACGGACTGGTGTGTTCGCAACTGGCGATTCGTGTCGCGAACCCGACTCAAGAACCTCGCCCGCCGTCAGCCATCAGAGGTACAGGAGGCATTCGGCGTATTCGCCGCCACGGTCGGTGCGTTCTCCGGCGTTGCCTGGCCGGGAGCAACCGACCAACGCATGTTCCAGGTGACGGGTCGCTCGGTGCTCAGTCCGCTCGAACGTCCGTCCATGGCGTGGGTTCGTCTGAGATCGATGTTCGGTCTCGGCGCTCGCGCTGAGATCCTGCGTGTGTTTCTGTCGGAACCGCAGTCGCGCTTGAGCGTCGCAACGCTTGCCTCGGCGACGGGCTTCCTCAAGCGGACCGTTGCCGATGAGTGCGAATCGCTCGAACTCGCCGGCATGTTGTCCGTCCGATCGATCCGAAATCGATTCGTGTACGCGTTGGCGAAGCGCGCTGAACTCGAAGTACTCCTGGGAGCCCTACCAGAAGTGCTACCCGACTGGTCGGCCATGTTCGCCGTGGCCCGCGAGCTGGTCCTGTTCGAAGAACTCGAGGAACGACCGTTGACCGCGACGCTCCCAGTACACGCCCGTCAGACCCTCGACCGGATTGCAGATGACCTTGACGTTCTTGGTGTCGACGGCGCCTCGGCCGACGCTCGCGGCCAAGCCTTGATAGCCGCAGTACACGCCGTTGGAACGAAGACGCTCGCTCATTGGGCAACGGGCAAGTTCCCACAGCGTTAGGTGCCAGAGGTGCTCTCTGCGACTTCAGGACCCCGGTAGAACTCGACGGCGAACTTCGCGGACAATGAGGGCTCGACGTGATGGAGTCGACCCGGTGGGATCACTATGGAGTCGCCAGCACTCAGCAGGTGCGGGTTGGCCGGGTCATCCTCGAACACGAACGTCACAGTTCCTGCGTGCACCACCAGTCGCCCCCACATCGCGTCAGCCACGCGGTGCGCACCCAGCAAGCCGGCTGGAACCGATTCGTGATCGAACGTCTCGGTCGTGCGCGTCAGCTCGAAACCGACTGGAATCCCTGGAGGTGTTGAGTCCGCCATCAGCCCGGCAGCGTTCCTTCCACCACGGTGTTGGGAAAGAAGTGGTGGTGCCTTGCGCCGGTGACTTCGTAGATGGCGGTGCCTTCGCGGCCATCGTCGGTGCGCACACGCATCAGGTTCAGCCCGCCTCGATGGAACGGTTCATACGGGCGGGCGAAGGTGCCATCGGCGTGCACCACCAGCCGGCGACCATCTGCGAGCGTGCACGTGCACTCACCCGACAGCCCGGCAACGTCGTCGCCGTGCTCGCCGTATGCAGCCGGCGCACGGTCGGCGCCGACCCACTGCAGGTCGTACGAGAAGTCGACGATCGGCACCGGGTCGCTGCCATCGCTGGGCGCCCAACAGCCGTCGGTGTAGATGCGCGCACCGTTGCTGAGCTCCCAGTGCCACACGCCCAGGAAGCCGTCATCGAGTTGGATCTGGAACCAGATCCACAGCGGGCAACGGCCATGGTCGCGAATGCCCCACGAGTGATCACGCTGCCCGACCCATCCGTCGATCGACCGGGCCCGGCCGTCCACCGTCAGCGTGCCCTGGTAGGTGCCGGACTGGAAGATGTGGCTCTGATCCCAGATCAGCTCGTGGCCGGCACGCATCGTGCCGCGGCGCAGGCCGTACGGCTGCGTACGCGCCACGAAGGTGGCATCGATACCGACAGCGCACTGGTCGGGGTCGGCGAACAGGCGCACCTCCTGCCACGGCCGCACCACCTCGATCGACACACCGGGCACCGCCATCGTGTGCGGGTCGCCGCCGATCTCGCGGTCGCGCACACCCAACACCGCGTTGCCGTCGACCCGACCCATCTGGATCGAATCCATCCTGTTGCGAGCGGGGAACACCGCCATCGTCAGGAACACCACGTCGCTGGCATCGGTCACAGCCGGGTCGTGAATGTCGAAGAACAAGCTTTCCCGCCAGTGCTGGTGATGCGTCACCACATTGGTCAGCAACTCCGGAATCTGGTGCACGAACTGTTCGTCGAATGCCGTCGGCTTGGCCATTCGCGGACGCTACCCCCACGCCACGATGCGCTTACCATCGTCGGGCCGCGTTCCTCGGACGTCGCGTGCAGTGAAGGGCGCCCAGCGCACTCGACTGCACGCGACGTCCGGCGAAACTGGCCGCGGGGTTCGGTGCGGGAACATCGAGCGTGTTTCGGGCGTTGCAGCGTCACGTATGGACTCGACCACCGACACCTCCGCCGATCTGACCTCGGTCGCCATTTCTGGCAGCGGGCCCGATCACGACAGGCGGGTGAGCGACGTCGTTGAACTCATCGACGTCATCCGCCCGGCGGTGGAAGCCGACGGCGGCACACTGCACCTGCGAGCAGTCGATACCGACAGCGGCGACGTCACGGTCGAACTGGCGGGCGCCTGCGGCAGCTGCGCCGTCGCCTCGCTCACGCTCGAAGGTGGCATCACGCGTATCATGCGTCAGCGCCTCGACTGGGTGACGGCAGTTCACGGCAGCGTGGAGGAAGACCCCACCGCGACCGGCGTCGGCGGCTGGGTTCCTCGCAGCTGACACCCGACGCCGACGTTCGCGTCAGGCGACGACGGTGCCGAAGATCTTGCCGATGAGGAAGGTCACCGAGGCCGTCGCCACCACGATCAGCAACTGACGGACGCCGCCTCGCACGACCCCGGAGCCGCTGGAGAACGTGATCCAGCCGCCGACGGCGACGCTGGCGATTGCGGTGAAAACGATCGATGCCCACATCGCCGCCGTGCCCGACGTGACGAACCAGGGCATCAACGGCACGAGCGCGCCCACGGAGAACAGCGCCAACGATGACACGGCTGCCACGCGCGGCGAGCCGAGGCCGTCGGTGGTGATGCCGAACAGCGTCCGCGCCGCGAAGTCGAAGAACCGACTCTCGTCCAGGGGCAGCTCCGTGGCTGCCTGCTGTGCGGTCTCCTTGGCAAAGCCGTCCTCCTCCAAGCGCTCGGTGAGCTGCTCGAGGATCAGGCGTGGGTTGCGACGCACCAGGCTGCGTAGCTCGGCGAGAATGCCCTGGTAGAGCTCGACCTGGCTGCGCACACTGACCCACTCGCCGGCGGCCATCGAGAACGCTCCCGCGACCAGGCTGGCAAACCCAGCCAACCGAACCGCCGACTGACCGGCCGAGGCCCCCGCCATCGCGATGATCAACGACAGGTTGGTCACCAACCCGTCATTCACGCCCAACACGGCTGCCCGCGCTGCGCCACGATTGACCGATTGCGTTCGCGCACGCAGCTCCGACGCATCGGCTCCACCATCGGTGAGGTACGGGTCAATAGCGCTGACGAGCGGCCCACCGGGCGTTGCCTCAGTCATCTGCGCGCTGCAACACGACGAGGTCGGCAATCGCTGCCGCCGCATAGCCCGCCACATCGTGCACGGGATAGCTGCGGCGAATCACACCATCTGGATCGATGAGATAGCTGATGCGCTCGGGATAGTCGAGGTACTGATGACCGGCGGGCCGCACCACCTCATACAGCGCGCCGACGGCACGGTCCAGATCACTGAGCAATCTGAACGGAAACTGCTGAGCGACGGCGAACGCATGGTTGGACTCGACGGTGTCGAACGATGCGCCCAGAATGACGCAGTCGAGTGATTCGAACAGTTGGGCGCTGTCACGCAGGCCCTGGCCCTGAACCGTTCAACCAGGCGTCGCTGCCTTCGGGTACCACCACAGCAGCACCCAGTGGCCGGCCTGGTCGGCAAGTGACACCTGATAGCCGTTGTGGTCGAGAAGGTTGAAGGCAGGCGCGACGGTTCCGGGCAGCAGCATCCCTCCAGCCTGCCATGCGACCCCAGGCATTGCGAACGGACGCGCGCCGCCGGTTCAGTGGGCGGCGGCGCTCTTGGTCATCTTGCTCGTCAGCTTGGGCACGACTGCCACGAGGGTGAAGCCGACCACCAGACCGACGGCCGCCGACGCGGCGGTGTTGACCAGCCAGCCAAGCACGCCGCCGACCCCGGCAACGTCATGCGCCGGCTCCTCCAACCAGTGGATCAGATCGTGCGGCCCGTGCCACCCCAGCTCGTGTGCACCCGCAACCAGGATGTGGCCACCCACCCACACCATCGCGGCGGTGCCCACACCCGAGAGCACGGCGAGCAGCTTCGGCATCCCGGCCACCAGAGCACGCCCGACCCGAACCGCTGGCGGACGACCCGACGACGCCAGTCGCAGCCCTACGTCGTCCATCTTCACGATCAGCGCCACGACGCCGTAGACGATCGCCGTGATCAGCACCGCCACCACCGCCAGGATGATCGCGCGAGCGACGAAACCCTCATCGATCACCTCTTTGAGCGCGATGACCATGATTTCGCCGGACAGGATGAAGTCGGTCCGGATGGCGCTCTTGACCGTCTTCTCTTCATGATCGACATCGATCGCAACAGCTGGTAACACTGCGTGCGGGGCAGGGCTGAAGAAGCGGTGATGGATCTTCTCCGCACCCTCGAAGCACAGGTACGCCCCGCCGACCATCAAGATGATCTCCACCAACACCGGGACGAATTCGCTGAGCAACATGGCCGCCGGCAAGATGAACACGACCTTGTTCTTGATCGAGCCCTTGGCGATGCGGGCGATGATCGGCAGCTCGCGTTCGGCTGCCAAGCCCTGCACGTACGCGGGTGTCACGGCCGTGTCGTCGATGACCACACCCGCAGCCTTCGCGCTCGCTTTCGCCGCCGCCGCGGCTACGTCGTCGACCGACGCAGCAGCCAACTTCGCCAACGCCGCCACATCATCGAGAAGCCCAACCAGTCCTCCAGCCATCGTGCGACTCTACGGGCAGCGCACCGCCGAACCGCCTCCAAGGACCGGTCAGTCCGCGGCGCCTGCGAGGCGGATGTGGCGCATACGCCAGTTGGCGATCAGCAGCAGCACGGCGGTGACGATCAGCAGGCGTACAACTGCCGCGCCACCCTCGGGGATACCGTCACGATGCAGGCGAGACGGCGGGTCGTCCAGCAGGCCGACGAAGATGCCCCGCGACTCCCAGGTGGGTGACAGCTGCGCAATGCCCGTCAGCGCGGCACCGAGCAGACGCTCGAGCAGGAACACGAACGCGAGTGACCACACCGCAGTCCGGCGAGTGAGGCACCCGATCGCGATGAACACGGCCACGTAGGCCACGCTGCCCACCGCCGCGGCGGCGAACGCCGGCCACGCGCTCGACGGACTGCCCGCGACGACGGCCGCGAGCGCAGCGGCGGGGGCGATGGTCATCAGCGCCACGGTGCAGCCGCCCACCCAGCGGCCGAGCACGATCTGCCAGGTCGGCGCCGGCGACAGCCAGGTGAAGTGGAACGCACCCGTACGAATCTCCGCGCCCAGCACCGAGTCGCCGATCACCAACGCAGCGATCGGCACGACGAGCCCGAAGATTCCCTCGGCCGCGACCCGTGCGAACGCCCGGTCGGGCGGGGAATGAATGGCGCGGGCGAGCAGTCCGAACAGCAGTGCACCGACGCACGGCATGAGAATCGCCGCCCATCGTTTCGGCGGGGAAGCACGATTGCCACGTGTAGACGAAGATCGCCAGCAATCGTGGGCGCGGGCGCCACGGCCGAACTGTGGACGTGGTGGCGCTCATCCGACCAACTCCCGGAACAGGCTCTCCAGCGAGTCGTCGAGCGGGTGCACTTCCATCAACCGGATGCCCGCGGACTTCGCCAGCTGTGGCAGCGCGACAGCGAGCTCGCGCGCCTGCAGCGTCTCCACGATCAGCTCGTCGCGCTTCGACTCGAACCGCACGCCGGTAACCGACTCGAGCCCCACCAACAAGCCAGCAAGGCGACGGCTGTCGTCGCAACGCACCAACACGTGGCGCGGCGTGTCGTCCATCGCGTCACGGATCGCGCGATGCCCGCCGGCCGCGGCGAGCCGCCCGTGCACCAACACGATCACCCGCTCGGCCAGCCGCTCGACCTCGCTGAGGACGTGCGAGCTGACGATGACGGTGCGACCGTCGGCTCCGAGTTGCTTGAACAGCGCGATGAGATGCAGCCGCTGCACCGGGTCGGCACCGTTGAGCGGCTCGTCGAGCACCAGCACGTCGGGATCCGCCACGAGCGCGGCGGCGATCTTCGCCCGCTGCCGCATGCCCTTGCTGAAGGTACCGACCTGCCGATCGGCCGCATCGAGCAGGTCCACCGTACGCAACGCACGCTCAGGTGCGTCGCGATCGGCCACCTGCCGGAGATCGGCCATGTAGCGGACCAGTTGACGAGCGGTGAGCCCGCCCGGCACGGCCTCGTCCTCGGGCACCAACGCCATCGACGCGTGCACTGCACGGTCGCGCCGTGGGTCGAGTCCCTTGACGAGCACACTGCCCTCGTTGACACCCGTCAGGCCGGCGATCGCTCGCATCAACGTGGTCTTGCCCGCACCATTGGGCCCCAACAGCCCGCTGACACCAGGCCCGAACGAACAGGTCAGTTCCGACAGCGCGACCTTCGGCCCGAACCACACCGAGACCGCGTTCACCTCGACGGTGGCGGACGCGACGAGCGCGGGATCTGACACGACATCCGTCATCGCTCGACCCACCGATAGCGCCACCAGAGCACCGCCGCTCCGGCGAACAGCACCACCAGGTAGCAGGCCAGCGCGAGCCATCCGCCGCCAGCGACACCACTCAGTTGCGAGCCGACGTCGACCTGTCCGAGGAAGATGACGTCGCGCAGATGCAGCGGCATCGCCAGCACGTTCAGCAGACCGCCGTAACCGCCAGGTCGGCCACTGCCGTCCGACTGGTCGACGATCACGCCCGCCGAAATGGAGGTGAGCAGGAACAGTCCGATGATCGATGCACCGGCGACGATGCGGCGGTCGGTCAGCGACGACAACGCGCACCCGATCATCGCGTAGTAGACGGCCAGGACGAGGATGGACAGCGGCACCTGCCACAGCACGTCGAGATGGCCGGTGAAGTAGTCGAGCGCGGCATCGCTGACCAACATGTTGCCGACGAACAACACCACCTGCGGCAGGTACGAGAAGGCGAAGAGGATGGTCGCGATCGACCCGACCTTGGCCACCACGTAGTCGGTTCCCAGCAGCGGTCGAGCGAACATCAACGGCAGAACCTTCTGCCGTCGGTCGGGGCACATCACGTCGGGGGCGACGAGCGCAACGAAGAGCAGCAGCGCCGACGACACCCCGACGTACTCGCGATAGGTGATGATCTGAAAGCCGTCGAAGCGGTCGCGCGTGACGTACCCGATGCCGACGTTGACGATGGCGGGAATGGTGACAACCGCAAGCAGCACGAACGGCGCGACCTTCTGTCGCCACGTGCGGCGAAGGCCGAGTGCACGGCGCATGGACGCCTTGTAGAGGGCAAGCGTGGCTGCCCCTCGTCGTCCGCGGGGTCCGTCGTACGGGCGATAGCCGCGGTCGTAGACGGCACCACCGCCCGCAACGGTCGAACCCTCAGCGGCGCTCATGCCAACTCCCCGCTGCGCTGCACGAACGCCTCGTCGAGCGAGCGCAGGCGGGTGGACAACCGGAACAACGGCAGCCCCAGATCGGCGACCACATCGCGCACGAGATCCATCTCCGCGTCGTCGCCCACCGTCGCCTCCACCACACCGTCGACGGTCACGCAGGCCAGGCCGACGCGGGCGAGACCGGCGACGAGTTCGTCGGTGTGCCGGCCGACGTCGATCGTGACCAGACCCGTGCGTTCCAACAGCGACGTGGTGGCACCCGACACCACCAACTTGCCGGCGTTGATCATCACCACGTGGTCGCAGACGGCCTGCACATCGTCGAGCAGGTGCGTGGCCATCAAGACGGAGATGCCGAAGGAACCGAGCCGATCGACGAGCTGCAACATTTCCTCGCGGCCGATCGGGTCGAGCCCCGCGGTCGGCTCGTCGAGCAACACCAACTCCGGGTCGCCCACCAGTGCCTGTGCCAGTTTCGTGCGCTGCCGCATGCCGGTGGAGAAGCCGCCGATGGGCCGGAAGCGGGCCTCGTCCAAACCGACGAGATCGAGGATGTCCGAGGCCCGCTGGCGCGCCGCGCGTGGTGGCAGCCCACTCAGTTCGCCGAACGTCGACACGACGTCAGCCGCTGTCTGGTCCAGCGACAAGCAGTCGTGTTCGGGCATGTAGCCCAACCGCGAACGCACCCCGATCGGGTCGCGCGCCACATCGATGCCGCACACCTCCACGTGCCCCGCCGTCGGGTGCGACAGGCCGAGCAGTATGCGGAACATCGTCGACTTGCCCGCGCCGTTGGCACCGACCAAGCCGATGCGGCCCTGAGGCAGTTCGAGCGTGAGGTCATCCAGCGCGGTCACGCCCGGATAACTCTTGGTGAGCCCCGTGATGCGGAGAAGCGGTCCGGTACTCACCCGCCGAGTCTGCCAGGTACACACGGTCACCGCGCCCCACTTGCCGCTGTCGGGCCGTGTGGCGATTCTGCGGACGTCGCGTGCAGTGGAGTGCGCTCAGCGCTATTGAGTGCACGCGACGTGGGGGAAGTGAGGACTTCTTGCAGGGATCGGACCGTGGCACGAAACGCAAGCTGGCTCTTGACGTCCGGATCAGTCGCCTCGACGACGCGCCAGCCGTTCACGACCAGCTGACGGCGGCGCTCCATGTCACGCAGCTGTTTGGCCCGAGAACCGTGGGTGTAGAACGGGCTCACTTCCAGCGCAACCCGTGCCGCTGTCCAGGCGAAGTCGACCTCGACCGGATCTGCGCCGGGCACGGGAACGGGATAGTTCCGACGCCATCCGCGCAACCCAGCTGCGTGCAGCCACCGTGCCACCCGCTGCTCGAGGCGGCTGCGGTGACCGATGCCATCGAGGCGTTCGGCAAGCAGTTCCAACAGAAGCCGACGCCCGACCACCGCCCGAGGAGGAAGCGCCTCGACGAGCCTCATGACGCGACACGCTGTCGTCAGCCCACGCACCAGGGCGTCGTCGAGGCAGCGTTCGAGGGTTGACGCATCGACGAAGCGGGGAAGCAGCACGAGCGTTGCGTCGGGCGTCGCGACTCGACCCGTGTGCCATCGGCGGCTCGGCAGCTCGATGCGGTGGCGGATGACGGCGATGCCATCGGTGCGTCCCGAACCGGACATCGGCACAGAGAGCATCGGCGATTCTCCAGCGCGTACGGGAAGCTCGTGAACGACAGCTGCCGAGGTTGCAGCGATCGTCGACCCAGGAACAGCCAGAGCAGCCGCCAGAATGCGCTGCGGGTCAGTGGGAGCGACGGTCGCGTGTCGCATTACCTCGGCGAAGACCGCAAGCAGCTCCCCCGCGTCGCGACGTCGCTGGAGCGCCCACTGATCCACTCCGGCCTTGGCGGCCTCTTCGATGGTGACGAGTCCGAGTTGGGGCCGCGCGATACGCCGCAGCCGAGCGTCGATTTCAAACGACGTGAGCATGTCGACACCATCGCAAACGGGTGTGACAGCGTGCCCTTCCGCGGCCGTCGCGAACTCAGATGGAGTAGGGGCCACCGCGCTTCGCGTACTCGGCGCGGTAGGCGCGGGCCAGCTCTGTCTGACGGGTCTTGGACAGCAACTTGCCGGCCAGCTGGAAGGTGCCGTGCTCCTCCTCGTCGAGGTGGTCGCGAACCTCGTACGACAACTGCTTGGCGAGGTCGGCGAAATGGTCGGTGGTGGGGTCCACACCGCGCAGTTCCTCCACCAACTCTTCGGCCTTGTGGTGGTCGGCCAATGCGTGGCGACTGACCGTCAGGCCGGCATCGTCCATCAGCAACGGCACGTACAGGTGCCGCTCTTCGGCAGTGGCGTGTGCGTCGAGTTCGTTGGCGAGCGCCAAGAACGCGGCACGACGCTTGTCGGCCGACGTGCGGGCATGGGTCATCGTGCGGGCCAGTGATCGCTGGATCTCGTGGCTCTCGCGTAGGTCCTCGAAGATGGTCATGGAAAGCTCCTTGGGGTCGACGGCAGCCTGTACCCGCCTCTCCGGAGCCCTAAACCGCGGACGTGCGTGCGATTACTCGCGAGGCAGCGACACCGACATGCCCGGAAGTTGCGCCCAGGGCTGCCTGTGCTCGCACCACACCTCGACGGTGGGCGTCACCGCCGACCGGTCGTCGAGCGTCCCCGCCTTCACGGCGATCACGCCGGCGGGTGCAACCAACGCGGAGAGGATCGGCGAGCCGCAGTTGCCGCAGAAGCGCCGATGCACGTAGACCGCATCGTCGTTCTCGCCACGATCCTCGAACGTGCTGAGCTCGCCCGACACCTCCATCTGGCTCTCGAGCACGATGAGGTTCACCGAGAAGGCACCGCCGCTCTGGCGCTGGCAATGGTCGCAGTGGCACACCACCGTCGCCATCAGATCTCCCGTGATCTCGTAGCTGATCTGGCCACACAAGCAACGTCCGGTCTGCGACATCTCGCGAACGTACCACTCGTCGATCAGCCCACAACTCAAGCAGGTCGTCGCATATATGAATAGATGTGCAGATGTTGGGGTAGGGTGGCCGACATGGAGTCGAGAACAACAGCCGTGTCGATCTTTCGCGTGGAGGAGCTGGACTGCGCGACCGAGGAGAACGACTTGCGGGCTGCGCTCGGCGGGTTGGCGCAGGTCTCGGGCCTCGAGTTCGACCTCGTCGCTCGTCGGGTGACCGTGCGTCACACGTGCGACTCGGCTGCCCCGCTGGAGGCCGCGATCCGTGGCGCCGGAATGCGACCGCGGCTGATCACCCCCGCTGCTGCCGCCAAGACGCCCCGGTTGCCGCGCTCCATCATCATCACGACGGTGGTGGCCGGTGTGCTGGCCATCGGGTCCGAAGGCCTCGTGATCGCAGGTTTGGGCGAAAGGTCGGCGCCGGTGATCGCGGTGGCCGTCGCCGCCATTGCCTTGGGCGGTCGCGAGACCCTGCGCAAGGGGTGGCAAGCGCTCACATCTCGCCGGCTGACGATGAACCTGCTGATGTCGGTGGCCGCGATCGGCGCCATGATCATCGGCCAATGGCCCGAGGCCGCAGTCGTCATCTGGCTGTTCGGTGTCGCCGAGTTGATCGAGGCGTTGAGCCTGGAGCGGGCGCGCAACGCCATTCGCTCGCTGGTCGCGCTGGCGCCGGAAACGGCTCACGTCCGCACGGCCGACGGCAAGACCGCTGAGACGCCCGCCGAAGCAGTCGAACTGGGCGCAATCGTGTTGATCCGTCCGGGCGAACGAGTGCCGCTCGATGGCGTCGTGGTCGCCGGTTCATCAACGGTCGACCAGTCCCCGATCACCGGCGAGAGCATCCCTGTCAGCAAGGAACTCGGCGACGCGGTCTTCGCGGGAACGGTCAACGAGCGCGGCACGCTGGACGTAGAGGTGACAGCCGCCAAGGGCTCGGGCACCCTCGACCGCATCGCCGCCTCCATCCAACAGGCGCAGGGTGAACGGGCGCCCGCCCAGCGATTCGTCGACAGATTCGCGTCCGTCTACACCCCCCTAGTGTTCGCGATGGCCATCGCAGTCGCCGCCATTCCACCCCTCACGGGGCACGGTTCGTTGCGCGACTGGCTGTACAAGGCGCTCGTGCTGCTGGTGTTGGCCTGCCCGTGCGCGCTGGTCATCTCCACACCGGTCACCGTCGTGGCCGCGTTGGGTGGCGCCGCTCGCCGCGGCATTCTCATCAAGGGCGGCGTGCACCTGGAAGGCGCTCGCAAGCTGAGGACAATCGCACTCGACAAGACGGGCACGCTCACGCACGGCAAGCCGGTATTGACCGATGTGCGGTTGCTGGCCGATCTGAGCGAGGCCGATGTCCTGCGTATCGCTGCCTCCATCGATGCCCTCTCCGAGCATCCCGTCGCTCACGCGATCGTCACCGCTTACGACGGCGTCCTCGCCACGGTGACCGATTTCGAAGCCATCCCCGGTCGCGGGGCAAGGGGCACCGTCGACGGTGTCGTCCACCTCGTCGGCAACCACCGGTTGGCCGAGGACACCGGCGTGTGCAGCCCCGACATCGAGGCCATGCTGGAGGGCCTCGAGGCGGAAGCGAAGACGGCAGTGGTGCTGATGGCGCACAACCGTGCGCTCGCGATCCTGGCCGTCGCCGACACGATTCGGCCAGAGTCCGTCGAGGCCATCGCCCAGCTGCGAGCGCTCGGCGTGGAACCGGTGATGTTGACCGGTGACAACACTCGCACGGCGCTCGCTGTTGCCCGCCAGGTCGGCATCACCGATGCCCGCGGCGATCTACTGCCCGACGACAAGCTGCGCATCGTCGGCGAGCTTGCCGCCCGCGGGCCGGTCGCCATGATCGGCGACGGCGTCAACGACGCCCCCGCGCTCGCCAAGGCCAACCTCGGGATCGCAATGGGCGCCGCCGGCACCGACACCGCGATCGAAACCGCCGACGTGGCGTTGATGGACGACGACCCGCGCAAGCTGGCCGAGCTGATGCACATCAGTGCGCACACCTCGCACGTGCTGTGGCAGAACATCGCGGTCGCGTTGGGCGTGAAGGTGGTCTTCTTCGCCCTGACATTGACGGGCACTGCGTCGCTGTGGTTGGCGGTACTCGCCGACATGGGCGCCAGCCTCGTCGTCATCGCCAACGGGCTGCGCCTGCTCAACCGGCCGTCGCATCGCTCGCACCGCACACCGACCATCACCGACAGGAGCAACCGATGAGCACCCACCCACGCGTCGAGGAAGTGGTGGAGTCCGATGACTGTGCCGTGCGTTCGGTCGATGCCGAGAAGGTCGCCGCGGCCAAGGCACGGGCACTGCCCCACGCCGACGTCGATCGCATCACGGAGCTGTTCCGTCTGATCGGTGAGCCGACCCGGGTGCGGCTGCTGTACGCACTCGTCGAGGCCGGCGAGATGTGCGTCTGCGACCTCGCCGCTGTCGTGGACACGCCCGAGACGTCGGTCTCGCATGCGCTGCGACTGATGCGCATGGCCGGCATCGTGCGCACTCGGCGCGACGGGCGGATGATCTTCTACTCACTCACCGATGCACATGTCCGGCTGCTGCTCGACGTCACCACCGAGCACCTTCACCACACACCCGCTCACTGACTCGACGGTCTGGCCGGGCCCAGCACGCAGAACTCGTTGCCGTCCGGGTCGGCCATGACCACCCACCCGACGTCGCCCTGCCCGATGTCGATCCTCGATGCACCGAGATCCATGAGGCGAGCCACCTCGTCGACTTGGCTGCTGCCGGCCGACGGCGCAACGTCGAGATGAAGACGATTCTTGCCCAGCCTGGGCATCAGCGGCGGGCCGCTCCAGGTCACCAATGCCGGCGTCCCGGTCGGTGTCTGGATGGCTGTCTCCTCGTCCTGATCCCACACCAGCGGCCAGCCCAGGGCCTGGCTCCAGAAGTATCCGACAGCCTGTGTGCCGTCGCAGTTGATCGCACCGAGCCGACCGCATTCACCGAGGAACCGATTGGTCGGCTCGATGACGCAGAACTCGTTGCCTTCCGGATCGGCGAGCACGACGTGTGTTTCGTCCGGACCCTGTCCGATGTCGATGTGGCGCGCACCCAGTTCGATCAACGACCGCACTGTCTCGTGCTGATCGTCCAGCGACGTGGTCGTCAGGTCGAGATGAACACGGTTCTGGCCGGACTTGGCCTCGGAAACCCGAAGAAACTCGATCCCGAAGCTGGTGCCGTCGGTCGGCACCAGCCGAACCACATCTGAGGTTTCATCGGCAACCGCCCAGCGCAGCGCCGCCGCCCAGAAGTGCGCAAGCCGCACCGGATCGTTGGCGTCGACGCACAGATCGACCAACCGCAAGCTCACGCGACGAAGGGGTCCGCCGCCCACCGCTCGACGGCATCGCCGAATGCGGCCAACTGTTCGTCGGTCACGTCGAGCGCCAGCGCGATCATGCCGCGACGCGCGACGTAGAAGCCCGCGGCGAGCATGGCGTGAAAGAACAGCTCCACCCATCGCCCGTCGTCGGCGTGGAGGTTCATCATCGAGCCGACACCCACCACCGTCATCGGTATACCGGCGCCCGCCAGCGTCACGCTCAACCGCTCGCGCAACACATCACCACGTTCGTTGAGCGCGATCAGAACATCAGGGGTGAGGACGTCGCGCAACGCGGCAACACCCGCCGCCATCGTGACGACGTTGTTGTTGAACGTGCCCGCCTGCGACAGTGCACCACCCTGTGCTGGATCGAACGCGGCCATGATCGAGCGGCTTCCACCGAAGGCCCCGAACGTCATCCCGCCGCCGAGGTACTTGCCCAGCGTCGTCATGTCCGGCACCACGCCGAAGCGAGCCTGCGCGCCGCCGGGATGCAAACGCGACGTCATCACCTCGTCGAAAACGAGCACGCTGCCGTACTGCGTACACAGCGCGCGCAACGCCTGTAGGAAGTCCGGCTCGGCGGGAATGCAGCCACCGGAACCCTGCACCGGCTCGACCACCGCGCATGCGATCTCCGAGCCCGCCGCGGCGAAGGCCGCCTGCAGCGCGGGCACATCGTTGTACGGCACGACGAGGAAGTCGTGCGGTACGTTCAGGGGACCGGCACCGTGGGCGAACGTGAGCACGCCGCCGTGATAGCCCTCTTCGAACACGAGCACCTTGCGTCGGCCCGTCACGTGCATTGCGGTACCGATGGCCATCAGGTTCGCCTCGGTGCCGGAGTTCGTGAACCGCACCTGCTCGATGGACTCGAAGCGCCCGCAGATCAGTTCCGCCAACTCCACTTCCAACGCATGCGTCGCCCCGATTGACCAACCCCGGTCGAGCTGCGCAATCACCGCGTCGCGCACCGCCGGCACCTGGTGACCGAACAACCCGGCCGTGTAGTTGGCCAGCATGTCGACGTAGCGATGACCATCGACGTCGACGAGCACCGAACCTTCCGCGTGATCCACGCGGAAGGGGAACGGGTCGAAGTGCAAGACGGTGCGAGTGTTACCACCAGGCATCACGGTCGCGGCGGCGACCGCGAGTGCCGCCGAGCGCGGGCGACGGTCAGCGTAGGAACTGTGCGCGACGGCCAACGCCGTATCGAGATCGACGTTCAACATGCAGCGAATCTAGACGAATACCTCAATGCCGCGTCCAGGACCCGCGAGCGTCGAGCAAAGTCACCGGAACCAACCTGCGACGATCAGGTGGCGGAAGCTTTCGTCAGCGCGGCCTGTAGGTCTGCGTCGTCGAGCGCGCCGAAGAGCACGTTGGAGTCTCCGCTGGGGTCGACCACAACCAAGGCAGGTTGAGCAGGGACACCGAAGCGAGCGAAGACATCGCCTGGGTCATCGCTGATCTGCGGGAACGACAACGAGTACTTGTCGATGAACTTCTGGAAGGAATCGTCGTCGCCCGTCCACGCGACGCCCACGAAATCGACCCTGCCGGCCCACTGTTGTGCTGCTGCTTCGACCGAAGCAGCTTCTGCGTTGCACACGCTTCAAGTGGGTGCCCAGAACCAGAACGCGGTCGCCTGCCCAGAGCGCTGTGCACCATCGAACTCGCCGCCCCCGACGAGTGGCGCGGTGAACTGCAACAACTCCGGTACGCCCGCTGGCTGTGCAGGCGCGCCTGCAGCCGGGGCCGGTTGGGTGACCACTGCCGACGAGGAGGACGACGACGATTCCTTGCCACACGCAGCCAGCGAGGCCACCATGACGATGACCACAGCACTGCGCGACACTCTGGCAGCGAAGACTGCGTGAGCGCGAGAGGTTCCGACAGGATTCTTCATCACAGCATTCTCCCCCACGGGGCGGACAACAGCAGATCGTGAGCGGACTTCTTTCGCGAAAGTTTCGAGTTGCCGGCTCCATTCGCTCCAACGACACCCACAAAGCGTTGCAGCAGGCGAAAGAAGGACGCAGCCGACGGGAACGACATTTGACTCGGCGGTGGTGAGATCAACCGCCTTCGCAATCGGGTGGGGTGTTGGTCGCACACCACACCGCCTTGGACCCGCTGTGGCCGGCGAGAATCACCGTCGTCACCGTTCCGATCGAGGCCAGCCCTACCAGCACGGCCAGCGCCACCGAAAGCCACCGTGGAGACGAGGGCCCACCGGCCCCGCTCGTGACATCCACCCCTTTACCGGCATTCCTCTTCGCCCATCGGTCGAGGAAGAATGGCACGAGGATGTACAGGGCGAGCGCGGCGAAGAAGACGATCGCGAACGCTTGTGCGGTGTCACCTGCGTCGGCATGGTCGTGCCACCCACGTGACGCGGCATAGCCCTTCGTGGCCTCGATGCGCTCCTCGAGGCTCTCGCCGGCGTCTGCGGCCATGATCGCCCCGATCATGCCGACCAGCCCAACCGCGAGCACGGCCCACCGGTACCGCAGATGCCAGGACGGCCGAATGAGCATCACCACGACGCCGACGGCAGTGAGTGGCAGCAGAACCACGGGGATGTGCACGAGTAGCGGGTGTGCGGGAATGCCGAAGAACGTGTCCATGCCGCTGATATTGCCGCACTGACGAACCGATCGAGTGCGCAGGGGATGATTCGGCACGAAACAGGAGAACTCTTCGACGTTCCTTGGATTGCCACCGTGACCGGCCGAGCAGATTGGCGAATGCGTGCCCAGTCTTGGCTCTTCCTTGGATCTTCACCGGCAGGCCCTTGGCAGCGCGTGTCGTGTAATGGGCAGTACGCAACACCAACCCATGGAGGAACCCCCATGAATCGCAAGCTTCTCACTGCACTGACAGTGGCAACTGTCGCCGGTACGGGCGGCGCGGCCTATGCAACGGTGACAGACACGTCGCCCAGCCCGACCGAGGGCCTCACCAACGCTTCGCCGATCTCGACACCGAGCCTTACTGATGTCGCGACGTCAGTTGTCACTACGTACAGGGTCGGCGATGCCGGTTCGGTCACACTAGAGCTGGCAGCCGGCGCGATGTCCACTCGCAACGTCGAACCCTCTGCCGGGTGGGCGGTGACCTCGATGACCAACAGCGCCACGCACGCAGTCATCGTGTTCCAGAACGCGGAACGGGTCGTGGGCCTCACAGCCGATCTTGTCGGCACTCAGGCCGTGGTCTCGGTGACCAACGATCGGATTTCGGGAAACACAGGGGAGGCGCCCATCGACCCGCTGATCGTCACCGTCGGCGACGGAGCGAACGGCATCGACTCAACCAAAACCACACCCCCCGTGATTCCAGCAACCCCGGCCGCAGGGCGCGCCGACACGTCGAAGCAACCACCGTCGGCATCGCAGACGACCGCCCCGTCCGGCAGCGAGACGAATGGCGACAGCGACCACAGTGACGACCACGGCGACCATGAATCCGATGACCACGAATCCGATGACCACGGTTCTGACGGACATGACCACGAATCTGACGATCACAGCGATGGTCACGACGACGGTGGCGACGATGACTGACGAAGAACGCCTCGCTCGGGTCGCAGCGCTACGGGCCAAGCGGGGCCAGCCCATCTCTGGGGTCGCGCCATCTGCCGGCACAGCACCGACTCAGCGAACGGCACCGACTCAGCGACGCCACCACGCCGCGGGCGGGGCACGAATCGTGGCCGCTGGTATGGCGGTTTCCAGCATGTTCGGCGTCACCGCCATGATCGCTGACGCCGCGAAGGCACCTGACTCGGTCACAGATCCCACGGTTGCACCCCCGCCGGTGGCGACCATGCCGGTCGAAACAATCCTGCTGGCCTTGCCAGAGCTTCCGATCGTCGAGTCGCCCGCCGCATCCCTTCCCCTGGTGGATGCGTCGGCCCCCGCATTCGCTGCACCACCACCACCACCACCACCGCCGGTGGCAACACCGGCGGTGGCTCCGGCCCCGCCACCTCCTCCTGCCGCCACCACTGCACCGAGCGGGGGCTGAAATGTCGGCCATCAAGCACTCCGCACAGCGGGCGTTTCGAGCAATGGGTTGCACTACCTACGTCGTCATCCACGGCGGTGATGAGGCGATGGTGGCTGACGCTCAACGGCGGGTGGCACGGTTCGAGTCGTTGTGGAGCCGATTCCTCGAGACCAGCGACATCACGATCGCCAACCGCTCGGCCGGCATGCCCGTACGCGTCGACGAGGACACTCTCGCCGTCGTCGCACGGTCTGTTGCCGGCAGCCGACAGACCGGCGGCGCGTTCGACGTCACGATGCTGCCGACACTGCTGGATCACGGATACACCCACAGCATCACCACGTCGCTGCGCGCACCGCGCCTCACCGCCACGCGCTCACGAGCGCACGAGGAGATCGTCATCGACTTCGAGCGGTCGACACTGACCGTTCCTGTCGGCGGGGCCATCGACCTCGGTGGCATCGGCAAGGGATTCGCCGCCGATGTCGTCGCGGAGGACCTCGTGGCCGAGGGCGCCGATGGCGTACTCGTCAACATCGGTGGCGACATTGCGCTACGTGGCCAACCCTGCCCGGAGATCTCGTGGCACCTCGGCATCGAGGATCCGAACGACCGACCGAAACACGTTGCCGTCCTGCACATGGGCGAAGGGGGCATCGCCACCTCGGGCACGACCATCCGTCGTTGGGTGAGATCCGACGGTTCCGAGTCGCACCA